>Ga0070706_100001522_pt1 | contig 24262 bp, 22 predicted proteins | sample KBSK5501metaG_FD_65476 | JGI IMG/M metagenome (GOLD analysis project Ga0070706, IMG submission 65476) | Corn, switchgrass and miscanthus rhizosphere microbial communities from Kellogg Biological Station, Michigan, USA - KBS K5-50-1 metaG | ecosystem: Host-associated > Plants > Roots >... | reverse complement strand
CGACAAAAGAAGAGAACATCTTAAAAACGTCCGGTCGTGGCATCTTTTTTATGCACAGCTTCATGGACGAAGTCGACTGGTTGATACGACCGGAAGGTGGTACAACGGTGCGCATGAAAAAGCAACGCTAATTTCGATTTTTGATTTTTGATTTGCGATTAACGGTTCCGGTGGAGAAAGTCGCCTATTCCGCCAGAGTTAACAGTCAATCGACAATCCAAAATCTAAAATCGCAAATGTGTAAATCGCAAATGTGTAAAGGAGAATTCCCAAATGGCTGAGTTAAATATCTCGGAACGTCAGGCCGGAGATGTAACCGTTCTTGACATGTCTGGAAAGATAACCATTGGTGAAGGAAGCGTGGCTCTGCGGACGGCAATCCGTCGGCTGCTGGAAGAAGGTAAGAAGAAGATACTCTTGAACCTTGCAGGTGTTGGGTATATTGATTCCAGTGGCATCGGAGAGCTGGTTTCAAGCTATACTGCCATCAACAAAGATGGAGGGCAGCTAAAGTTGCTGAATCTCACTCAAAAACTTCAGGATCTGCTAACGATTACGAAACTCCTAACGGTTTTTGACGTTTACGAAGACGAGGCCGAAGCCCTCAATAGTTTTAAGTAAACGTGCGGCGGGAAGTTTTCGAACTGAACGGAGAAAAATATGGCTGAGCTTGAAGTAAAAGAACGACAGGCTGGAGACGTCACCATACTCGATATGAGTGGCGCTGTGCGAATCGGCGAAGGCAGCATCGCTCTCCGCGATGCTATCCGAGGCCTGGCAGCCGACGGCAAGAAGAAAGTCCTGCTCAATTTAAGAGGAGTCAATTACGTCGATTCAAGTGGAATTGGCGAACTGATTGCCAACTACACCACTATCAGTCGCCAGGGAGGCCAGCTCAAGCTTCTGAACCTGACAGACCGCATTCAAAATCTCCTGGTGATCACAAAACTGCTGACTGTTTTTGATGCCTACGACAATGAACCGGAGGCGCTAAAGAGCTTTGAATAGCACAAGCAGTCCTGCTCGTGAGTTCGCGCAAAAGCCGGCACGCAGGAATGTCTGTCCTACATATGTTTCGAGCCAGTTTTCGCCGTCTGCTTGCTATTGACGATCCACCAGAGCGGACGGCGCTCGCTTTTTCCGTCGGGATTTTTATCGCTTTCTCGCCTTTCCTCGGTCTCCACACAATACTGGCCACCGTGCTGGCCTTTCTGTTTCGCTTTAACAAGATTGCGATCTACACCGGAACATTCGTTAACAACCCGTTTCTGACGCTCGTTCCTATAATCCTCTGCTCCTATGCCGTCGGTGCGCTGGTACTTGGCCGTCCTCTCAAAATGCCGCCAGAAGGAGTCGATCTGTTGAAGCATACGCACATTTTTTCGGCTGATTACTACCGCCGGCTCTTCGTGCAAAGCTGGGATCTGGTTGAGCCGTTTGCAGTCGGCGGGATGCTGCTCGCCGTTGTTTGTTCGCTTCTCGCATATCCGCTAACATTGAGAGCCTTGCGAGTTTACCGGAGTCGCAAAACTACTTAAAGACGTTGTGGGGTTGAGCATGTCTGGCATCCGCTCGATCTCCCGAGGCATCTTTAATAACCCGAATCATACGGTCGGCAATCTCTTTCTTCAGGATAAACAATCAGGCAGATTTTTATGAAGCAGTCGTTACTTGTCATTTTTGCCTTGTTCCTCGCTACCGGGACTACCTTTGCTCAAACTGCGCCTGCGAAAGCTCCTACGCGTCCGGGTGCACAGTCGCAAGTGCCACAGCGACAGGGCACGGCGTTCGAAGTGAGTGAGTACGGCGTCGACTTTCAGGCTGATCCGCGACTCATCGTCGTGATGGCAGCGCTGGATGCGGCCGGATTCGATCCGTTGCCCCCTGGCCGGGAGCCAGGTGTTTTCCGCAGTCAGTTGCGGAAAGATCTAGCAGATCTAGATCCCGATCTGCGCAACCGGCTAAAAGCTTTTTACGAGCGTACCAGGTTGCCGGCGCCAGCAACTGCCGCTGACCAGGCATCTCGCTATGTGTCTCTGGCTCTTGCGCTAGGACCGATTCCGGCGCTCGAAGCGCCGGAGAGATCTGACGATCTGCCGGCAGGATTGTTGGAAGTACTTGACTTCGCTCCGTTGGTCCGAGAGTTCTACCGGCGCTCAGGCATCGACGAGAAACTTGTTTCTTACGTTCGTGCATACCAGTCAGAAGGCGACCGCCTGCGCCCGCCCGCAACCGAGATGGTTCGAGCTCTGCTTTCTTACCTGCACACAAGGCCAATAATGGTTGCCACCGAACGCACCGAAGTAAAGTCCCCATCAGCGAAGAAGAAAAATAGCAAGGCCTATACGTTTCGCGAAAGAGAACGGCGCTTTTTGATCTTGCCAGATCTTCTCGCCGCGCCCGGGACGATAAACTTCCGCATTATCGGCGATATCTACTATGCAGTCGTTCCGGAGGGAACCGATCCCGCTTCTTCAGAATTGCGTCGAGCATATTTGCAATACGTTATTGATCCACTCGTGCTTCGTTTCAATCAGGATGTGGCCGCTCATCGAGAACAAATCAAGCAGCTTCTCGCGGCCCGAGAAAAAGCCGGGTCACAGGTATCGCCGGATGTGTTCTTGAGTGTGACTCGTTCGCTGGTCGCTGCGGCCGATGCTCGTTATGATGAGATAAGAAGACTCGAAGCCTTTTCTCGGGAAGCACGTAAGAATCTGGCTGCGGCAAAGGACGACGCAACCCGGGCGGCTATCGGAAAAGCGGCCCAGGCAGAAATGAGCGCCATCCAGGACGAAACGATTTCGCGTCTTGCCGATGAATATGAGAAAGGTGCGGTGCTTGCTTTCTTCTTTGCCGATCAATTAAAGGGAATTGAAAGCTCAGGTTTTGACGTTGCAAATTTCTTTGCGGATATGATGTCGTCACTAGATCCTGCGCGTGAGGGACGCAGACCTGTGGAATATGCTGCTCCACGCCAACGGGCCCTGGCCGCCAGACAAGCAAGATTGGAAGCCCGCAAGGCGGAATCGGAATTACCACCCTATTCAGAAGCTGAAGCCACAAAGGCTGCCGCGCTCATCAAGGATTTGGCCGCCGTTGAGAATACCCTTCGCCTGAAGGATTACAACAACGCGGAAGCACGACTGAAAGCGATGCTCAAAGATTACCCTCGGGAACCCCGGGTCTTTTATGCGTTGGCGCAAACTGCCAGCCTCGCCGCTTCCGATGCCACAGACGAACAAGTGCAGACCGAAAGACTGGGTAGGGCAATGAGTAACTACAGGCTGGCAATTGAGGCTTCTTCTCCGGAAACCGACCGGGCGATAATCTCGCGCGCACACGAATCGATGGGTCGCATCAATGCGTTTCTCGAAAACAAAGCAGAAGCAGTTAAGGAGTTTGATGAGGCAATAAAGGTTGGCGACGTCCGCGGGGGTGCATACAAAGAAGCGATTGAAGGCAAGAAAAAACTGCAGCAGCCGAAGTGATTTGGATTTTAGATTTTAGATTTGCGATTTTAGATTTGCGATTTTGCGATATTAGATTTGCGATTTTAGATCTGAGATCCCAAGCAAGGTCTGAGATCACAAATCTAGAGTGTCTAAATCTAAAATCGCAAATCAAAAATCTAAAATCTAAAATCTAAAATCCAAGTCACTCCGCGCCCACGGCCTTCGCCGCATTAATCCTGCCACCTGTGGTGACTTTTCCTTTCAGTGCTTCAAGCTTGTCCACCGAAGCAAGGAGCTTCTGCCGGAGGTCCTCCACTGATATGTGTGGTTGATTCGCAATCACAAGGGCCGCTACCCCCGCAACCATTGGCGTTGCCATTGATGTGCCCGAATGCTCTTCGTAGTCGTCACCCAACCACGTGCTCAAGATATCCTTGCCCGGAGCGGCAATTTGCACGCTCTTCGGCCCATAGTTCGAAAACGAAGCCAGTTGATCGTTTCTGTCGAGGGCAGCGACACTGATCACATTGCTATAGCTTGACGGATAGTGCGGGGAACGATCGTTGTTAGTGCTGTTGTTTCCACTTGCCGCCACAAAAAGTATTCCTTCCTGGTAAGCTTTCTGAATCACATCGTCGAGAGCGCGCGACTTTTGGGTTGACCCCCAGCTCGCACTGATTACACGCACATTTACGCCGTGTTTTTTGCGATCGATGACGTAGTTGATCGCCTCGATAGCATCCTTCGTGGTGCCGAATCCGCCGGCGTTCATGAACTTGAGGGGCATGATCTGAATCTTCCAATTAACACCAGCGATACCAATGTCGTTTCCACCTTCTGCTCCAATGATGCCGGCGCAGTGCGTGCCGTGGCCATTTTCGTCCATGGGATCGGCGTTGTTCTCAATCGCGTTGTAACCATGGAAGTCCTGAATAGTTCCCAGGTCGCTGTCTTCGTAGGGCGCCACGCTCGCCGGACGAACCCAGATGTTGGCGGCCAGGTCTGTGTGGGTGTAATCAACCCCGCTGTCGAGCACAGCCACAACAACCTTGTCGGTCCCGGTTGTTACAGCCCACGCACGCATCGCACTGATATCAGCTCCCCGCTTGCCACCATTCTGTCCCTCATTTGCCAGTGCCCACTGTTCCCCAAACCGGGGATCGCGCGGACGCACTGGGCCTAAACCAGCGCCCACATCGTCGGCACTATCGTGAACCTCAAGCCTTGTTTCCCGTTCGTTGGGCGAAAGCTCGATCTCGTAGCTCGGTTCGGCGTACTCAACCTCAGGAAGGGCGCGATAAGCTAACGCTGCTGACTCAGCATCCGCATTATCCAGATCGTCGATCGCCTCCAGACCGGGCACCGACTCGATCTCGTCTTCCACCCGATCGTGCAGACTGAGTGTGATTCTCTTGATGGTTTCAGCACTGACACCAGGCTTGAACTTTACTAACAACTCGGGCCGGCTATACGCAGGAGGCTCATCACTCGCAATTTCCGCGTTGTTGATTGCGTCGTGACGCTTGTCCGCTCCCGGCATGATCCGGACAGCCCGTTTCCATTGCCATTTTCTAAGCTGACCGGCGAAAGCTGCTACCAGAATAAGTATGAGCGCGAGAGCCACATGTGGAAGGAAATTATTGCGGTTCATGATTTACCTCAAATGCATTGAACTTAGTGCTTTGTACTTGGTGTTTGTAGTTGAGCTTATCAGGTTCCGCGAAAACGAATGCACACAAAGGACAAAGTACAAAGTACAAAGTACAAAGCACAGCATCAAGTACAAAGCTCCAAGCTCAAATTGCAAAGTTCTGACCCTTATAGTTGTAAAGTCGAACCTGGTTCTTATTAGCTCGATATTCAAACGTTTGATTTCTAGCCTGCAAACGAATACGCCAACCAAGCGTGATCATTTGTCCACTCATTTCGTCTTTCGCGGGCGCACCCAGAGACATATCGGGAAACTCGGCTTCCTCGACAGACTGCTCCTTAATTTCGCTCGTAGTGACGCCAAGACGCTGCGCCAAATCCTTGCGCGCCTTCTCTAGCGCTTCTTCTTTGCTGATAGCCATTCGAAAGGAACTCCTCGCGCTGGGTCTTTAACATTAGAAACGAGCCACTTGCATTCTTTGTTCCAGCGACTTCAACCCGATTGCTGCCCTTATTTTGTGCTTCAAAAGGCATAAGGTCAAAGGCGAAGGGGAGAACAAGACTGACGGGGAGCTCACTTGAGATCACCATATCTGTGCTGCAGTAACCCCGCGACGGTGATGGCCGCAGTTTCCGCGCGTAGGGTGCGTCCGCCCAGGGTCACAATATGCCAGCCCGCAGATCGGGCCTCTTGGATTTCTTCATCTGACCAGCCGCCTTCAGATCCGATCAGCGCGATAACTCTTCCAGGGGCCGACAAGGTTTGAGGCACCTTATCAAATGATTCGCCGCTTCGTTCTGCAAACATTAGACGAAGTGTTTCGCTGTTTGCCGGATCAGTCAGGAGAGATTCGAGCAAGATAGGCGTGCTTATCTGTGGGACTGCAGCCCGCCCCGATTGTTTAGCAGCCTCGATTGCAATTCTTTGCCAACGGGCCACTCGCTTGTTTGCGTCGGATTCGTCTCGCAAGCGAATATCCGCAAATCGAGTGATCACCGGCACAACCCCACAAGCACCTAATTCAGTGATCTTCTGGACCACCAGATCAAACTTCTCGCCTTTGAGAAGCGCAACAGCCAGTGTCAGATTTAAAGGCGACTCAGGACGGGTTGGCTCGACCTCATTGCGAATAGTCAGTACGGCAAGGTCACGTTTGATTAATGAGACAGCGCAGCAGAACTCTCGGCCAGTGCCGTCGAAGACGTAAACCTCGTCGCCCGCTTGCAGCCGGAGCACGTCGCGCAGGTGACGCGCTTCATCCGCAGTGAGTGTCGCGCGCTCGCCAGCGAAATCAAAAGTCTGTGGTGATGCAAAGAATCTTCGCCGTGTCATTTGTTTTTGTGTGTCCGATATGCTTTTTTAGCTTGTCGCTTACTCCCGCAGAAGTCTTCGTCGCAGGAAACGACGAGCTGAAGCATATCGGACACGGACTAGGTGATAAGTGCCACCCACTCGCCATCCTGAAGGATCTCGCTGTCTCCAGACACTCCACATTCACGAAGGCGCGCGGTTATCGCATCAATCTGGGTATCCAGAATCCCTGACAGTATCAAACGTCCGCAAGTGACGTTCAACAGGGAAGGAAGCATCTGCAAGATCACATCCGCGGTCAGATTTGCGCAGACAAGATCGGCGGAAGCGGTAAGATCGTCGACAGAACCTACATGAAACTCAATCGCGTCCGAAACGTCGTTGGCCGTGGCATTCTCGCGCGCAATTGCAACGGCATCAGCATCGATATCGCAGGCAACAACGCGAGCGCCAGGAAATAGTTTGGCTGCGGCAATAGCGAGAATTCCTGTTCCGGTGCCTACGTCGAGGAAACTGCCACCCGCGAAATGTTTCTCAATTGCCGCCAGGCATAAACGCGTTGTCTCGTGGGTTCCCGTGCCGAAGGCCATGCCTGGTTCGATACGAATGAGTAGCTGATCAGGAATCTGCTCAATCTCACTCCAGGGAGGCGCAATAAGAAAGCGACCCGCTGCGACCGGTTTCCAATTCCTCTTCCACTCCTCAAGCCAATCTCGATTCTCAACCTTACGTACATCCATGTCGCGCACTGTTGCAGAAGCCAGATCGTAGATGCGTAAGGCTGTGGCCAACTCTGCTCGCACATGCTCACGTTCCGGCACGTTGTCGAAATATGCAGTCACACGTAGCATTTTGTTTGCGGCGTCATTAGTTTCCGTTCCCAGAGCGCCGGCTTCCATCAAGGCATATTCGACAGCCTCGCGGGCATCAGGCTCCAGTTCTACATCGAGCGCGTACCACCCGGCTATGGTTTTTGCGTCTCGGGGCTGGGCCATTTATTCTCCTTTAGGTTTTTGAAGCTCCTCCATGAGGAATATCCAATCAAGCTAGGCGCCGAGACCGAATTCGTCCAGGAGGTGTTGCTTGTTGCGCCAGTCGGCCTCGACTTTGACAAATAACTCGAGGTGGCAGCGATGGCCCAGGAGGTGTTCAATTTCCTGTCGCGCCAGCGTGCCGATGTCTTTGAGGCGGCCGGCGCCTTTCCCAATCACAATCTTTTTTTGTGAAGTTTTTTCGACGACGATAACGCAGTGAATACGGGTGAAGTCTTCGCGCACCTCTTCGAATTGTTCCGTCATCACGGCGGTCACGTAAGGAATCTCATCCGCCGTAGCCTGCAAAACTTTTTCCCGCACAATTTCGGACACCATCACTCGCAACGACTGATCAGTCAACTCATCGGCAGAAAAAATTGGTTCACCTTCCGGAAGTTGACGGAGAACGCTCACGAGCAAGGTATCGATCATTTGATTTCTTAGCGCTGAGATAGGCAGAATCTCGCGCCAGTCGTATTCGTTTTGATACCAATCCATCAAGGGTAACAGCGCGGATTTGTCGTCGAGTTTGTCGATCTTGTTCAGCAGTAGCAGGGCAGGTTTTTCGGACTGCTTGATCAATTCGAGTACAAACCGATCGCCGTTGCCGGTCGAGACCGAGGCGTCCCGAATCAAGCAAACCAGGTCGACCCCGAGCAGCACATCCTGAACAGCAGCCATCATGCGCCGGTTTAACTCATAACCGGGCTGGTGTACTCCTGGTGTATCTACTAAAACAATCTGCCCTTCTGGTTTTGTAATGACTCCCTGGATCTTGAATCGTGTTGTTTGCGGCTTGTCGGAGACTGCGGCAATCTTTTGTCCGACCAGACAGTTCAACAAGGTCGACTTGCCGGCGTTTGGTCGCCCGATAAGGCCGACGTAGCCACTGTGATAGGTTTCATCCGTGGGAGGCTGTAATGTTGCTTCTTCTATGTGCTTTTCTCCGCGATTATTTGAACCAAATTGAACTTGCGTTTAAGTCGTTGTCTCCAAGGCAACGCCTCGAATTGAATTCCACTTTTCCCTGAAAACTCTCGCCACCCGAATAAAGAATGGGAGTTGCAATTCCGGATGGTTCGAGTTTGTTGCCGCATTACAGAACCGGGAGCGGTAGCGACCGCACTCAACGAGCGCATTTCGTAAGGCCAATCCGGCTCAGCCAGGCACGCCTATGCAAATCCATCGCACCTCGTTTGCATTCAAAGGAGTCATACACCAAGTTGAGTGCGGTCGCTACCGCTCCCGGTTCTGTAATACTGGCGATTGGGCATGAATTACGCGATTGGTGTCGCCACCCAATACAGTACCGCGAGCGAAGCGACCGGATGCCGGCACTCAATAATCGTAAGAACTCTTGAAACGGTGGTTGAGTGCCGGCATCCGGTCGCTTCGCTCGCGGTACTGTATTGAAGTTGCGATCATGTTGGTATCCTTCTTCACTCGACTGACTTTTCACACAGTCAGTAGCGACCGGGTTCCACGCATCGCAAAGTTTTCGTTTTCTCAAGTAAGACAGCGCAGTCGAGCATCTCGGAGACGACCCGGTCGCTACCGCTCCCGGTTCTGACTTTGTGTACCACCGGCGCCCATATCGTCACCTAAGAGTTTTCACACCGTCTCGGTAGCGGGAGTTTTTTGTAGCGTTGGGATCGCTCGTTACCGCAGGCGGTGCTGACCGCGCCACTTCTCGCCGCGGTTGTTAATCTCATCAAGCGCTTGCTGCAACTCGTCGCGTTTGGTCAGCATCGTTTCTTCGCTTGCGTCCTTGGCAACGTATATCGGTGGCGCGACTTCGACGCGAGCTCTCGTGAATGGCAAGGGCACCTGAAACTGGTCCCAGCTGCTTACGCTTAAATACTTCTTTGCAGTCACAGTAAACGGCAGAATCGGTTGCCCAGTTTTCTTTGCGAGCAATACGGCGCCCATTTTGGCAACGTAGCGTGGACCCTTTGGTCCATCGATTGTGAAGGCGGCCGGACAGCCCGCGCGCATCAATCGCACCATCTCAACAATCGCTCCCGTGCCTCCCCGCGTGCTTGAGCCTCGTGCTGCTCCGTAGCCAAAGCGCTGGATAAATCGGGCAATGTATTCGCCATCGAAACTCTGCGAGGTCATTACTACTATGCCACGACGCCGCCAAAAATAGGTGCTCAGTAAAACGCGATTGTGCCAAAAAACATAGATCGGAACATTCAAATCTCGGTTGGCAGCTTCCCAGTTCTCCCAGCCGTTAATTTCCCAGCGCACCGTACTGCCGATTACTCGTATCAACACGAAAAAGACGACGTCCGCGGCGCGGATCAAGAACCGATCTTTGGCGCTGTAAGTCGAGAGCTTTGAAAAATGAAAGACGCGTTCGAGGGTATCTTGCACTCTTGCGCTCTTGAGTCCTCGCTCGGCAGAAATATCCATAGGAAGTTTCGCGTCCAGTCTAGCAGACACACACTCATCATTTCATTGATAGACACTCGGCTCGCCAGGCGGTCTTGTTTTCCAGCGCTTATGAATCCAAAGCCACTGGTCGGGATAGCTTCTGATCTGGTTCTCTACGATCAGCGAAAGCTTCGCGGTCAATTGGCGGACGTCTTCATCTTCGTTGCCTGTGCATTCTATGGAAACGGGCGCTTCAACACGGACCACAAATTTTTTCCGCTTCTTTTCCCAGGGCGCGAAGATCGGAATTATAGGAGCCTCCGTGCGCAAAGCGAGCTTAGCGACCATGAAACCGGTTGAGGCCGGAATGCCAAAAAAATCCACGAAGATTGCTTCGTCGGGGAGCGTATTCAAGTCTAATAGTAGACCCAGAACCTCACCAGAACGCAGGATCCTGACCATCGAGCGCGCAGCGGAGAGTTTGTCCAACGTCTGGTTGCCAAAGCGTGTGCGGCGAGCATCGACCAGTTGTTCAACCCTCGGGTTATCGATTCGACGTACTAAGAAGCTAAGTGGATGGTTTCGCAGCGATAGCACCAAACTCGTTAATTCCCAGGCGCCGAGATGACCTGTGAAAAGGATAACGCCGCGGCCCTGGGCTCTTGCTGTTTCGAGATGTTCAAGACCTTCAAGATCAATGAGCTCAAGCAGGGAGCTGGCAGGGGCGATTGAAAACTTACTAAAAACGCCCAGCTGGCATCCCAAATTGGCAAAACAGGAGCGGAGTATCTGATCTCTTTCAAACTCGCTCTTTTCTGGAAAGGCCAACTCCAGATTGCGTTTCCCGGTTCGTCTAAGATTGCGCGCCGACGCGTAGGCGATAAAACCCAAGATCCGACCCGCGCCAACGGCTAATGACACCGGCAAAACGCCAAGCGCCTCAAGGACTGATCGCGCCAATAAATATTCGGCCAGCGTTTGTAGTTTTCCGTGCTTTGCCATTTGGGAGGACAGGTGGCGTAGTGTAGCGCACAGGTGGGGGAAGGATGAAGGCGGTAGTAAGTCACTCGTAGCGATTGCCATCAGCCTCGTCCCGGACTGCGCGGGACCCTGAATACGGCGCCCAACCGAGCCCGAGCCCGAAAAGAGGTGTCGGAAAAACGGTTTTTCTCTGCGCAACCTCTGCGAACTCGGCGTCTCGGCGGCGGAATTCTCCCAAAACCGAACTCACCGCGGAGGCGCCGAGTAGCAGAATTGCGCAGAGTCCTTTCCCGACCGACTCAAAAAGGGCGATGGAACGGTACGGCGGTGCCCTTAATCCTTCACGCCGCATTGTTTCTTCCTGTCACCGTTCACCCCCTTTCTGATATATTTCGAACGCGGCGCGGCATAATTTCGTACAGACCCATTAGTGGCGCCCCACGTGCGGTTAGATCTCTCCCTCGGACACTACGATCAGGATTGGAGTCGGATGCAGAAACGCCGGATTCTCGTCGTCGATAACAACGATGAGTTGCGTACTCTACTCGAAGAAGTTCTCGGGAAACTGGGCCATGAAGTGGTTGTCACCGGTGAACGCGATAAGGCACTAGCTCGCGAGGATCTCGATGAGTTTGATTTAGTGATCAGCGATCTGACCGAAGCTGAAGTAAATGGCCATCATATTAGTGAGCTTCAGCGCAAACACCTGCTTACGCCTGTTGGTGGAGAGGGTAATCAACCAGATATCATCAAAGCTTTTAAGTTGGGAGCGGCGAACTATCTACGCCTTCCTTACGACAAAGAAGAACTACGTGAAATAGTCGAACAAACACTCTCCTACAAATTGCGTTACGTTGACGATCCCACCCTTCTTTCTCATGTGCACGAAAAGATTGAGTTTGAGTTACCCAGCGATCTCGCCCTCATGAACGGTGTGCTGCAGTACTTGCACGAGCGCGTATCAAAATTGGGGCTAATTAAGCCGGAACGCTCAAATCTCTTCATCGCTCTTGATGAGGCCTTTGTCAATGCAGTCAAGCACGGCAACAAGAGTGACCCTACCAAGCTGCTAAAAATCACGGCCGAGCTATCACCGAAAGAGGCTTGTTTTACCGTCGAGGACGAAGGTGAAGGGTTCGACATACGCCAGATTCCAGACCCTTGTGATCCCGCTAACTTGTTCAAAAGCTCAGGACGCGGTGTCCTGCTCATCTACAACATAATGGACGAAGTTGAGTACAATGCGCAGGGTAATCGCGTAAAGATGGTAAAGCGACCGGATGAACCGGTCGAAGCTCAACTTGGTGATCCAAACACATCCGACGACAAACACGCCCGATAAGATTCGGCCTCTCGAAGTTAGTGCTGAGGTTGGTGTCGAAGTGCGTCGATCCGCGGCATCCTCGTTTTGGCGCGCGTGGATGTGGTGGTTGCCACCTGCGTTCATGGCTCTCGCCCTGGTCCTCTATTTCATCGATCCCTTCATCGGCGATTGGGATGGAATGGACTACACCATGCTTTCGCTCGCTGGCTATCCATCCTCGATGGCTCTGGGCCGCAATCTATTCATCTTTGGAAACCACGCACTGTTTGTGGTCGCCCATGCGCTTTTCCGAGTGCAACCTGAGAATGCTTACCTGATCTTTAAGTATGCCGTTGTTATTCAAGCACCCCTTGCCGCGGTTGCCTGCTGGGTCTTGGCCCAGAATCTGACTCGGTCTGCTTACACAGCAACGGTGGCGGCGCTCTTGCTGGTGTTTTCGCCAGTCTTCGTACTCTATGGCGGGCAGGTAATGACTGATGTTCCTTCAGTCCTCCTGCTAGCTACCGCTCTGATCATTCACTTTCGTGGAGTCGAGCGAAGAAATATCTGGATGATCCTTGTGGGTGCAGGACTATTGGGCCTGGGAGTCAACTTGCGCGAGACCATTGGGTTTTACGCGCCCTGGCTCGTGCTGGCCCCGCTCGCTTGTGGGTGGAAGTGGCGACGGCGTGAACTCCTTTATATTGCTGCTTCTTGCGGCATCTTCGGTGTTCTCGCCAGCGGTTGGTTTGCCTACTGGTTTCTCACCGATCCGCATTATCGCTGGATCTGGTTTGGCTGGCGCCAATCCATGCAGGAAGAATCGGCGCGACACCCGGTGGTTGTAAAGAATCTTGGACCATTCCTGATGTACTTGTTCATTAGCGCTCCGCTGGTATTCATCTCGCTTCCCTTCGCTCCCTTTCGCGAGTGGCGCCAGCGACGACTTTCCCCGATACTTTTGCTGTGGATAATCGGAATCTTTGCCGATCTTCTGCTGTTTTTTAACTACAGCACTGCAGTCAACTGGCGCTACTTTCTCACCGGACTTCCTGCGCTCGCACCTTTATCGGCCCAATGGCTACTGCGCACCGCGGAGAGCCGTCTTGGCACTGTCCGCCGGGCTTTTGTTTGTTGTGTAACGGCGATCTTCGTACTAGCGTTGCTCTTCGGTATTTTTATGAGACCAGTGAGCCGCGAATTCATTCAGCGGCGTGCGATGAGCAAGGAATATAAGAAGCAACTTCTGTCTGTGCCTGACAATGCAGTGATGATCTCTGGAGCACAAACAATTGCCGTTACTTACTGGGCGGCGATCGGCTCAGGTCACTGGGAAACGATTGGTACCGGCGGCGGTTGGCCGGGGCCCAAACTCTTCGCGGTGATTGATGATTATTTCAAGGTTGGGAGGCGAGTGTTTATCGACACCGATCCACGTTGGTGGTTACCTTGCGGCTGGCAGCGCGATGAGCTTCCACTGATAGCCGATTTAGAACAGCATTTCAGCTTTCGGCGAATTACTGACACGATCTACGAGTTGCGGCCCAAGGGAGACGAAACCGCTCACGACACACCAAACCTGAAACAGTTGCTGCCCGAAAACAGACCCGAGGACACTAGAAAGTGTCCTGCGGGACGCGTTTGAGCCACGCGCTGTGAACTTTGTAACTTTGTGCTTTGAACTTTGTGCTTTGTACTTTGAACTTTGAAAGCACAAAGTACAAAGTACAAAGTACAAAGCACAAAGATCACGGGATTTTAATCCATGCCTTACGAAATCTTCCTGGCGATTCGCTATCTGCGGTCGCGCCACAAGCGCCGACTCGTTCGGGTTACTGCGGCGGCGGCAATACTTGGCATCATGATGGGTGTCGCCGCCCTGATTGTCGCGTTCGCGCTGTCAAATGGTTTTCGCGATGAGATGCGAGACAAGATTTTGCAAGGCACCGCACATCTCAGTGTGCTTCGCGCGGATGGCCTACCGATAGCGGATCACGTAAGCCTGGCAGCTCGCGTTCGCAAGGTTAACGGCGTGGTCAGCGCGTCGGCGACGACCTACGACGGGGCGGTGGCCAGCGCTCCTCGCGGCACGTCCTACGCCGTCTTGCGCGGCACTGAAAGTGAGGTCTGGCAAGCGGGCCATTTTGATCAATGGCTGCGAGAGGGTTCCTTTGCGCCACTATTCGATCAGCAGGAGGGACGTGAACCGAGCGCCGTTCTTGGCGTTGAGCTTGCAACCAGACTTGGCCTCGCAGTTGGCGACATCTTCCAGGTTATTCCCGTGAATACCAGTGGCGGCACCCTCACGAAAAGCGCTCGTCGGCTTCGTGTCGCAGGAATCTTTCGTTCGGGATTGTTCGAATATGACTCGACGTGGATCTACATCTCGCTGGATACCGCAACCGCCTTTGCCAATGGTGCTCACGCTGCATCCGTTATCAGTGCGCAGGTGCGGGACGTTGATGACGTGAAACAGACAGCGGAAGGAATACGAAGGGAATTGGGCGACGCTTACACAATTGTCGACTGGCAACAGGCTAATCAACCTCTCTTTACCGCGCTTGCTCTGGAACGCCGCATGGGACTCTTCATCATCGGTCTGATCATCGCAATCGCTGCACTGAATATCACGACAACGCTAATATTGGTTGTAGTCGAGCGCAGACGCGACATCGCTATCCTCAATGCTCTGGGTGCGACCCGGAAGGGAATAATGGCGCTGTTTGTGATTGAGGGCGCATTCATAGGCGCCTCAGGTGCGGTCCTCGGTGTTTTGCTTGGTCTTGTCGCTTGCCTGATCGGCAATCATTACAAACTCGTAAGTTTGCCAGCCGATGTTTACTCGATTAGCGGTGTGCCTTTTAATGCGAAGGCTGGGGAAGTTGCGTTAGCGGCACTTATTGCCTTTTCCTTGAGTGTCTTGGCAACACTCTATCCTGCTCGTGCGGCCGCGCATTTGCGACCAGTCGAGACATTGCGCGACGCAGGTTAGTGAGTCGAATGTCGAAAGTCAAGAGTTCAGAAACGATAGGTCCTCCGATTCGCAGCCAGCTTCGGACTGGAAGCAAGTCACAACTTGACGATGGACCTCCGTCTTCGGATTCTGGTCTCAGAGTTGTAGATCTGAGGAAAGGCTTTCAGGCGCCGAGTGGGGAAAGAATTGACGTGCTGCGCGGGGTGACGTTTTCAATGCGCATGGGTGAGAGTATCGCCATCACCGGTGCTTCCGGTTCCGGAAAATCTACCTTGCTTCATCTGATAGGAGGCCTGGACGTCCCCGATCATGGAACTATTTCGCTGGGCCATGAGGATCTTGGGCGTGTAAGAAGTGAGGAGTTAGCGAAACTTCGGCAAAACAAGATTGGCTTTGTTTTTCAGTTTCACTACCTGTTGCCCGAGCTTTCTGCGGTCGAAAACGTCGCCTTGCCACTATTAATCGGTCGCTGGAAAACAAGCGCTGCTCTACTCTGCGCCCGTCAAGCTTTGGCGGAACTGGGGTTGGAAGAGAGGACAAACCACCCTGTGACACATCTGTCCGGCGGTGAACAACAGCGCGTAGCGGTGGCCCGCGCACTAATTGGGAAGCCGGAGCTTGTTTTAGCTGATGAACCTACGGGAAACCTTGATGCAGCAAATAGTGCGGAGATCGGAAGAACATTGAGACTTTACGCCCGCACGCGGCTCGCTCTAGTAGTAGTGGCGACACATAATGAGAGCATGGCTCGCCTTTGCGATCGAGTTTTGATCCTGAAAGAGGGGCGTATCCACTCCAGCTGAGACCAGCTCTGAAAAACGAGCGCCGTTAGGCTTTTTAGTAGAAAGAACAGACAACACTTTTTGACCTCTCGTTCATGGGTTATAATGCCTCCCAGTTGCCGGGTGGATTAATTTTCGCTCGGCATGGTAATCATAGGCAGCTTTCAAACCGGTAACAAAAGATGTTCGAACGCTACACTGAAAAGGCGCGCCGAGTAATCTTCTTTGCGCGCTACGAAGCCTCTCAATTTGGCGCTCCGGCTATAGAACCGGAGCATTTATTGCTGGGGCTGATGCGCGAAGACAAAACACTCACTGGACGTTTTTTCCCACGGGCTCAAGTTTCCATCGAATCAATTCGTAAAGAGATTGAGGGTCGGACGCTCTTGCGGGAAAAGATCTCCACTTCCGTCGAGCTTCCGCTGGCCCCTGAAACTAAACACGTTTTGGCATACGCGCATGAAGAGAGCGATCGGCTGCAGCATCGCCACATTGGTACCGAACACCTTTTGCTTGGACTGCTTCGGGAAGAGCGGTCTATGGCTGCCGAGATTCTTTATGAACGCGGGCTGCGCTTGAACGCTGTAAGAGACGAAATTGCACGGCAATCGGGAGCCGACGCTCGCACATCGCAGAAGAAAGACACGCCCCACCTGGTGGAGTTCTCGCGCGATCTCACAGAAGATGCCGCAAATGACAAACTGGATCCGTTGGTGGGCCGGGAACCCGAAATCGAACGCGTCGTACAAATACTTTGCCGTCGCACTAAGAATAATCCGGTCTTAATCGGCGAGCCCGGAGTGGGCAAAACCGCTATCGTTGAAGGACTGGCCCAGCGAATAGTACGCGGCGAAGTTCCTTCGTTCCTCGAAAACAAACGAATCCTTTCACTTGATCTATCCCTGATCGTTGCCGGCACGAAATATCGAGGACAATTCGAGGAGCGCTTGAAGCAAATCATGCGCGAGTTGGTCGAGAACCCGCAATACATCGTGTTCATCGATGAACTGCACACACTGGTTGGTGCTGGTTCGGCGGAAGGTTCGCTTGACGCAGCCAATATTCTAAAACCAGCGTTGTCGCGCGGAGAAATCCAGTGTATCGGTGCCACTACACCCGCCGAGTTTCGCAAGTCAATAGAGAAGGATCGTTCGCTCGAACGCCGTTTTCAGGCCGTGAAGGTTCCACCTCCATCGGAAGCGGAAGCCGTGGGAATTCTCGACGGCGTACGTGAGCGCTACGAGAGTTTTCACCAGGTTCGTTATACGGATGACGCCCTGGAGGCGGCCGTATACCAGTCGCATCGTTACATTCCCGATCGGTTCTTGCCCGATAAAGCCATTGATGTGATTGATGAGGCCGGTGCTCGCGTCAAACTTCGCGTGCGACGGGAACAGGGTAATCTTGCAGATTGGAATGAGTTGAACGAATGGTCGCGTTCTTACGGAGATACGTCCGCAGGGCGTGCGGGCCAGGAGGACGCGCTCGTTTCTGCCGAAGTAACACGCGACGATGTGGAAGAAGTAATTGCTCGCTGGACCGGCATTCCGGTGACATCGCTCAAAGAGGAAGAGACGCAGAAGTTATTACGGATCGAGATTGAACTGCACAAGCGCGTCGTATCGCAGCGTCCGGCAATTTCAGCTCTGGCTCGCGCGATCCGCCGTTCACGCGCGGGTCTTAAAAACCCCTTGCGACCGGTTGGCTCATTTCTGTTTCTGGGACCCACGGGCGTAGGCAAGACGGAAGTGGCCCGTTGCCTCGCGCAGTTCCTGTTTAGTAGTGAACGTGCATTGATACGGTTTGACATGTCTGAATTTATGGAAAAGCATTCCGTGTCCAAGTTGATTGGCTCTCCGCCGGGCTATGTAGGTCATGAAGAGGGTGGCCAATTGACCGAACGGATCAAACGCTCACCTTATTCAGTATTGCTATTCGACGAAATTGAAAAGGCCCATCCGGATATTTTCAATATTCTGCTGCAGGTTTTTGAAGACGGCATTCTCACTGATGCGTTGGGGAATACTGTCGATTTTAAGAACGTCATCATCATTATGACTTCCAACATAGGCGCCCGGTTTATTCAAAAGAAGGGTGCGCTGGGCTTTCAGGCGAATACCGACACGACTAGAGAAAAGATGGAAGAGATGGTTATGTCGTCAGTGCGCCAGACATTCAATCCCGAGTTCATAAATCGTCTCGACGAAATCATTATTTTCGATCAACTCCTGGACGTTGAACTATTGGAAGTTGTTCAGCTTCAAATTGAGCAGATTAACAAGACAATGACCAGGCACGGTCTGGAAGTCAGACTTACTGACGAGGCAAAGCAATGGATTGTAGAAAAGACTTGTGCCGACCGTTCGTATGGTGCCCGTCCCCTTCGTCGCGCCTTGCAGAAGTATGTAGAAGATCCTCTCTCAGAGGCGCTGATTCAGGGAGAGCTCGCAGGAGCTTCGCTGATAGAGGTCTTTCTCGCAGATAATGAGCTGGATCATCGTCCAATCGGAGTCGAAGCGCCAGACGACGCGCTGCTAATTCACTGAACCCATTAACGCAACCCACTTAGTCCAAAGCCCAAAGTCCACGCAAGTCAATCCGCTAGCTGGACTTCAGGCTTTGGACTTTCCACTTTGTTGCCGATATAATGCGCCACTTTGCTGCGCAAAAGCTGGCAACTGAGTTCGCTAAGTCAGAATCCAAGTTCCGTCTTCAGCTCAGTTCAGCGCGCGATTTTGCCTTTATTTTCTGACGCAAGTTTTATTGTTCACTCATAAGCTCCCCGAAGTTTCTGAGGTCCGGTAAGAACTACTGAGGGATTTGGTGCCTATGCACTTATATCGCGAGTTAGTGCTCGTTTCTTTGAGCGCAATAGTCGGATTTATCACCATCATTGGGGCACCCGGACGCGTTAATGCCCAACAAAACCAACGCACTGTCGAGTCAGTGGACATTACAGGCAATCGCCGTCTGCGTAAGGACGATATCCTTTACTACGTCCAAACTCGTCAAGGTGATCCTTACAATCCAGAACAGGTGCAACGGGACTATCAAGCGATCCTCGCGCTGGGATTCTTCGACAAAACTGCCACACGAGTCTTAATACAGGACGGCGCGCGTGGCGGTATCAACGTTATCTTCGAAGTTACCGAACTGCCGATCATTCGCGATATGACTTTCGAAGGTCTCAAGAGTGTTGCCGAGTCAGACGTGCTAAAGGCCTTCCGCGAGAAACGTGTCGGAGTGTCGAAGGAGAGTATCTACGACCCGGTTAAGGTGCGAAACGGCATGAGGGTGATCAAAGAGCTTCTGGCGGCCCACGGGCATCCAAACGCGACTGTAGAAGAACGTGGGGAAGAGGTTTCTGCAACCTCTCGCGCCATCACGTTTGTAGTCCACGAGGGCGAGCGAGTTCGAGTCGTTGAGGTCCAGTTCGAAGGGAATATGAACTTCAGCGACGGCAAACTGCGCGGCACGATGAAGTATGTGAAGGAAGCGGGTCTTATCACTCGTTTTCGGGGTCAGGACATTCTCGATCGTGAAAAACTTGACGCAGACCTGCGCCTCGTTGACAACTATATGCGTTCGAAAGGTTACCTGCAGGCGCGCCACGGCGAGCCGCGAATCGAGAGTCTTGGTCCACGTCGGACTGGGTTTCCCATTCTGCCGTTACCTTTTCTTTCTTCGACAGACGAAGGGTTGCGGGTCACAGTTCCAATCATTGAAGGCAAGGTTTACCGTCTTGGAGATCTGAAGGTTGAGGGTAACTCGATTTTCTCCGAAACTCAGGTTAAGGCTGTAGTGGGCTTAAACAAGGGTGACATCGCGGACGGTGAAAAGATTAGCAAGGCATTATTTGAAAATCTGAAAAAGTATTATGGCCGAGAGGGCTTTATCGAATATACGGCTGAGCCGGTACCTTCCTTCAAAGACAATCCTCAAAATCCCAACGAGGGAATAGTCGACTTTGTCGTCACCATTGAAGAAGGCAAGCAATTTACCCTGCGGCGGCTGGAGTTCATTGGTAACACTTTTACGCGCGATAACGTCCTGCGCAGGGAAGTGCTGATAAACGAAGGCGATATTTATAACCAGGTTAACTGGGAATACTCGGTCGTCAAGTTAAACCAGCTTGGCTATTTTAATCCTATCGACAAGGATAAAGACGTTGATATTCGTACTAATGAAGAAGAGGCAACCGTTGATCTTAATTTGAAGGTCAGCGAACGTGGTCGCCAGCAAATCTCGTTCAACGGTGGAATATCCGGTATAGGCGGCTCTTTCTTCGGACTTGAATACTCAACCAATAACCTGCTCGGTAGAGGCGAGGTGCTTTCGCTTAATCTTGCGGCCGGCAATCGCCAGCGCTCCTTCCAGTTTTCGTTCACCGAACCCTACATCAAAGATCGACCGGTGAGTGCGGGTTTTTCAGTTTTTGCTTTTACGCAGCAATTTTTTGGTGAAGGAACATTTCTTTCGCAAAACGTTAACGCCCAAATAGACTTCCTTAACTCCCAGAGCAACCTGGCGAGCGTTAATTCGGAAAACCTGTTTACGCGAAACTCTTACGGCGCATCGCTGTTTGCCAGTGCGCCGCTTTCCGAGTTTTACCGCAAGCGACCGTTTACGCAGTTTTCACGTATTGGTGCGTCCTACCAGCTTTCGCTTTCGAGCGTAAAGGATCCAAAGGTCAATGCAAACACGACGAATAGCACTACGTTCATTCCCGTGATCTACAGTCAACCAAACATCATTACGAGTCGGGCCACGCTGACTTTTACTTACGACACTCGTAACGCCAATATTGATCCAACAATGGGAAGAGAATTGTCCGTCGCTGTTGCCTTGTCTGGTCTTGGCGGCGATGTCCGTACTTATGAACCGACGCTTTCTTTCACACAGTTCTTCCCAGTACGCAGGAAAAAGTCGACGCGGCCGGAAGTGTTTGGTTTTCGCATCCTGGCCGGAAGCGTGGGTAGCTTTGCCACTTCGGCAAAGGTCCGAAACGCAAATTCACTGGCATTCGTCGATGGCGTTCCTATCTTCGAGCGTTTTTTCCTTGGCGATGAATTTACAATTCGCGGCTATAACGTTCGATCGATTAGCCCGGCAGCTCCGCTGGATACGTTCGTCACATCTCGAAACGTGGTGATCGCGTCAAATGCTACGGGTACTCCTGTTGCAGTGCCAGGCGTCCCCGGATCGCTTGCGAGCATCGGCACTTTCACCGGAATCTCAGGAAGTAATGTCGCGAGTCTGCCCCGCTCCTTTACTTCCGTCGGCGCAGACACACAGGCGCTCGGCAACTTCGAATACCGCATTCCTATCTTGGGAGAGGCGCTCAGCCTTGCCGCCTTCGCTGATATTGGTTCAGCATTTAATCTCCGCAGCAAGAAAGACCAGGGCTTCTCCAGCAATTTCCTGGATGACCAGCCCTTTCTGTCAACCGTTGGTGCCATTGTGTGTCCCAGATTTGCTACCGGCATTGCCCCGGTCAGTTTGAGCACACTTGCTCTGTGTAAGGATAGCCGCTTGGCAACCTCGCCGTTTTTGGGGCTTGTTCTCCGCGACAATCGTATTGTTAGCCAGGCTGAATTGCAGGGCGCAGCCACTGGTGGTGTTGATCCTCAGACCCAATTGCCCTTCGGGTTTCAGTCGGTTTTCTTACGCGGACAAGCGCAAACAAATACCGTTGTGCGATTGTCTCAGAGCATTTTTGATAAGATTGGTGATTTCCGATCGAGCATGGGAATGGAAGTGAGGGTCCAGGTACCCGTCATCAATGTACCGTTTCGGCTCATCTTTGCGTATAATCCGAACGCGCGGAAAGACCAGTTGATTGATGGGTTTCCGTTCTTCTTTAATGAGAAAAAGAAAGTCATTCGCTTTAGCGTCGGGCGTACCTTTTGATCATTTGGGGCCAACCATGGCGGCTGTATAAACAACTAAGACGTTTGTCAAACCGCCCTCAAAGCAAGGAGCATTACAATAACGTTATGAAAATAGATCGCCTAATTGCCGCTGTCGCCCTGCTAGCGACCGTTGCAATCTCTTCAGTTTCAGCACAACAGAAGCCCGCTGCACCTGCGGGCGCCCCAGCCACCGCCGCGCAAAGCACGGGGGCAGTGCCCGACAGCAAGATGGCTCTGATTTATTCAGAGGCTTTTCTCGATCCGAAGGCGGGCATCGCAAGATTTGCCAATTTGATGGCCACCCTGAATCGAGAATTTCAGCCCCGGCAAACCGAGTTGAATGGGTTGCAAACGCGCATAGCCGCATTGACGAAAGAGATTTCTGACACGCAGGCAGTCGCCGATCCAAAAGCTATTCAACAAAAAACTGATCAGCTCGAGCAGTTGAAGAAGGATTACCAGCGCAAAGGTGAAGACGCCGAGGCTGCCTACACCCGACGCCGCCAGGAGATCTTCGCTCCGCTGCAGGAAGACATCGGTAAAGCTCTTGAGGTTTTTGCAAAAGCACGTGGCATCACTGTCATTGTTGACGCCAGCCAGGTGCCGATGGTCTATGCCTCGGATAGTATCGATATCACACGCGCTTTTATAAGCGACTTCAACAGCAAGAACCCGGCAACTGCATCGGTGACACAGCCGTAATTATTCCGGCTTGCACTGCACCAGCGCTGCAAGCCACGAGGGCCTGTCTTTCATTCCAGGCTCTCGGGCAGGAAATCATGACCAAATATTCTTTACTGTCTGCAAGTGCTCTGATGGCGATCCTCACCGTCTCTTCTGTTTCTGCACAACGGACTGCAGCACCGCCAAGCCAGCCGGTCTCGACACCGCAGGCCAACGCCACAGTACCCACCAGCAAGATTGCTTTGATTTATTCCGATGCGTTTCTGGATCCGAAAACTGGAATCGCGAAGTTCAACGTCGTATTAGGAACGCTGAACCGTGAGTTCCAAAAGCAGAAGGACGATCTGACCCAGATGCAGCAGAGAACTCAGCAGCTTCAGGACGAGATCACCAAACTCCAGCAGGCGCCGGCGGGAACCCCAATTGATCAGAAGGCCTTGCAGACCAAAGTTGATCAGCTGGACCAACTCAAGAAGGACTTTCAGCGCAAAGGTGAAGATGCTCAGGCCGCCTACAACAAGCGTCGCCAGGATGTTTTTGCGCCGCTGCAGGAAGAAATCGGCAAGGCCCTGGAGACATTTGCCAAGGCACACAATATTACTGTGATTATCGACGGCACTCAGGTGCCTCTGGTTTATGCGTCAGCCAGCATTGATATCACTCGCGTTTTTATCAACGAATTCAACAGCAAGAATCCGGTAACCGCATCAGTAACGCCTCCGAAGTAAGATTGGGAAGCTTTACAACCAGGCGCGGAGATGCGGCGTTTGGTCCGCTTCCCGCGTCTCTTTTCTTCCAGCCATGGAAACTGTTCTCGATTCTCAAGCCATACAGAATCTCCTGCCGCATCGCTATCCCTTCTTATTGGTTGATCGCATTGTTGAGTTGGTGCCGCGCGAACGTATCGTCGGTATTAAACAAGTCAGCATCAACGAGCCGTTCTTTCAAGGGCACTTTCCCGGTGCGCCCGTGATGCCTGGCGTGCTTGTGGTGGAAGCGTTGGCTCAGGTGGGGGCGGTGTTGGCACTGCGTGAAATTGAAGATCGGGATCAAAAATTGGTTCTGTTCACCGGCATCAGGGAGGCCCGCTTCCGGCGACCGGTAATACCGGGAGACACCTTACTGCTGGAAGTTACCGCGCTACGTATCGGTTCCCGTGTGCAGCGAATGCGCGGAGAGGCAAGAGTCGAGGGCCAACTGGCCGCCGATGCGGAAATCATGAGCATCGTGGTTAACAGGCAGATGGAGAATGGACAGGGAACGTAGGGACCAGGGAAGGATGGAATGATGATATCCGGCTTCCTAAATATGATTTTGTTTTCATTCGTCCGCGTTCATGCTTCGTCGTTTATGGATAATTCTCATTTCCTCCGTTATTGAATTCATGGCCATCGCCACACACCCGACAACTATCCACCCCAGTGCTGTTGTCAGTCCGCAGGCGCGGATAGGTTCCGATTGTTATGTCGGGCCTTATTCAATTATTGGTGAAGATGTCGAACTCGATGATGGCGTCCGTTTGGAGTCTCACTGTGTGATCGACGGTCGGACAATCATCGGGGCCGGTACGCATGTCTTTCCCTTTGTGTCCATCGGACTTGCCTCCCAGGATCTAAAGTACAAAGGCGAACCCTCAGAGACAAGGATTGGCAAACGCAATCAGATTCGAGAGTTCGTTACCATTCATCGCGGTACGACGGGCGGAGGAATGCTCACACAAACGGGCGACGATTGCCTCATCATGGCTCAAGGGCACATTGCGCACGACTGCATCCTGGGCGATGAGGTAATCATGGCCAACG
>Ga0070706_100001520_pt1 | contig 24333 bp, 20 predicted proteins | sample KBSK5501metaG_FD_65476 | JGI IMG/M metagenome (GOLD analysis project Ga0070706, IMG submission 65476) | Corn, switchgrass and miscanthus rhizosphere microbial communities from Kellogg Biological Station, Michigan, USA - KBS K5-50-1 metaG | ecosystem: Host-associated > Plants > Roots >... | reverse complement strand
TGCGCTCGCCCGCCGCGACCACAAGCGGTCCTTCCGGCACCGAGACCTGGCAGTCGCCCTGCTGCACCTCGGCCCGCACCGAGACGCTGACCGGGGCGTTGCCCCGATTGATCACACGCAGCTGGTGGCTGGCCGAAAAGCGCCCCCGGGCGGTCTTGGGCGAGACCTCGCCGGCGATCTCAACGAAGGGCTTCAGCTCAACCCGGCATTCCTCGACCACGCTCACGCTCGGGTCCACCGTCGAGCGAACCCGGAATCCAACCGCGATCGTGCCCGCCTCCGGATGCGAGGCCCGGGGCGGCCGCATCGTCACCTGGACCGAGCCCACCCCCTCCGGGAAGATCGGCACCTGGGACCTGTCGAGCGCGGTCCAGGCTGCTGCATCGCCCAGCACCTCGACCACGTACTCGTCGACCACCGCGCTGTGGTTCTGGAGCTGGAGCGCGACCTCCGCCACCCCGCCCGGATCGACCCCCGCACGCGCCGGGTTGACGCTCAGGAGAAGTTCTTCGCTCATCTAGGTCGCGCTCGCCGTCGCGCTCGAACCGTGACTGTCGGTCAGCGTCAGCTTGTACGAGACCGAGGTGTACAGCGACGAAACCTGGTCCTGGTAGCTGCCGCTCCCGCCGGTGACCGAGAACGTCTTGGTGGCGACGACCGGGTGGCTGAGGCAGGGGAACTGGCAGACGAAGTAGCCCGAATACGTGGCAGTGATCGTGCCGCTGAACGGGCCGCAGGTGCCGTTGCCGCTCCAGCTCAGGGTGTGGAGATGCCCGCCGAGGCTGAGGGTCACGGAGTCAGAAAGCGTCACCGAGCTCAGGGTCAGGCAGATCTGGTAGATCGGCGGCAGGACGATCGGGGACACGCGGAGGATTGGCGTTGCTATCGCGCTGGGCGACGGCGCGGCGTGGACGGTGGGCGGCGGTGACGCCGCAGGCTGTGCGGGCGGACTGGATGCCGGGCCGTTGACGACCGGAGGGGCTTGCTGGTGTACCTGCTGTCCAGAATCCGCGGCGGCCGTCGGCGGCGCCGAGGCGGGGGGACTCCCAGGGTTGTACACGGCACCGGTCCAGCGCAGTGCAACCTGGATCGGGTTCGTTCCTTTCCCGTAGACCGCGTAAGCGCCGGCAAGCAGCAGGACAACCGCAAGGAGCAGAGCCACGGGCACACCGAGAATCGGCCGCTGCCGCGTCATCGCGTCGAGGTTGACGGGCGTGCCTCCCTGCGGCTCCAGCGTCAGCCGGTACTGATGCATCTCGTCCCCGCCCGACCAGTGCGCGCTCGTCGGCCGGACCTTGAGCCTGGCCGTCTTGCGCTCGCCCGCCGCGACCACAAGCGGTCCTTCCGGCACCGAGACCTGGCAGTCGCCCTGCTGCACCTCGGCCCGCACCGAGACGCTGACCGGCGCGTTGCCCCGGTTGATCACCCGCAGCTGGTGGCTGGCCGAAAAGCGCCCCCGGGCGGTCTTGGGCGAGACCTCGCCGGCGATCTCGACGAAGGGCTTCAGCTCGACCCGGCATTCCTCGACCACGCTCACGCTCGGATCCACCGTCGAGCGAACCCGGAATCCAATCGCGATCGTGCCCGCTTCTGGATGCGAGGCGCGGGGCGGCCGCATCGTCACCTGGACCGAGCCCACCCCCTCGGGGAAGATCGGCACCTGGGACCTGTCGAGCGTGGTCCAGGCCGCCGCCTCGCCCAGCACTCGGACCATGTACTCGTCGACGACTGTGCTGCGGTTCTGCAGTTGGAGCGCAACCTCGGCCACTCCGCCGGGATCGACGGCAACACGGAGCGGGTTGATGCTCACGAGGAGCTCGTCAGTCATCTAGCTGGCGCTCGCCGTCGCGGTGTGCCCAGAAGCGTCCTTCAAGATCAACGTGTACGAAACCGAGGCGAGTAACGGTTCCAAATCACGGATGGTGCCGCTCACGTCCGTGATTGGCAAAATCTTCGTGGAGTAGACCATGTGACTGATGCAGGGGTAGAGGCAAGACATGTAGGTCCCATACCTCGCGGTGATGGCGCCGGAGAATGGGCCGCATGTGCCGTTGCCCTTCCACGTCAGGGTGTGCGTTGAAAGGTACACCGAGTCCGTCAGCGTCACGGAGCTCAGAGGCACGCCCGAGCAGATAGACGGGAGCAGCGCAATGATGGTCGGCAGCGCCGTAACCGTCGGGCGGGGCGAGGGCGATGCCGCTGTACCAGGCACGACCTGCAGTGGACCCGGGTTGCCGTTGGCGGGCGACGCTAGAACCACAAAGGTGACCTGACCGCTCGCTGTCTTGCCGACCGCGTTGGTTGCGGAATACGTGAGGTGGTGCTCGCCGATCGTGGTGACGACACCGAACAGGGTGCGGTTGTCGATGCCGGCTACTGAATGCCGGTCCACCACCGGTTGGTTGTCAAGCTGCGCCTGGATCTTGGTGATGCCCGTCAGAGGGTCGGTGGCGACGACTGCGAATCTTCCCGGGAAACCGAGCTGCGGCTCCGTTCCGCCCCCTGGCAGCTTCAACGTTGAAATCTGGTTGAAGAACTTGACCCCGACGGTCGGCGGCAAGTTGTTGATGGTGAACGACAGGACTGTTGGCTTGCCCCCGTATGGGTCGTCGATCACCACGTGGTAGTTGCCGTCCGCGACAAGCACCAACTGATTTCCTAGATCCCAGGTCTGATCTCCCCCGGGACCGTGGGTAAGCCTTCTCACCGTGACCGGCACCCCCGCCTCGAGGCGCCGCAGCGTCACTTGACCGTGGTACACGGCGCCATCGGTGATGCCGCCGACGACTTTGTATGGATCGAAGGACCCGGTGACCAGCAGCTTGCCGCAGCCGGGACCCACCCCGCGAAAATCGACGATCTGGAAGAGGGTCCAGTTCCTCCGTGTGTAACCGCCGAGAGTGCCATCGCTCCGGCCATCCCATGGGTCGACGATGTGGTACCGCTCCGCGACGTCACCGCCGCCGCTTGTGACGACGACGAAGTGCATACCGATTGGACCCCCGAGCATGCCGACAATCGCCGGACGCCCGGCGGCAAGAATCGCGTCGAGGGTCGACCAGCTGAACTCACTCGCCACCGCACCGCTAACGCGCCCGCCGGTGCAGGCGATGGCCTGCGACCAGTAGATCGGGACCGCGCTTGCGCCCAGGCAGTCGCTCAGCTGGTCAGGGGTTAGGTTGGCGCTGAAGTAGTCCAGCACCATCGCGGTCGAGGTGACGGCACACCCGACCTGGCCGACCGACTCTCCGGTCGGTTGCATCTTGTGATCCTTCCAGTGGGGATCGTTCTGGCTCATGACGGGGAGCGAGCAACGAGTCCCGCCTCCAGCACCAGGGCTGTTGACGCGGGCGGGCGAGACCAGAGTTATCGCCGGTGTCGCGGCGACAGCCACATCACTATTCCGCGGCGCTGGGGGTGGGAGAATGCTGACCGCGCCGCCTGACGTCACGCAGAGCGAGCTTGTTTCGAGGCGGTTGAAGGCGTCGGGTGAGAGACGCCCGATGTCCAGGATAGGACCCCCGGACACGGAAGCAGCCAGGGTGTGGTAGCTCAGCTGCCCCTGGTCGGTGCGCGCGACGACGAACGCAAGCTGATCCGCGGTAGGTGACCAGACAGGCCGGATGGGGAAAAGGCCTGATGCCAGGGTGGCTATAACGTGCGGCGTCTCCGGGTGCGCGACGTCGATGAATGTGACGTGCGCGTTGTCCATCCGTTCGTCATCTGCGGTGACGTAAGCCAGACGGCTTGAGTCCCCCGACACGGAGAGGAGGCTCTCGAACATGGCCGGAAGCCGAGCGGCCGGCTCCGTCCTGAGCACACGTTGAGTCTTCAGATCGGGAGTTGAAACCCGGATCTGGGTTGTCGTGTCGTCGCCGAACAGGGACGGGACTACGCCAGACCCCTGCACGCAGGGCTGGGCCATCGACGCCGGTTGGGGAGTCAGGTGCAACACCCCCGCGCCGAACGCGGCAAGGCCGATGAGGGCAGCGACCGCGCCGGCGACTCCGACTAAGGGCACCACGCGGCGAAAGGCGGTGGCCATTATCGGTAAGGCCTGGCTAGGCCGCCGGCCCGCGATGGCCGTGTGCAACTGGTGTCACGGGCTCCCACCCTGGTCGTGTCGAAGGACGACGCACACACGCCCGGGACGTCCTCTCGCCCGTCCTGGGTGGCACGATTATGGTCCGCAGCACGGGGCTGTCAAGGGAGCACCTCAGGGTGCCCACAATGCTCGACCTCCTGATCGGAGCTAGGCCCGCCATCGCGTGCCAGCAGGGGCAGATTAGGAGTCGGGAGGCGGGCGTCCCAGGTGAGAAATACCTGAAAGTACGGGCGCTCGATACCTGATCTCGCGGCAGCCGGCTACTCTGCCGGCTCCCAGTGCTCTACGCGTCTATCTATATGTGCAGTCTTGGGCTTCGCGCGATGGTCAGCAACCGACAACGAATGCGCCGTTGTAGGCGGTGACTCCGACAATGCTGTGGCCCTGGCTGTCCTGCAGCGTGACCGTGAAAGTCGCGCTAGCGGTCCCGATCGGCGCGCAATACGCCACTCTTCCCGACGCGTTGGGTCCACTGGCGCTGAACGGATAAGTCTTGGAGGACTTGAATCCAATAAATGGCGTCCACGTGGCGACTACTGTCCCGGAGTAAGGGCTGCAACTCCCGTTGGCCTGCCAGTACACGGAATATGGAGTGGTAGAGAGCTGCAGTGAGTTCACCGCCGTGCAGTGAGGTGTCACGGCGTTGGATGCGGCAGAAGGACCCGCACCCGCGGTGTTGACCGCAGCGACCGCGAACGTGTACGTGGTGCCGTCGACGAGACTCGTCAAAGACGCGGAGCCACCAGTCGGCGTCATCGCGATCGATACCGCGCCCGGCGCTCCTTTGACGGTATAGCTCGTGATCGGCGCGCACCCGTTGCTCGCCGGCGCTTGCCAGGTAAGACTTGCTATCGCGTCGCCGGCGGTTGCAGTAACCCCCGTTGGCGGACCGGGCGGGCCGGCGCCCGGCATGACCGGACTCGACGGTGCCGATGCGGGGCCTGGTCCTCCGGGTCCCGTAGCGTCCACGACGAATGCGTAGAGTGTGCAGTTCGTCAGGTTCAGAACGACAACGGTCAAGGCGCTGCCGCCCGCAGAGGTCGTTATGGTTCCGGGTGATCCAGTGACCGTGTAGCTGGTCACCGCACACGTCCCCGGCGGCGCCGCCCAGCTGACCGTGGTCTGGCCATTGCCGGCGGTCGCTTTCACCCCAGTCGGAGCGCCCGGAACGCAGGCACCGTAGATAGGGGGCGGGCCGAAGGTCGCCGGCGGCGGTGGAGAACCCGTCGTTGGGGCGATGCTCTGGGACGGTAATGCGCCAGGAGAGGGTTGCACGTCGATAGTTCCGATCCACGGTGCCTTCCAGGGGGACTGCAGCGGATTCGGCCCCCTCCCGTACACGGCGTAGGCGCCGCCAAGCACAAGGGCGGCGGCGACCAACAGCGCGGTCGGGATGCGAGCGATCGGAAGCTGTCGCATCATGCCGTCGATTGCCACCGGCTTCCCGCCCTGCGGGAGAAGGTTCAGCCGGTAGCTGTGCATCTCCTGGCCACCCTGCCAGACAGATCTCGAAGGTCGAACCTTGATCTTCGCCGTCTTGCGGTCACCGGCCTCGATTTGCAAGCCGCCAGGCGGAATCTCGATCTTGCAGTCGCCCTGCTGCACCTCTGCCCGCACTGATACGTCGACCTGTGCGTTGCCTTGGTTCGCGACCTGAAGGCGGTGGGTCGCGGAGAAGCGCCCCCGGGCGGTCCTGGGAGTAAGTTCGGCCTCGATCTCCACGAAAGGTCGCAGCTCGACATGGCACTCTTCCACGACCAAGAGACTCGGATCCACGGAAGACCGAACACGAAAGCCGATCGGGACTGAACCGGCTGGCGGGAATGGCGCCCGAGGGGGCCGGATGGAAACCTGGACTGCAGCCGACCCGTTGGGCATCACCGCCGCGCGGCTGCGCTCGGGTGTCGTCCAGGCGGCGGCTTCGCCGAGCACCTCAATGCTGTATTCGTCGACGACCGTGCTTCGATTCTCGAGCTGTATAAGGACCTGCCCAGTTCCGCCCGCGTCCAGCGCGATGTGTTCGGGGTCGATCCTGACGGTTAGTTCGCCGTTCATGTTTGACTCACGAGCCCGTGGCGGTGGTCTGCGCTGAGTTGCCGTTCGCATCCTTCAGGACGAGCACATATTTGGTCCACTGCGTCCCAGCCGAATGGCTGTCAGTTAAGGTTCCGCTCTCCCCGGTAATCGCGTAGCTGGCCGTTGAGGTAGTCGGACTACCGAAAAACTGCACTGTGTAGTACGTCGCGGTGATGGTTCCGCTGTACGGATTGCATGATCCATTCCCCAGCCACTGGAGTTGATTGCCACCGCCGACGAGACTGACCGTGAGCGTCACGGAGGTTAGCGGTGTCCCGCCACAATATGGAGTCACTGGCTTTGACGGGCTGGATGGTGGACCCGTTCCAATGGCATTCGTTGCCGTGACCGTAAAGGTGTAGCTCGTTCCGTTGGTGAGGGAACTGATGCCCCAACCCAGGAAATTCGGGGGGACCGAGACCCTAGCTCCTCCGGGCGAGACCGTGATGATGTAGCCGGTGATTGGTGAGCCTCCATTCGAGGCCGGGGCCGACCAGAAAACGGAAGCAAACCCATTGGGGCCGGCGACGACGGTCACGATTGAGGGTGCCGTTGGCACCGTCACAGGCGAGCCGCTGCTCGTTCCACCGCTGCCGCTACCGCTGGTGCTTCCAGTACCAGACGATGTGTTCCCACTCTGTGTCGGCGACGGCTTCCCGCCGGCACCTGCATTTCCGGCAGGCGATTGGCCCGAAGTCGAATTGCCCGTCTGGCCTGAACCTAGATTGATGGGCATCGCTTGCACCACGAACGTCACGTGTCCACTCGTGGAAAGCCCCGCCGCATTTGTCGTGCTGAAGGTGAGGTTGTACTCGCCCGGAGCTGTCAGCGGGCTGACCAGCCTCGAGTTTGCGAAGCTGACGACCGAGGCGAAGCTCTTGACTGGCGCGCCATTCAGTTGAGCCTGAATCGAGGAAATCTGCGTCACCGTGTCATGTGCCGTGACAACGAAGCCGCCTGGCAGATAGACCACAGGCTCGTTTGCTCCACTCTTGCCCTTGACGGTGCTAGTTCGGCCCAGGAAAGTCACGCCTATCGTTGGTGGAACCGTATCGATCACGAACGAGAGCACCGTCAGCTCTCCGTTGGACGTAGGGCCGATTATGACTCGGTAATTACCATCAGCGGTGAGCGTTAGAGGATTGGTGTCCAAGACCCACTTTTGGTCTGCTTTCTTCTGGTGAGAAATCAGTTCGACCTGAACAGTGACTCCTTGCACAAGACGATTCAGAGTCACAGGCGCGTGATACCAAGCTCCATCACTGATCCCACCGACCACGCCTGCAGTACCGTCGCGCGTGGTGATGAGCAATTTCCCGCAACCCGGTCCAGCGCTACGAAAATCGACAACCTCGAATAATGTCCAGTTTTGTCTGGTGTAGCTGCCGAGCGTCTCATCGTTGCGGCCGTTCCATGGGTCGACGATCGTGTATCGGTCCGCAACATCTCCACCACCGGTCGTCACGACGACGAAATGCATACCGACCGGGCCGCCCAGCATCCCGACGATCGCCGGCCGGCCTGCCGCCAGGATCGAATCCAACGTCGCCCAACTGAAGTTGCTTTCAGTCGCACCTGTCACAAGTCCCCCGCTGCACGCAGTCGCTCGCGCCCAGTGAATCGGCACCGCGCTGCCTCCTAGGCAGTCGCTCAATTGATCAGGCGTCAGATTTGAACTCCAGTAGTCGAGAACCATCGCCGCCGACGTAACAGCGCAGCCGACCTCGCCCACGGATTCACCGGTGGGTTGCATTCGATGCGCACTCCATCGGGGATCGTTCTGACTCAACGCCGGCAAAGCACACCGGGTTCCCCCGCCCGTGACGGTTGCCGGTGTCGGAGTTGGAGTTGCCGCAGGGATCGAGTGGGTGACGGGCGTCGCGGAGGTTGCGAGGTCGCCGTGCGTCGGAGCCGGTGGCGGCAGGACGCTTACCGAACCGGCCGGCGTCACGCACAGGACGTTCGTCTCGAGACTCTCGAATGCGTTTGATCCGAGCGTGCCGATGTCCAGGACAGGTCCGCCGGTGGTAGAGGCCGCGAGCACGCGGTACGCAATCCCGCTCTGTTGACGTCGGGCGACGACGAATGCCACCTGAGCATCCCTGGGAGACCAGACAGGACGAATCGGAAGCATGCCCGAGCGCTCAGTCGCGATGACATGAGGGGCATCTGGGTGGTCGACCTCAATGTAGGAGAGTTGCGCATTGTCCATTTGCTCGTCATCCGCGGTTACGTATGCCAGACGACGGCCATCCGGGGACAGCGCCAGCAGATTTTCGAACATGGCCGGAAGGCGGTCAGTGGGTTCTGTCCTCAGCACACGCTGCGACTTGAGGTCGGGCGTCGACAGCCTGATCTGGGTGCTCGTATCACTCCCGAACAGGGTTGGCGTGAGGCTGGACGCCCCGGCGCAATTCTGTGACTGAGACTGAGGCGGTGGGGCGATTAAGCCAGTCTTTACCCCCCCGATGGCAGCCAGCGCGAGAATCGCGATGACCGCTCCGGCCGCCACTGCAGTGCGGCCGAGTTGACGCGACATCTCACGTGGTCCGGCGAGGGGCCACCCAGAACTGACTCACCATATGGTTATCTCCGGTCTTCTGGACCTGGGAAGCGGCTAAGCGGCAGCCGCAAGCTGCTCGTCTTCCTTCCTTTGGCGCCAAGTATGAAGCCGGATCAGGAACTGTCAACCAATGCACGGTTGGCGCTGGCTTGACCTGGCAGCTTCTCCAAATCCGGCATTGAATGCCACCGCCGCCGATTTATGGGTGGGGCGTTGGTGAAGGCGGACTCGTGCCGCGAGGGCTGGCCGACGGTACGGGATGAGACGGAGTCGCCCCGGGCGACGGAGACGCCGACGCCGTCGGAGTGCTGGTCGGTCGTTGCCCCGGGCTCGCCGCGGCAGATGGACTCGCGGCGGACCCACTGCCGGAAGGTGAACTCGACGGCAAAGTCCTCGACGCTGCCGGAGTAGTGGCCGCCGATGACGAGCCCGGGCTCGGTGTGACCGGCACCAGCGGTGGGCCAGCGGCGAGTGCCTGCTGCAGATCCGAGTCGACCGAAGGCGACGTCGCGATGGCCGGTGTGAGCAGGATCGCAAGGCCGACCAGGATGAACGCGAGTGCGAGCCGGCGCGGCCGGACGCTGAGCATCAACGGGCGCGCGCCGGTCGTCTGCGGTGATCGCTTGAAGGTGGCGCGTGCAGGGGTCAACGCGATCCCTTGTGCGAGCAGGCCGGCCGCCGGTGCGCTCCCCCAGGCGATCGTTTGCCAGAGGAGGAGCGCGGCGCAGATCAGGCCCAGCCCGGGTGGCCCGAACACGGCCACTGGGACGACCATCGAAGCACAGGTAGCGGCGACGACAGATTCGGGCAGCGTGCCGAGCACGGCCCGGCCCAACCTGAAAGGCGTCCTCACCTTTGGGGTGCGAAAGAACACTCCTCGATTGGTCGCGAGTGCGCTGATGCAAGCACGCGCGACAGTGAAGTTCAGGGCCAGCATCACCATCGCGGCAAGTGGCACATCGCGCCATGGAGCGCCCGCCGCGGCGTGCGTGCTCCACAGCAACCGCACAATTCCGGAAAGGAGAAGAAACACCGGTAACACGAGCACCACACCGACCAGCTGACGCATCAGCAGCGGATGGCCAAGCGCCAGAAATGGGCTGGTGAACAAAAGGAAGAATGCGAGTCCGACGCCGAGCGGGTCGGCAAACCAGCTCATGGCGCCCGCAAGATAGTGATAGCGCTGTCCCAGTGTGAGCTTCGACGGACTCGTGCCCAGGAGCAGACCGAGATGCCGCCGCAGGATGTGGACTCCTCCGAACGCCCACCTGAAACGCTGACGCCGCAAGCCGTCGAAGTCGAGCGGCATGAGCCCTTCTCCATACGCGCGATGGATGTAAACCGACTTCCAGCCGCCTGCCAGGAGGCGAAGCGAAGCTTCCGCGTCCTCGGTGATGCACCACTCCGCCCAGCCATCGATCTCCTTCAATGCGGTGACGCGGATGAGGCCCATCGTGCCGCAGAAGATGATGGCGTCGAGTCGGGCCCGAGCCACCATGGTCACGTCAAAGAAATAGCGGTACGCGTAGAACAGGCCGCGCAGATAGGGCGAGTCTTGCCATTCGCGATAGTGCTGTGGCGTTTGGACGAACGCGATGCGAGGATCGGCGAGGTGCGGCACACAATCACGGAGGAAGTCAGGCCGGACAATGTAGTCGGCGTCGACGATGCCGACGATCTCCACGTCGGGGTCAAGCCGGCGCGTTGCCTCGTTTAGCGCCCCGGCCTTGAAGCCGGGCCAGTTCGGTAGATGGATGAATCGAAAGCGCGGCCCGAGGCGGAGGCAGTCCTCTTCAACCGGTTTCCAGAGCGCTGGATCGGTTGTGTTGTTGACGACCACCTGGACGACATAGTTGGGGTAGTCCAGCCTCGAAAGAGCCTCCAACGTGTCTCGCAGGAGCTCGGGCGGCTCGTTGTACGCGGGGACCTGGAGGCAGACGCGTGGCGTGTATGAAGTAGACGAACCGAGCGGTATGGGGTCCGCGATCCGCCGGCCGAGCGCCTCGGCCATCTCATAGGCGAACACGAGCCCGAGCGAAAGGGCGCCGGCCTCGAGGACCAGAAGGAGGACCGAGAGTCCAAGTCCCAGCGGCGGCGCGTGAGCCGTGAGGGTGACCGCCACGAGTGTCATGCCGAAAGCGACCGTGGCCACGATCGTGGTTGTGAAGAAAAACCGCGCAGGCCACCGCATCAATCGCAACCAACGCTGCAGCAAGAAGAGTGCAGCCGCCTGGATTGCGAAAAGGGTGCCAGTTGAACCCGGGTTCCGAAACCAGGATGCCGTCAGCCACGATGCGGCCAACGCCGAAAGCAGCATTACTGGAAGGCCAATCCTCCAGGCTCCGACGCGCGACCGGCTCGTGGCGGTGAAGGCGGCGAGCCCTATCAACGCCCAGATTGCGGTGGCGGTGGCTACCTCGATCAACGTCCGGGTCACAAATGATGAGCCATGAAGAAGGGCCGGGTGGCGGCCCGACCCTCTTGTCTCGCGGCTGGACGGTTACGTCTTATGGGTGGCTCGTCGGGGGAACGGTGCTGGGTCGGCCGCCGGGTGCGTTGCTCGGCCTGCCGGGGTTGGCCGGCGGGCCAGGCGTGTGATCGCCGCCGTGTTGACGTGCGTCACTTGCGTGCCCGCGCGCACCGCTCGCGTGCGACGCGCTGACTGCTTTCCCGTGAGTCTTCGCGAAAGCGCTGACGCACTGGCCGATCCCATGCTGGCCAGGTTTCAACGCGTCCTTGCACGTGTTGACCTGATCGACGACCGCCTCGCCCCAGGTGCTGGGGTTTGCGCTGCCAGTGGCGGCCGCCTCAACGGCGACGCCGGCCGCGCCCAGGGCGAGCAAGGCGACTGCAAGACCGGCGGCTCCCTTGGCCGATACCAGGGTGGCCACCTTAGCGAGGGCGGACATGTGAGAACCTCCTTTCAGATATGCGACGTGGTACTGCGCTTGCGCCGGCGCCGGGCTGGAGCCGCTAGCTCTGGCAGCTTCGTGATGAAGCTGCTGCTCCAGCCACCGGTCGAAACCGTTGCCGCTTTCCACGCTCATTCCTCCAGGGGGACTGTCGAGGTCGTCGAAATACCCATTTCGAGCCTGGCCTGATCTCCAAGGCGACTTTGAAGCCGCTTCTTTGCCGCAGCCAGACGCGACGCCACGGTTCGCTCTAGCACATCCAACGCCCCTGCGATCTCGCGATTTGTGAACCCGTGAAGGTGGCGCAGCACGATCGCAGCCGCCTGCTTCGCAGGCAGGGAGCGCAGTGCTCGGATCAGGTCCGTCTGTTCGAGCTCGCTCGGATCGGGCTCGTTCGGCCGACCGAGCCGCCGAAGCACCTCGCCGATCTCGTGGAGCCGCTCGCGGCGCCGGTGGGTGAAGGCGACGTTCAGGGCGATCCGGTAGATCCAGGCCTCCGCCGGCGCGTCTTGCTTCCAGGCGCCCCAGGCGCGAAACGCGCGCAGGTAGGCTTCCTGGGTGGCGTCCTCGGCCGCTGCCGAGTTCCTCAGGATCAGCATCAGCGTGGCGAAGATGCGCTGGTACGTCGACCGGTAGAGGCGGTCGAAATCCTCCTTGACGCCTGGCCGGTAAGTGTCTTCAGACGATTTGGTTCGGCTATCTGAAGGGCGTGTCATCCACCGCTTCTAACGCCAAGAGGCGAATTTGTTGGCGTTCGAAGCTAACGAGGTCAGAATCAGTTCCGGATGAAGTGCCTCCACCACCCCGGGTCGTCTGCTCAACCCGGCGTGAGTGGCCGGCACGTCTTCAAACGACCGGTGTCCTGGATCGCGGGTGAGCGACGTCAGGAGAGCGGCTTCGCCCAGCTCGATTTGATCCCTGGTGATCGAGTCGCCTTTCAGATCCAGCGCCACTCATGAGAATTCAGACCCGCTTCGAGCCAGTCGATGATCGCTCCCACCTTTTCCCAGTCGCCTGATTTGCGGGTATCGATCAGCTCGCGCAGTCCTCGCATCCTTGTCACCAACGACGACGGCGTCACGTCGCCCGGTCTCCGCGCCCTCCTCGAGGCGATGCGTGAGCTCGGTAATGTGCACGTGGTCGCCCCCGAAGTCGAACGTTCCGCCGTAGGGCATGCGATCACGAGGGACGCACCACTCCAGGTCAAGGAGTTCGCGCTCGACGGCAAGCCAATCGGCCATGCTGTGAACGGCACGCCGGCCGATTGCGTCAAGCTCGCCGTCAGCACGCTCCTGGAGCAGCGGCCAGACCTAGTCGTATCGGGCATCAACCTGGGCCCCAACACCGCCCACAACATCATCTACTCGGGCACCGTTTCGGCGGCCACTGAGGCCCGGATCCTGGGCATCCCGTCTATCGCGATCTCTCTCGGCACCTTCAAAGATCCGATATGGGAAACCCCCGCCATCTTTGCGCAGCAGTTCGCCCGGCTGGTGCTGAGGCACGGACTTCCACCCAAGGTGTTGCTCAACGTAAACGTCCCCAACCTCGGCTTGGGAGACGTCAAAGGCGTCAGGGTCACCCGCCAGGGCGATTCAGGCTACCAGGATCGCTTTGAGCGCCAGGGAGATCCCCACTCGATTCCCAACTACCGGTCGGCGGCCAGCTACGAGATGAGCGACGTCGATGAGAGCACCGACGCTCTCGCACTCGCCCAGGGCTTTGTCTCGTTGACTCCGATCACTTTCGACCTCACGTCGTTCGAGATGCTCGACGAGCTCAAACACTGGGAGCTGAGCTGAGGCCGGCGACAATGTCGGACACTCGGTAAGCCACGCCCGCCCGAGGTAGGAAGCTTGGGACGCCCGGCACCTGGAGCGCCTCCGGCGCCCGGCTGTGGACGGGAAGCACGCGCTTCGGATGGACGGTCGTCACCATCCGGACGATGTCCTCGGGACGCGAATGGCCGGAACTTGTGATCGTCCGGATCTCCAGTCCGAAGCGGGCTGCCCAGGCCTCGAGGACCGTCTGGGCGGGATCGAAGGGTCCCATCGGCGTCCCGCCGGATTGGATCCACAGTGAGCCTGTCGGCGGCTGGAGGTCGATCAGCAGCGGCAGCGACTCGAAGCCTAGCTGCAGGCAGTGGCCCCTCGGGTCGTCGCGAACCGGTTCGGTCGAGGCGAGGACGTCCGGCCAGCCCGCCATCGCCGCCATTTGCGGCTCCATCAGCAGTCGCCGTCCAGCGGCCGAGCAGCGGGCGGCGAGACCGGCAACCCTCTCCCGATTCATGCCGTAGCAGTTGACGACGACCAGGCCCGGGGCCTCAGCCAGTGCTCGGCCCAGCTCGTCGATGGCCTGTGATTCGGTGAGCTGAGGGGGGGCGCCTTCAAGGGCGACCGAGCCCAACGACACTCCCTCCTGGATCAGCAGGTCTGCGCCCCTCACCCTTTCGGCGAAGGCCTGCGTGAGCTCCGGGTGGAGGCCGTGCCAGCGGTGGTCGCCGGTGAAGGCGATGCTGGCGTCGGGGGTCTCGACGAGAAATCCGGTGGCGCCGGGCAGGTCGTGGTCTACCGCTACGAATTGGACCCGGATCGGACCGACGGCGATGATTTCCCCGTCCGTCACCTCTACGCCCAACGGGCGCCGCCACCGAAGATAGCCAGAGCTGTCGGCCGCCGCTCGGACCGTCTCCATGGCAGCCGGGTAATAGAGCGGGACGTCGGGGCCGAGCATCGGGATCAGACCGGTGTGGTCCAGATGCATGTGAGTAAGGAAGAGATGGGTGCGGCCATCCCAGGCATCGCCGGCATAGACACCGTTCAGCGGAGGCGCCGCGCCGACCGCAATCAGGTCGGCAAGCTCCCGGCCCGGCCGCGGCTCCAGGCCTAGTGAGAATGGCGTCCTACCGGGTGCATGCTCCGGCCCGAAGTCGAAGAGGCAACGCGCGTCTGCATGCTCGACCACGAACTTCAGCCCGGTCGGGTTGCCGGTGTGGAGGAAGGTGAGCAGGGTAGTTGCGGCGCTCATGGGCAACCGACGATCATAGGCCGGGGTGGCGACCGAGCGGTCGGCCGAACTTTCCTGGCGGGCCCGGATCGTCCCTGGGAGGGGCCGACAACAAGGCCGCGCCGATGCCCTTTCCGGCTACCTCATGATCTCGCCCGCGATGACGCTCTTGATCGTCTTCGTGATCATCCCGGCCCTTTGGATTTTCTGGCTCTCCTTCCAGCGCTGGGACCTGATCAGCGGCACCAGCGACTACATCGGAACCGCGAATTTCGAACGCCTGCTGCTCCGCGATGACGTGTTCCGGAAGGCGGTCTGGCAGACCGTCTACTTCGTCGCCGGCACGGTCCCGACCAGCATGGGATTGGGTCTCTTCCTCGCGGTCTTGCTCAACAAGCCGATGCCCTTCCGCAACTTCCTGCGAACTGTGATCTTCACTCCATACGTGATGCCGATCGTCTCGACGGCACTCATCTTCAGCTTCATTTACCACCCAGACGTCGGCGCCCTCAACGCGGCGCTAAATGTGTTTGGACTCCCCAAGGTCAGGTGGCTTGACTCGCCACAGGCGATCATGCCGGCGATCATCATCTACAGCGTCTGGCAGCACACCGGCTACAACACGGTGATCTTCCTGGCCGGCCTCTCCAACCTGCCGCCCGAGCTAGATGAGGCCGCTCGAGTCGACGGCGCCCGAGCCTGGACCAGGTTTTGGCGGGTGACCTGGCCGCTGCTCAGCCCGACAACTTACTTCGTGTTCTTGATCAACCTCGTGGCCTCTTTCAAGGTGGTCCAGCCGATCCTGATCTTCGCCGGCGGGGTGGGAGGCGCGACCTCTGGTGGCGGTGGTCCCGACAAGGCGGCTGAGACGATCGGCTACTACCTCTACGTCCAGGCCTTCTCCTTCTTCCACGCCGGCTATGCCGCGGCGATCTCTGTCGTCCTCTTCCTGATCATCCTGGCCATCACAGGACTGCAGGTCGGCTTCTTCTCCCGCCGGGTGTTTTACCGGTGAACGCCCGCGGGTGGCGGCGCGTCCTCGAGCTCCTTCCTCGCTACCTGGTGCTGATCCCCTTCGCCGCCCTGTTCGCCTTCCCTTTCTACTGGATGGTCGTCATCTCCCTTGGCACGCTGCAATCGGTCTTCGTCTTCCCGCCCATCCTTTATCCACTGATGCACTGGGAGAACTACCTCACCGCGCTCGGCCTGATGGCCGACCCCTCAACCGGCGATTACCTGAACATCCCCTGGGCGCGCTATTTCCTGAATACGGTGATCGTCGCCACTGGCACCACTGGGTTGGTCCTGATCACGTCGGTCCTGGGTGGCTACGCGTTCGCCTCCGTCCCCTTCCCCGGCAAGACCCTGATCTTCGGCCTCGTGCTGGCCGTTTACATGGTGCCGACCGAGGTCACCCTGGTCCCCAACTTCATCATCCTGGCCAAGCTCAACTGGATCGACAGCTACGAGGCCCAGATCGTCCCCTTCGGTGCGTCAGTTTTCGGCATCTTCCTGATGCGGCAGTTCTTCCTGGGTCTGCCCAAGGACCTCTGGGAATCGGCCCAACTCGACGGGTCTGGCCATTTTCGCTTTCTGTGGTTGATCGCGGCGCCCCTGGCGCGGCCACCGATCGTCACCATCGCGCTGTTCAATTTCGTTGCGTCGTGGAACGCCTTCCTCTGGCCCCTGATCGTCACCAACAGCGACAGCTACCGGCCGGTCCAGGTCGGGCTGCAGGCCTTCAGCTACGCAGATGCCACCAACCCAGTGCTCCACGCCGCCGGGAGCTTGATGGTCACCCTTCCGATCCTCATCATGTTCCTGCTCGCCCAGCGACAGATCATCGGCGGCATCGCCGCGAGTGGAATCCGTGGGTAGCCGGCACGCCGAATTCGAAGGGGGTTGCGCATGACAGTCCGCAGAATCCTGAGTCTTTTTGTGGTGGGCCTGGTGATCGCCTGCGGGGGCGGGCCTAACAACACGACCACCCAGCTCGGCGCGCTCAAAGCGTCGGTGCAGGTCAACTTCTGGCACGCCCTCAGCGGAACACTCCAAACCGAGCTGCAGGCACTGACCGAACAGTTCAACTCGAGCCAATCCACAGTCCACGTCAACCTGACCGCGAAAGGCTTCTACACCGACCTCAACAAGGCGGTGCTGACCGGGCTCGCGGCCAACCAGCCGCCCGACGTGGCGCAGTGCATCGAGACCGACGCCGCCAAGTACAACAGCTCCAAGGCCCTGGCTGACCTGACCCCGTACATCAACGCCGCGGATGGACTCTCGGCCGCCGACCTGAAGGACATCTTCCCGGTGATGCTGAACGCGGCAAAGATCAAAGGGACGTACGTCCAGTTTCCCTTCAACAAATCGACGACCGTCGTCTACTACAACCAGGACATGTTCGCGGCCAAAGGCATCACCAGCCCGCCGGCGACCTGGGACGAATTCTTCAGTGACGCCGCCAAGCTGGCCGACCCGAGCAAGGGCGTGACCGGCATCGAAGGCCCCTCGCTCGACACCTTCCTCAGCATGCTCTACGAGTACGGAGGCCAGCTGTACGACAGTCCCACGAGCCCGACCAAGGCAATGGTCAATAGCGCTGCCGGAATCAAGGCAATGACGTTGTGGTCCGATGCGATCAAGTCGGGCGCAGCCAAGCCGATCCCGGCCGGCAACTTCGCGGACCAGGTCGACTTCCAGAACCAGAAGACAGCAATGTACATGTCGACCCAGGTCAGCTACCAGTTCATCGTCAAGCCAATCGGCACCAAGTTCAAGTTCGCCGAGGCTCCTTTTCCGGCGGGCGACAAGGGCGTCAAGGACGAGATGTTCGGCGCCAACATGTGCGTCTTCAACAAGTCCTCAGCAGACGTCCAGCACGGGGCCTTGCTTTACATCAAGTACCTGACCGGCCAGGCCAATACAACCGAATGGGCGCAGAAGACGTCTTACATGCCGGTCCGCCAGTCGGCCTTCGCGACGCTGCAAAGCAGCTTCTACTCGCAGAACCCGTCGCAGGGAGTGGGCGCAGGCATGCTCAGCAAGGGCGACCTGATCGTCCTTCCGTCAACGCCGACGAGCAACGAGCAGCGTGATGCTCTGACCACCGAGATCAACAACATCGCCGCCGGCCGAGAAGACCCGAAGACTGGACTGGACAAGGCGGCTGCCAAGATGACCGACATCATGACCACCGGTTGATGGCCGGATCGGGCTGATTTTGGCCGGCGACAAAAAGAGCGCGCCGCCACCTCGACGGCGCGCTCTGGTAGTCCCTGTGCCCTGGACATAGCTCGGCAAGCACCGCCGAATCCTGGCGGCTCGGTCGACTGGCGCGTGTTGAGCGTGCGAAAGAAATTCGCGTCCGTCGCAATAGCGTCGATGGATTCGTGCGCCCGGGGTCGCTGGCGGGAATTGACTGAAGTAAGCTCGCCGTAAGCTGCCGGCGGCTCCGTCTCGCACAGCGGAGACGAGCTCAGTTTGAACTCTGAATTGGCTCCGGGACAGGGACTCGAACCCTGAACCTTGCGGTTAACAGATCGCTGCGGCCCGTTCAGAAACAGCGATCCGATTCACTGAGTACCGCTTCGTGTCGCCAAATGCCATGGTTTGCCACCGGCGTTGCTGTACGGGCAGGCGATCCATCTCCATGATCGCCCCGGCAGCAAGCGACGAGGATGTCCGCGCTTCTGGCGGCGGGCATTCCCTCCGAGACAATCCCTAGCACCCGACAATGCGCAGGCATGGCATCTGCCCGTCGTGTCCGCGTATCGGTCCATCCGCGAGCCTCGCAGCGTCGCATGGAGGACATCGACGGGGTGCTGCACGTCTGGCTTACGTCAGCTCCTGTGGACGGTATTGCGAACCGAGAGCTGATAGCCCTCGTGGCCGACCGCTTTGGGGTTGCCAAATCCGGCGTAAGGATCGTGAGTGGTCGGACTAGCCGCCACAAGCTGCTTGAAATACTGGGGGTAAGGATCACCGACTCATAGTCGATGGGCTCTCGCGAGAGACCGCGCGTGCACACTTAATAAGGACGCGCGAAGGTGCCTCTGGTTTCCCAAGCTCCCCACGGTTTTGAAGACCGCGTTTCTGTCGTCCGCCAGTGTCCAGCAATGTCCGGGCAAGATGAAAAGTTTCGGGCGTCCGTCCCCTGACGTCCGCTGACGGTTGCCACCGTCCGACAGAATGGCTGTCAGCTTGGCTGTCAGAACCTCTGCCTCGTTTGGACGCACGGTCACCGAACCGAGTCGCGGGGGTCTCCTCGGGTGACCTGCCGCCTCCTCGCGTGTCCTCCTGTACACGGCGTCACGAGCTCTGTTTGTCGACTCGTCGAGGACTCTGGCACTACCCGCGCACCGCACCGACCGTGGTGCCGCTGATCAACGATTTCTGGAAGCGACCAAACAGGAGCAAGAGAGGAAGAGTCACGACCAAGGCTCCGGCCAGCAGGATCTCGTAGCGGACTATGAACCCTGACGCGTCGGTGCTCAGAGCCGGGAGAGTGACCATGATCGGCTCTAGGTGGGGATCGCCGACCATGGCGGCCGGCCAGAGGTAGTCGCTCCATTTGTACACGAAGGTCAGGACCGCGTATCTGTCTAGACGACCCGTCAAGGAGACATTCAGTAGTCTCCTCACGATAGGAGACACATGCCTCACGGGGGAGTAGTTCCTCGAGTCAGGTTGGCCACATGACACGCGCCATTCAGTTGGCCTTCGCAGTCTTGACGCACAACGCTTAGGGTGAATTGCCGAGTGGGCAGGTGGTTCGTGTCCTGAGGGGCACATAAATTCGCACCAGATCAATCGAGGAGCCTAAGCTCCGGCCGGTCGCGCTATCCGCCGGCCAGTTCGATCGGGACAAAGTACCCGGGAGCGTGGCGGGAAAGATGCAATTCTCTCCTGAGTTCACGGTTCAGCTCCCCGACATTGCAGCGAGCCAGGCCGCGGGCATCGCCGACCGGGTATTCGCTGAACCGCACCATCTCGTTCAGGTAGCCGAGCACCGTTCGGCTCTGCGTCTTCAACTTCACCGTGGCAACGAGCGCGTCCAGGACCTGAGAGATTGGCTTAGTCGTTTCTCGAGTGAATGAACCAGCGCTCCTTAACGTCAGTGCGCCCATCGCTAAAGCCTGGCCGCGAGTCGACGCCAAAGAGCCAGACAATGATGTCAATCACCAGCAGGATTCCCGCGACGATTAATATCCACATCTGTCTTTCTCGATTGTGCGCCTAAGTTTGCAGCTGCGGCGGCCTCCGTGCGCGGAAGTTCATCCTGTGCCCCTTTTGTGCAGCCGACCCTCCCGTCAAGCGTCACCTCCTCGGCTGTCACGGCTCGCTCGAAACGACTATCGCAGCTCCTCCTGACCAAGCCGCCGGCGCAAGCCTTCAGCGTCGATCACCTCACTGCCTGACCGGACTTTCCGCGCACCTCAGGCCGCACATCCAGTAACCGCTGGGGAGCTTCCCGGACCCCGATCGACCACGCTCCACGTTGTCAAGCGACTGTGAAGAGGCCTCATAGCGACCGGTATGCTGCTGGTGCTCCTTCCTGACACGCGGGACGTCCCGGTGAAGGTCGGCTCACAGTTGCACGTTTCCGGATTACCGACCCGATCTATCTTGAGTCGGACATGATTCCTGAGGCGCCTTTCTTTACCGCTGTCGCCACTGTCAGCATGACCCTCGCCGGCTTCGCGGGCTTGTTGGTTGCGTTGCGCCGAGGCGATCAGCTGCGCAGTGTCGACTTGTTCCACTTGCGGGGGATCGCGGAGACAGGGCTTGCCAACGCTCTCATCGCTCTCGCGACCATTGTGGCCGCCACGCTCGTAGGTCACCTAAGCGTAGCGATTCGCGCTTTGGCAGTCGCGATCCTCGCCTTCATAGGTTTTCAGATTGTGGTGTTCACATTGCGACAGCGGCGAGCAGCGATTCGGGTAGGAAAGTTTCAGGCAGTAGGCGCCGTTGTCATCGACTTCGCCTTAGTAATCGTCGCCATCTCGACGATCGTCATGGGTGCGGTGGGCCTCTACGAAGCGCTCCTGCTCCTCCTGCTCGCCCGACCAATGTGGGATTTCGTCCGTGTCTTGCGGGACATCGGTGGCCCCCCACGCTCCCAACAAGATTGAGCCTGGCGGTTAGGCGTGGAGTGCACCACGCAGGCGAACAGTTGTCGTACACCACTGTCCGCTGCTGTGGCTGTCATGTCGGCTGTCACGACGGCGAAATTTGGCGAGGATGGATGGGAATCGAACCCACCCAGGACTCCTCAACAGCGCCCCGCAGACGGTTTTGAAGACCTCGTTTCTCCCGTGCGCCAGCGTCCTGCAATGTCCGCGCGAGATGAAAAGTCACTGGCAGGGATCCCGTGACGTTCGCTGGCGGTTGCCACCGTCCGACAGAATGGCTGTCAGCTTGGCTGTCAGTCCCGGATACTCCTAGTCTTGCCACCGCGTTCCTTTACGAACCCAGGCAGAGGCATGGTCAGGGGCTAGGACTGCGGTGCGGGAAAATCTCCGTCAGAGCGTTGGCGGCCAAGTCGTACATGAAACCGCGAACCTTATCCCGATAAACGAGACCCGTGTAAGTCTTTAAGCGCTCAACATCTTCCACGATGGCCTTGATCGGGTCGGCGAAGCAGCCAAGCTCTTCATTGAAGACATGCCCAGTGGCGGCCGTGATTCGGGCAGCAAGCTCTGACTCAGTGAACCGACCCAATGCACATTCCGAGTGGTGAAGCACCATGACTTCGCGGGTGCCGAGGATCGCCTGAGAGACAGCTAGAGAACGCAGCGCGTCGAACGATGCGCGACCTCCGGCATTGCGGATGACGTGAGCGTCACCCGGCCTCAATCCAAGTAGTGCGGCCACATCAACCCGCGCGTCCATGCATGTCAATACGGCGAGTCTCATGGTTGGCTCGATGACTCGAGCCACCATTCCCAAGTAATGGAGCCGAGAGTTCATGACGACCTGATCGATCGCGTCCACCAATAGAGGAGATTGACAGAATCCCGCCGCTTGGCTGCCAATGTCGGCCCTCGGGACGCCTAATTCCAAGGTTCAGGTTCGACACTAGGCTGGAGCCTCAAGGCGCCGCCGTGCAGGAACCCGCACGGACGATCCGACAGCGGCCGGCCTGGCCGTAGACATAGGCGGTGCTGCCGGTCCTTGAGCAGCAGGGGCAACGCACCGGCAGAATCCCATAGGAACTTGGCGCTCCGACAGCACTGCACGGCTGGCTTGAGCTGTCGGCGTACTTGCACATGCGGAGGCCGTCGGCGTTGTAGCCGTAGGTCGTGGTGTTGGCGGCGGCCGTCCCGGGTCGTGTGAGCTCGTACACGCTCAACGACGCTGAGGCCGGCAACCCAACGCCGTGATCGGGCCACAACTGAAGACTACGGGCTCGCTCGCTGACCGAAGGCCCGGCCGAGGAAGTCGGTCGCGTTCGCGAGCAACTCGTTGACGATCTTCTGAATCGCCGCTCGCGGGTGTACGGTCACGTGAATGAGCCCAGCAGCGGCATCAACTGGTTGCGTCTCTGGCACCATACCAAGCACTTGCCCGACGTACGGCGCGACGTGTTCAGTCCAGCGGTTGAGGCGGGCAGCCAGGTTCGGCGCCATGCTACCCCAATGCCATTCTTCGAGCGGTACGTTCGCCGATGCGCCGCTGATCTCCTCCACGGGATGCGGCACCAGGTCTTCTACCCGGCGATATGGCGGGCCAACGGCCGCCTGCAAAGCCTTATTGGCGCGATCAAACGGCGTTTCGGTGTTCGGATCCGTATCGCTGGCCGCGGTTCCCCAGGCCAGGTGAGCGCGTCGGTCGAGGTTGAATTGCTTGGGATCCTCTGTCACGAGTTGTTCTTCGCCGGCGCTGTCGGTCTTTATGCGCGAAGGCTGGGCACCGTTTGCTACAAGGACCTTTGCAACCGCATCAGCGCGGCGCATTCCCAAGTTGTGGTTATAGCCGGGTGCACCGACCGGGTCGGTGTGGCCCATCACCTCAACCCTGGTTTCGGGATGTCGCGCCATGTATTGCCCGGCATTCCTGACCAGGGTGGCTGCGGCCGGCGTCAAGGTGCTTGAGTCGAATGGGAAATAAATCAGGTCGGGCAGATCTGCTGGCGTAAGTCCGGTCGCGCTCGCCTCCTGCTCGCCGCACGAATACGCGATATTGACCTCCTCCTGCCCGGCCGCGACGGCAAGGATCGCCTGAGCCTTGTTCTTGGCGTTCCGGGGATCGTCCAGGAGCGTGTCACCAAAAGCCTGGAAAGGGTCCGGATGGGCCTTGCTGGCCACCCAAACGCCCCGTTCACCCTCCAGGTCGTGTAGTGCGCCGCCGACAGCTCCAGCCATTCCGCGCCCAAAGTAGGTCACCAGTGTGTCGCGGCCGATCTTCGCAACGGCCTGAGCCAGCTGCTTGTCGGCTTCCTTTTCCACCGCGTCATGCACAGTCCCCGCCGGCACCGCACCGCCCAGCTGCATGAAGACCTCAAAGGTGAACTCGCTGACGAGGCGATCCTTCAGGCTGGCAAGGAAGGGATCGACGATTTGGGGCGCGAATGTGCCCACATACCAGTCAGTCATGGCCTTGCGCGGCGTGCGCGCGTGGCCTCCGGAGAAGGGGTCCGTCAGGAAGTGCTGTCCATATGCTTCGGTCGTATTCGCCGTCGCAAGCTCGGAGGGACGCAGAGCGAGACCGGCCTGCAGCGCTAGCGTCAATGCCGTCGTGTGGTGTCCACGCCATACGTCGATGGCACCTCCCTCCGCGAAATGAGGGGCATTCGTAAGAAGCAAGTTGACGTAGGTCATCGTTTGCGCCTTCAGCTGATCCGGGCTGGGCGCAGGTATGGACGTCAGGCTGCGGGCATCCACTACACCGGCGTTCTGAAGCGCGGCCCGGATGCGGCGCTTACCGTCGTCGGTTTCCGTATCCATGCGCAGCTGGTCGAGACTCGGATATTCGTCGCCTGCAATCGCGACCACCTGGCCCCATGTCAGGACGACACCGTTCCCAACGTCGACATCCTTTTGGCCAGCTGCATCGCCCAGCTTCAAATGCTCGACGCCGATCCATCGCTGGATGGTGTGTGTCGTGCGGTCGTGGGGAACCGCCTTGCGCGTCGGCTCGAAGAGCGACGAAACGGCGGCGTTTCCTGCGACCCTCTGAAGGTCAAGCACTGCCCGAGCCTCCGGGCCCTGCGGCGATGACCCGACGCGGACGGGATCCAACCGTTCCGCATCAATGTGAACGCGAGGCGTGGACCCCGTCGTGACCGGTTTCAGGTGAGGATGGGAGTTGGGTATAGCCATCCAGGTTTGGAGCCTAGTCCGGTCGGGTCCGCAAGCGAGGTCCCGATGGACAAGAAAAGGTGCACGTTGCAGGCCAGCTGCCCGACGCAGGCTCCCCATCTGCTGATATGCCGTGACTGTGCCTATCCGGTTAGCTCAGCTGCGAACTCAAGGCTTCGCAATGGCGGCTCGCTGCTAGCGCCGGCGCCCGCAAAATAGGAGTGGCGAGGCGGGGGTTTTGAGTTCAGGAGTTGTGTCGCAAGTAGTGGTGTAAATCCGGGATCACCTTGACGAAGGTGGCCACCGTGTGGTTCCAAGTGGAGATCTCACCCAACCACGAGGAGGACCACGACGATGGCCAACCCGAGA
>Ga0070706_100001519_pt1 | contig 24333 bp, 19 predicted proteins | sample KBSK5501metaG_FD_65476 | JGI IMG/M metagenome (GOLD analysis project Ga0070706, IMG submission 65476) | Corn, switchgrass and miscanthus rhizosphere microbial communities from Kellogg Biological Station, Michigan, USA - KBS K5-50-1 metaG | ecosystem: Host-associated > Plants > Roots >... | reverse complement strand
TCGATCGGCCCGGGAAACAGATTGATCACGCGGATGCCGGCCGGGCGCATCTCGGCGCGCAGGCATTGCGCGAGCGAATGCGCCGCCGCCTTGGAGGCCGAGAAGGTGCCGTGCGGCGGGTAGTTCGACAGCGCGTAGATCGACAGCAGGTTCACCCACGCGGCCGCATGGGCAACGCCGTCGGCCGAGCGGGCCTTGAGCGCGGGCGCGAATTCCTGCGCGAGCCGCAGCAGACCGAAGTAGTTGATGTCCATCTCGGCCTTCGCGACATCCATGCCGCGGCGCGCGGCAATGCCGAAGGTGCGGTGCACTTCGGCGTTGTTGATCACGATGTCCACCTTGCCGCCGATCTCGCCGGCGAGTTCCGTCACCGAGCGGCCGTTGGTCAGGTCCAGCGGAACCAGCGTCACCTGCGGCATCGCGGTGATGTCGGCCAGGCCGGGCAGTTTCTTCCACGGCTCGGCATGGCCGACCCAGACGATCTCGGCGCCCGCCTTCACCAGCGCCTGCACGACCGCCTGCCCGACCGCGGTCTTGCCGTCGGTGACGAGCGCCTTGCGGAACTTCGGGTCGCTCGTCATCTCGCGAAGCATCTTGTCGTCTGCCATGTGTTCGCTCCCTTCAGCGGGAAATCCGATCAGCACCGCCTGCCCCGCGCGGTCGAGCCGCGCGCCGACCCGCACCGGCGCGGGCGCGTCACCGACCTCGCCATGCAGGTGCACCATCACCGATGGGCCCGCGGCCAGCTGCACGAGCCCGAGCCGCCACGGCAGCCGCTCGCGGAAGAACGGGTCGTTGCTGTGATGCAGCGTGGTCGTGCCCAGCAGCGTGCCCTCGCCCGATTGCGTGCGCCACTGCAGGCGCGGCGAGAGGCAGCGGCGGCAGGCCTCGCGCGGCGGGTATTGCACGGCGTCGCAGTCCTTGCAGACCTGCAGCTCGAAGCGCCCTTCGGCCGCGGCAGCCGTCATGCCGAGCGCGACGCGGCCGCGCGCCCAGGGCGGCAGGTTGATCTGCCGCGTGCGCAGCACAGGGTTCTTGCGCCGGGGCTTCATCAGCGGCATCGTCATGTCGCGCTCCTGCCGAGGACCACCGCGCCGGTGCACAGGCAGCGGTCGTAGGTCACCATGCCGAAGCCGGTGACGAGCCCGAGCGCCGCGTTGCGCACGCAGCGCTCGCCCGCGGCATCGGTGAGCTGGCGTATCGCTTCGGTCATGCCGAGAAAGCCGCCGGCCGCGCCGGCCTGCCCGACCGAGAGCTGCCCGCCGCTGGTGTTGTTCGGAAAGCTCCCGTCGTGCGTCAGCGTGTTGGCGCGCACGAACGCCGGCCCTTCGCCCTTCTCGCAGAAGCCGAGATCCTCGAACTGCAGCATCACGACGACCGGGTAGTCGTCGTAGGTCTGGATGAAATCGATGTCCGCGGGCGTGACGCCGGCCTGCGCATACAGGTCGTCGCGGTCCATGCGCCAGCCGCCGCGGACCATGATCGGGTCGTCGGCATAGGCGTTGTGCCGCTCGATCGCGCCGCGCACGAGCACATGCGCAAGCCCGAGGTCGCGCGCGCGCTCCTCGCGCATCACGAGAAACGCCTCGGCGCCGGCGCAGGGCATCACGCAGTCGAACAGATGGATCGGATCGGCGATAGGCCGCGCCGACAGGTACTCGTCCAGCGTCAGCGGCTTCTTGAACAGCGCATCGGGATTCCTCAGCGCGTTGCTGCGCTGCGCGACCGCGATGCGGCCGAAGTCCTCGCGGGTCGCACCGTACGTGCGCATGTAGTTCGCGGTGATGAACGCGAAGATCGAGTTCGGCCCCCCCGAGCCATACGGGTAGCTCGCGTCGCGCGCGAAGTTGCTGAAGCTGCCCAGCGTCAGCCGGAACGAATCGACATGGTTGGTGTCGGCCGCGATGCAGGCGACCACATCGGCATCGCCGCACTGCACTGCCCGCGCCGCGCGGCGCAGCGACATCACGCCCGCCGCCCCGCCGGTCGGAATGTGATCGAGCCAGCGCGGCGCGAGCCCGAGGTGCTGCGTGACGCCGACCGCGGTGTCCGGCGCGAGCGAGAAGCTGCTGATCGTCAGGCCGTCGATCTGCTCCTTCGCGATGCCCGACGCCTTCACCAGAGCCTGCAGGGCCTGGCCGATGAACCAGTGGGCGCTGCGGGTCGAGTAGCGCACGTACGGCACCGTCACCGGGACCGCAACCGCGACGCCTTCGTAGGAGCTGCGTGGCTTCATGGCGCGGCGCTCCGCATCACGCCTGCCGCTTCTTCATCGCCACGGTGGCGATGCAATTCGGCTGCCCCGGCAGCGACGCCGCGAGTGCTCTGAGCTCGCCGCGCTGCACCTTCTGCGATGTCGTCAGCGGCAGCGACTCGACGAAGGCGACATACCCGGGCGCCTTGTAGTACGCGAGGCGGCTCAGGCACCAGTCGACGATGTCGGCCGCCGCCGCACGTCGCGCGCCGGCATCGGCCCCAACCGCATCGCTGACGATGCAGGCGAGCACCTCGTCGCCGCGCACCGGATCGGGCACCGCCGCGACCGCCGCCGCCTTCACGAGCGGATGCTGCAACAGCACGTTTTCGACTTCGAGCGCGGAGATGTTCTCGCCGCTGCGGCGGATCACGTTCTTGCGCCGGTCGATGAAGTGGAGCTGGCCGTCGGCGCCGCGCCTGACGATGTCGCCGGTGTGAAACCAGCCGCCGGCCCAGGCTTCGTCGGTCGCAGCTTCGTCTTTCAGGTAGCCGGCGAAGAAGCCGTCGCGCGGGTCGACGCCGGCGTGGCGCACCAGCAGCTCGCCGGGTTCGTCGGTGCCGGCGGGTTCGCCGCTGTCGGCGACGAGCTTCACTTCGACGTCGTCGCCTTCGCGGCCGAAGCAGCTGCTGCCGATGCGACGCGGCTCGCGGTTCGCGATCACGACGGCGCCGGCGCCGGTCTCGGTCATCGCCCAGGCTTCGAGCAGAGGGAAGCCGAAGCGCGCCTCGAATGCGCCATGCAGGCTGCGATCGACGCCGGCGCCGAAGCCGAAGCGCACGCCGTGCGCCGCATCGTCGTTGCTGGCCGGCGCCTTCATCAGCATCGCCGGCATCACGCCGAGGTAGTGGACGATGCTCGCCCGCGACTCCCGCACGCTCGCCCACCAGCTCGTCGGGTGGAAGCGGTCGAGCACGATCAGGCAGCCGCCGGTGAGCACCATCGCCATCGCCGAATAGGCCATCGCGTTCATGTGGACCAGCGGCAGCGGCGTCAGCATGCGTTCGGTGCCGATGTGCAGCTGCGCTTCGCCGCCGATGTTCGCGTACCAGTGGCCGGCATGCAGGAAGTAGCGGTTCGGCAGGATGCAGCCCTTGGGCCGGCCGGTCGTGCCCGACGTGTACAGCAGCGCGCACTCGGTCTGCACGCCGATCGCGCGGTCGGCGAGCGGTGCGGCGAATGCGGCGCGTGGCGGAGCGTCGTCGGCGCTCATCAGCATGAGCGGTCGCTGCGCCGCATGCGCGGCCGCCTTCAGTCCCTCGTGGCGATTCGGCAGCGCGACGGCCAGCGCGATCTCGGAATGGCCGATCAGGTATTCGAGCTCGGCCGCGCGCAGCTCGGCGTTGATCGGCACGACCGATACGCCGAGTCCGTTGAGCGCGAACCAGTGCAGGAAGAACGCGGGGCGGTTCTCGAGCAGCAACCCGACCCGATGCCCGTGCCCGTAGCCCGCGGCCGCATACGCGGCGCGCAGCGCGGCGATGCGCGCACGCGCATCGACGTAGAGCAGCTCGCCGCCGGCGGCGCCGTAGATGTCGGCGGTCTCCGGCAGCACGCAGAGGAACGGCCGCTGCGCGAACTGCACGGCCGATTGCTCGAAGGCGGCGGCGACGGTGTCGAGATCGAGCGTCATCGACTGTCTACATGAAAAGATTGATGCTGCCGAACGCCGCATCGGCGTTGACGAGGTCGATGCGCTTGAGCGCGATGCGCAGCGCCGAATCGACCGCAACGAGCTCATGCGTGGCCCAGCCCGCATACAGCGTCTGCACATCCAGGCGCGTCTCGATGTAGTGGAACGCAGTGCGCAGCGTGTAGCGGCCCGCGTCCCGATCGCTGGTTTCGACGCCAGGCGCCTGCAGCAGATGATGGCTGCGGCTGCGCGGCTGCTGCGAGAAGGTGCGCGCGCCGGCCAGCCGCTCGATGCGCACGCGCAGCAGCAGCTTGTCCTCGTACATCAGCGAGGTCTGCAGCAGCGGGTCGGTGTGGTTGGCGCCCAGCGGCATCCAGTAGTGCGCGTCGTCCATGAAGAGGTTCAGCCAGTCGTCGAAGCGGCGCTCGTCCAGCATGCGCGCTTCGGCATAGACAAACTCGACGAGCTGCTTGTCGCTGAAGGATTTCATGTCCGCTCCTCCTTCATCGAGGCGGTCATGTATCGGACCCAGGCGCGGAACTGGTTGCGCATCTGCCACTCGTTGGTGCCGTTGGTCGCGACGTTGATCTGGCCGCGCTCGGCCGGGTCGTAGAGCCGCGCGACGTTGACCCAGTCGCGGCCGCGCGAATGCAGGCCCTCCTGCGCGCGCTCGTACATCTCGAGGTCGTCGTGGCCAACCACCGACGTGGGCGCGTTGACGAGCCGGTTGTACATGAGCGTGCGCTCGAGCAGCAGATCGGGCGCGCCGACGAGGCGGAAGGTCCACGACTCGACCAGCGTCTTGTCGGCCGCGATCGGCAGGAACCGCCGCAGCGTCTGGATCGGCCCCTTCACCATGATGTTGGGGAAGTAGACGGTGTTGTGGCGCACGTCGCCGAGGATGTTCCGCGCGCGCTCTTCGCCGTAGGCCGCGACCATCTGCTCCCAGTACCCGGGGGCCGGCGAGTACGCCGCGTGGATCGAATCGGCGACGCCGGTGTGGCCGTGGCCGTGGTCCCACACGCGGATGCCCATGCCCTCGAAGAACTCGTAGGAGTTGACGAAGGGCGCATACAGCTCGACCGCCATCGGCTTGGGCGTGCCCTCCGGCGCTTCCTTCCACACCCGCACGGCGGTGCCCGCCGACGACTCGTGCGCGACCATCGGGTGGCAGGTGTCGGTCTGGTTCTCGACCAGCATCTTCCAGTTGCAGTGGTGCAGGTAGCGCAGCACGCCGCCGGCGACTTCGAGCCGGCCCTCGGGCGAGCGGTCGACCATGTTGTCTATCGTCGTCAGCGACTCGCCGAAGAACGCCTCGAAGCTCACGCCTTCCTCATTGAGCCGGCAGAAGACGAACTCGCGATAGACGTGCACGCCGGGCACCGGCGCCATGCCGCGGCTCGCCTCGAACGACTCGAAGGCGGCGTCGTCGTAGCCCTTCTTCAGCGGCACCGAGAGCAGGCTGCCGTCGGTCTTGAAGGTCCACGCGTGGTACGGGCAGCGGAAGAACTTGCCGGTGTTGCCGCAGACCTCGCCCGCGACCTTCGTGCCCTTGTGCGGGCAGCGGTTGTAGAGCACTTTCACGCTGCCGTCGGTGTGGCGCACCATCACGACCGGCTGCGTGCCCACCGTGGTGGTGTAGTAGTCGCCCTTGTTCGGCACCTGACTCGCATGGCCCACGTAGACCCAGGTGTTGGCGTAGAGGTGCTCCATCTCGAGCTCGAACAGCTCGGGGTCGATGTAGACGTCCCTGTGGACCTCGGTGTCCTGGAACAGCGAGCGCACCGCGTCGGGCCGGCCTCGGTACTTGTTCATGGCGTCGACCTCCTGCAGATGGCGCTACACATCGAGCACCAGGCGCTTGCCCTTGCAGCGCGAGATGCAGATCTGCATCACGTTGCCTTCGCGCCGTTCGCGCTCGCTCAGCACGTAGTCGCGATGATCGATCTCGCCTTCGAGCACAGGCGTGGCGCACACGCCGCACTCGCCGCGCCGGCAGTCGAACAGCGGGTCGCAGCCGGCGTCGATCAGGCAGTCGAGGATCGAACGCTCGGCCGGGACGGTCAGCGTCCGGCCGCTGCTCGCGAGCACGACCTCGAACGCGTGGTCGCCCTCTTCCACCACGGGCGCGGTGAAGACCTCGAAATGCACACGCTCACGCGTCCAGCCGCGCGACCGGGTCTTCGCGAGCAGCGTGTCGAGCATAGGCTTCGGTCCGCAGACGTAGAGGTTGTCGTGCGGTGCGCAGCCATCCAGCAGCGCATCGACATCGAGCGGCACACCGGCCTGCGCATCCACGTGGGGCACGAGCGCGTCGCCGAGAAGCTCGGCGAGCTCGGGCAGGAACGCCATCAGTTCGCGGCTGCGGCCGGCGTAGTGCATGCGCACCGGCGCGCCGGCGGCGATGCGCTCGGCCGCCATGCTCGCGAGCGGCGTGACGCCGATGCCGCCGGCGACGAGCACCGCGCAGCCGGCGTGCTCGCGCAGCGGGAATTCGTTCTTCGGCGCTTCGATCGTCAGTTGCTGGCCTGGCTGCACGCGCTCGTGCATGAAGCGCGAACCGCCGCGGCCGGCCTCTTCGCGTCGCACAGCGATCACGTATTCGGTCGGCGCGTCGGTGGCGCCGCAGCGCGTCGACAGATTGATCAGCGAGTAGTGGCGCCAGTCGCTGCCGCCATCGGGCAGTGTCACCTGCACGCGCAGGTGCGCGCCGGCCCGGTAACCGGGCAGCGCGCCGCCGTCGTCGCGCCGCAGCCGGATCTGCCTGATCAGCGGATTGAGCTCGCGCACGTCGGCCACGCGCAGCGGCAGCAGGGCGGGCGGTGCAGGGGTCGAGGTCATCGCGTTGACTTGTCCATCGTTCAGGCGGGCGCGTGCATCGCCTGGGTCTCGGCGCGGTGCGGCATCGCGCGCCCGGCCGGCGCGCTTGGCGCGAGCGAATGGCGTGCCAGCGCGGCGCGCAGCGTGTCGCCGCGTTCGTCCGCCAGCGCCGCGTCGCGCAGCTCGCGCAAGGTCGCCGGCGCCAGCGATGCGCCCGCTTGCCGAACCGCGGCCATCAAGGTCTCGTAGTTGCGCAGGCCGCGCTCGTGCGTGTCGCCGTAACCCTTGACCAGTCCCTGGCAGCGCGCAACTTCGACCGCGAGCTGCGGGTTGATCGCCGCGGCGTCGGCGATGTGGCCCAGCCACGCCTCGATACGCGCGGTCTCGGCCGCGAAGCGCAGCGTGCTGCGCCGCCAGCGCTTCAGGCCGGCGATCGCATACAGCATCAGGAAGCCGCGCAGCGAGCTCGTCGTGACGACGCGGCCACGGCGCGTGCAGCGCTCGACGAGGCGGCGCGGCCAGCCCGAGCGCTCCAGCCGGCGGCCGATGGCGGCGGGCAGCGTCTCGCAGATCTCCTGCAGGCGCGGGTGCATGAATTCGTTGATCGCGAGCAGCTGTTCGTCCTGCACGCGCACTTCGCTGCGCACGCGATCGAAGCGGCTGGCGCGCGTCTTCAGCTCGGCGACGCGGATCGTGTCCTCGTAGCTCATCCACAGCGCCAGGTGGCGCGCGGTCTCGGCCAGCAGCGCGGGGTCGCTTTGTGCGCTCGGCTTCGTCGTGCGCGCGAGGCGATCGAGATAGAGCTCGGCGTAGGCCATGTCCTGGTAGTCGACGAGGCGGCGCGCGCCTTCGACGACGATGGCGCGCGCGGGCTCGTCGGCCATCGCGGCGATGCGATCGAGCAGTGCGCGGACGCGCGGATCACGCGCCGCGATGGGCACGGCCGGCGGTGCGACGATCGCTGTTTCGACCGCCGAGTCGACGGCCGATTCGACGGCCGCGTCGACCGCGTTGTCGGCCGCTGAAGCCGCCTTGCCGCTCGCGCGCGCATACGCCTGGTCGAACGCCTTCAGGCTGGGCTTCACCCCCACGCCGCCGCGCTCGATGGTCTCTTCGAACCGGCGGCGCGAGAACGGCAGCACGCCGGTTCCGGCGAGCGCGCCGAAGAGCACCGCGCTGATCACGCTGCCGGCATCGGCAGCGGCCTTTTCCATGTCGAAGCAGACGTAGCGCTTCGCCGCGGCTTGCGCATGCGCGCGCAGGCTCGCACTGTCGGCGCGGCCGTCGCCCATCGCGATCTTCTCGGCGATCGAGTAGACCCGGTGGGTCGACGCGACGAGCGTGGTGCGGTCGGGCGTCACGAGCCCGCGCTGCACCGCGCGGCCCGCTTCCATCAGCTCGGATGCGAGCACCACGTCCACGTCGCCCGGCAGCGGCATCAGCGCGAGCACCGGCGTCCCGCCGTCGCGCTCGGCCCGGTCTCTCGGAAAGAGCTCGACGTAGTAGATCGTCGCGCCGGTGCGCTGCGCGACGCCGGGCACCGAGGTGGTCTGCGCGATGTGGCCGCTGTGCTCGCCGAGGTCGACGATCCAGTCGGCCAGCACGCCGCCGCCCTCGCCACCCATGGCGAGGATCGCGATCTTGATCGGTTGCGGGCTGCTGATCATGGGGTAACCTGCGCGCCATGCGCTCCGGTATTCGCCGAGGTCCACGAAGTGAACCTCTTCGTGGCCCCCGGAACGGCGCGGCGGCTCATGAGCCCGTCCTCAGAAGGCCAGTTGCGCGCGGTGCCGCTCGGTGCGGCGCTGCAGCGTCCCGATCACCGCGGTGCGCAAACGCTGGCGCAGGCGATCCCAGCCGGTCGGGTTGCTGACGATCTGCGCCTTGTAGAACGACGGGCACAGCACCGCCGCGTGCGAGACCTCGCCGCACAGGCCGCAGCCGACGCAGCTGTCGAGCACGGTCGCGACCGGGTCGGTGCGCAGCGGATCGGGGTTCGGCTTGATCGACAGCGACGGGCAGCCGGACAGTCGGATGCAGGAGTGGTCGCCCGTGCACGTGTCGGCGTCGACGCCGAAGCGCTCGCGCACGACGCGCTCGCCGGCGGCGACGGCCTTGCGCACCAGCGGCTTCTCGCGGCGCTGGCGGTTCAGCATGCATTCGCTTTGCGCGATCAGCACCTTGGGGCCGGGCTGCTTCGTCGTCAGCGCTTCTTTGAGCGTGTCGCGCATGCCGGCGACGTCATAGGTGCGGCGCAGCGTGCGCACCCACTCGACGCCCACGCCGCGCACCGCCGATTCGATCGCGTGGCCGGTGCTGCGCGTCGGGTTGCGCGCGGTCGACGAGAGGACGTCCTGGCCACCGGTCGCCGAGGTGTAGCTGTTGTCGACGACGATGGTCAGGTTGTCGCTGCGGTTGAAGACGGCGTTGGCGATGCCGCTCGTCAGGCCGTTGTGCCAGAAGCCGCCGTCGCCCATCACGCTGATCGCGCGCTTGCCCTGGCCGGTCGCGCCCGGCACGTTGAGCGCGGCGGCGCCGGCCGCGCCCAGGCCGTAGCCCATCGTCGTGTTGCCGAGGTTGAAGGGCGGCAGGATCGAGAAGAGATGGCAGCCGATGTCGGCACTGACGTGATGCTCGCCGAGCTCACGCTCGACCAGCTTCATCGCGGTGAAGATCGGCCGCTCCGGGCAGCCGGTGCAGAAGCCCGGCGGCCGCGCGTTCACGTCGGCAGCGATCGGCTTCAGCGGGATCACCTTCGCAGCCGCCGGCGACGGCACCGCGGGCTCGATGCGCCCGTAGCGCTCGAGGAAGGCGCGCACGCCCTTGAGCAGCTCGAACGCGGTGTACTCGCCGGCCGCAGGCAGCATGTCCTTGCCGTGCAGCGCGGTCGTCGCGCCGGCCGCGCGCAGGATGGTCGCGATGTTCTGCTCGATGAAATTGGGCTGCCCTTCCTCGACCATCAGCACGGCGCGCTTGCCGTCGCAGAAGCGCAGCACCTCGCTGTCGATCACCGGATAGGCCACGTTCATCACGTACAGCGGCACCTCGGTGTTGCCGTAGACGTCGGCCACGCCCAGATGCGTGAGCGCGCGCACGAGGGTGTTGTAGCTGCCGCCTTGCACGACGATGCCGATGTCGCCGCACGCCGCGGGATCGGCGCTCGCGAAGAACTCGTTGAGACTGCGCTGCTCGATGAACCGCACCGCGGCCGGCCAGCGCTCGCGCACCTTCTCCTGCTCGTGCACGAAGCTGGCGGGCGGCAGCACGATGCGGCTCACGTCGCGCTGCGGCGCCTGCAGCGCGTCGCCGACCGTGAACGACGGCGCACGGTTGTCGGCCGCGACGAACTCGCCGTGCACGTGGCAGGCGCGGATGCGAAGCTGCAGCATCACGGGCGTATGGCTCGCTTCGGAAAGCTCGAAGCCCTGCTTCACGGCCTGCACGATGGACGGCAGGTTCGGCCGCGGATCGAGCAGCCAGATCTGCGACTTCATCGCGAACGCATGGCTGCGCTCCTGCATGATCGACGAGCCCTCGCCATAGTCTTCGCCGACGACGATGAGCGCGCCGCCGGTGACGCCGCCCGAGGCCAGATTGGCCAGCGCATCGGAGGCGACGTTGGTGCCGACCGTGGACTTGAAGGTCGCGGCGCCGCGCAGCGGATAGTTGACCGACGCGGCGAGCGTGGCCGCGGCCGTCGCTTCGCTCGCGCTGTTCTCGAAGCGGATGCCGTGCTCGCGCAGGATGTCCTGCGCGTCGGCGAGCACGTCCATCAGGTGCGAGATCGGTGCGCCCTGGTAGCCGCTGACGTAGGCCACGCCCGATTCGAGCAGCGCCTTGGTCACCGCGAGGATGCCTTCGCCGCGGAATACCTCGCCTGCGCCGAGACGCAGCTTCTTCACTTCCTCGACGAATGAACGCTCGGCCATGGCAGTGCTCGGTTCCGGTGGTCGGGTCGGTACGGCTTCGATCGAGGCCGCGCGAATAGTTTATGACTGAATATATGAAAAGTCATGTATTTTTTTGCTGACCGGCTCACGAGTCCGCGACGCCTGCGGAATGCAAAATGCCGACATGCCTTCCGCCCGCGCCATGACCGCTCACTTCGTCGACGACTACCTGCCCGCGCTGCTCGCCCAGGCCAGCCAGCTCATTTCAGGCGAGTTCCATCTGGTCGTGCGCCGCAACGGCCTCTCGGTGTCGGAGTGGCGAGTGCTGGCAACGCTTTCGGGCAACGACCCGATGAGCACCGGCCGGCTCGCCGAGATCACGACCATCAAGCAGCCGACCGTGACGCGGCTGCTCGACCGCATGCTGGCCAAGGGCCTCGTCGAGCGGCTCGAGAAGGACGGCGACCGCCGCTTCACGCTCGTCAGCATCACGCCGCGGGGCAGCAAGGCGGTGGCGCGGCTCATCAAGCTCGCGCGCGAGCACGAGCAGCGGGTTCTGGAGCCGTTCGGGCTGGAGCGCGCCGAGGCGCTGAAGAACACCTTGCGCAGCATCATCGAGCTGCATCGTCCGGCCGCGCCCGAGAGCTGAACGCTCATCGCGGCTGCATATCGAGGAACGCGAGCACCGCCTCGGCGAACTCGCGCGGCATCTGATCGGGCAGCGGCACCATGCCGCCGGCGATCTCGACGAGCTGCGCCTGCGGCAGCCGGGCGCGCAGCTCGGCCGCATGCGGTGCCGCGAACGGGTCGTCGAGCGCACGCACGAGCAGCGTCGGCTGAACGACACGGGCCATGCGGTCTTCCATGCGGTACGACGCGACCGCACGATGCCCGCCTTCGACATCGCCGGTCACCTTGAGCGCGTCGCGCACGAACGCTTCGAGCAGCTCGGGCCGGCCGGCCGGGTAGAACGGCTGGCGCTTGCGCCACAGCGCTGCGAGATGGCTGCCGTCGCCGCTGGGCTCGACCGCATCGATCGTCGGCCGCTCGCGCCGCGCGGCACGAAACGCGTCGTTCGTGAACGGCGTGGACGACAGCACGAGCGATGCGACGCGCGACGGCTGCGCCGCCGCGATCTCGATCGCGATCACGCCACCGGTGTGATGGCCGACGACGTGCGCACGCGCGATCGACAGCGCATCGAGCAGCTCCAGGGCGATCGCGGCAAAGCCTTCGATGCTCGCGAGCCCCGGCAGCGCAACGGAGTCGCCGAAGCCCGGCGTATCCATCGCGATCGCGCGAAAGCGCTGGCCGACGAGCGCGAGCACGTCGCGGTATTCGAGCCAGCTGCGCGGCGTCTGGTGCAGCAGCAAGACGGCAGGCGCGTCGACGGCGCCGCACTGCGCGTGGTGTACCTGTCCGATCGACAGGTCGGCAAACGCTCGGCGGATCGTCGGCATGGTGCGGCCCCTTCGGCTCTCGACGCTCAGGGCAGCGTGGTGTCGGCCGGCGCTCGCCACAGCCCGGCCTGCTGCAGCACGCCCAGGGTGCGCGCGAGCACGTCGTCACGGTAGGCACCCAGGTCGCGGCCGGCGTAGTCGTAGAAGCCGCTGCCGGTCTTCATGCCGAGGCGGCCCGCTTCGACCATCTGCCCGACGATCGCCGGCGCGGCATAGCGGTTCGCGTCGATCGAGGCGGCCATCTCGCGGCTGGCGTGGTGCAGGATGTCGCTGCCGCCGAAGTCGATGAACTCGACCACGCCCAGCGCAGCGAAGCGCAGGCCGAGGCCGTAGCGCGTGGCCTTGTCGATCTCTTCGGCCGTGGCGGCGCCCTCCTCGATCATGCGCGCCGCCTCGTTCATCACGAGCGCCTGCAGGCGCGGCACGATGTAGCCGGGGGTCGGGCCGCACAGCACCGGCAGCTTGCCTATGCTTTCCATCAGCGTGCGGGTGCACGCGACCACCGCGCCGTCGGTGCCGGCATGCGTGCTCAGCTCGACGACCGGGATCAGGTACGCGGGGTTGAGCCAGTGCATGTTCAGGAACCGCTCGGGCCTGTGCACGAGCTCGGCGAGCTGCGTGACGAGCATGCTGCTCGTCGTCGACGTGACGATCGCGTCGTCGCGGCAAAGGCGGTTGATCCGCTCGAACGCATCGCGCTTGGCGGCCAGCGTCTCGGGCACGCCTTCGAAGACCAGTTCGGCGCTTTGCAACGCCGCGCCTGCGCCGGCCGAGTCGACGAGCTCGACACGCTCGGCGATCCCGCTGACCTGTTCGGGGCGCAGCGCGCCCAGCCGCGCCAGCGCTGCCAGGCTCGCGCGGATCTCCTCGCGCGCCTCGCCGCACAGGCGCAGCCATGCCTCGCTCGAGCGCTCGCGAAGGTCGATCAGTGCGATCCGGTGCCCGGCATACGCGAACGCGATCGCGATGCCGCGTCCCATGCGGCCGGCGCCGACAGCAGCGAAGCGGGCCACGCTCAGACGCCCTCGTGCAGCAGTGTGCGCAGGCCGTCGCGATCGAGGCCCGCGAGGCCGAGCGACTCGAATGTGCGCGGCCCCGCGCGCAAATCGCGCCCGAGAAAGCCGCCGACGATCGCGAGCAGGCCGTGCGCGATCGGCGCGTCTATGCCCGCCCAGCGGGCCGCCGACGCCAGGAACGCGAGGCCGAGCTCGGTGTCTTCGCGGATGTAGCGGTGCGTGTGCAGATCGATGTGCTCGCGCCAGTCGCCGGACTTCACGAGCTTTCGGTGCGCATCGCCGTACATCCAGCGATCGTTGTCGTAGTGATCGGCGAGCGCATAGTGCGGCGCGCCGTAGCCCAGCGACTCGCGCACGGCCATGCGTTCGCCATCGAGCCGATCGGTCACCGCACGCACCGCCGGCTGCGTGCCTTCGTGGTGGATGTCCCAGCGCTCGAAGTGTTGCAGCGGCGCGGCGTTCATCACCATCAGCGGCGGATGGATGATGGGGCCGGCGTTCATCAGCGCGCCCGACAGCGCGTCGCCGCAGCCGTGCACGCTCGGGTACGTCGCTCGGATCACCTCGATCGCGCGCTTCTCGTCGCGCGCCGGGTAGACGCCGGTCGGCAGCCGCACGGCGCGGATCGTGACGTTCACCTCGCGCTCGCCGTGCTTGCGCGCCAGGTACGGCAGCGTGCCGGTTTCGGCCCACGAGACGTTCGCGGCGTTGCCCGCGCCGCGCACGTTGCGCGCCATCACGAAGCTGCCGAAAGTCCCCGGCGCGAGAAACACGACCTGCCCGTCGACCAGATGCGGCGCCATCGCACGCGCGATGTCTTCCTGCGCCACCGCCGGGCTCGGGATCAGGATCAGCTGCGCGCCCGCGAGCGCCGTGCCGATGTCGGGAGTCGCCAGCGCGATGCGCACCTCGCGTGCACCGTCGGCATCCTTGAGAACGATGCTGCCGGCATCGATCACCGGCTGGAGCGCCGGGGCGTCACGCCGCCACAACCGGACCTCGTGCCCCCGTTCCGACAAGTCGGCGGCTGCCGCGTAGCAGCCGTGGCCCCCGCCGAGAACAGCAATCTTCATGGGCAGTACCGGTTCGAGATGTGAGGCCGCACGCGAAAGGGCGCCGGAAGTGACGCGTCGGTGCGTCGCCGTTCCGGCATAGATTACTTTTCATATATTTAGCTGTCAACTATGCAGATCGCGTGCGGGTCGCGCGCGCCCGATGCGGGCGCCGTCCTACATGACAAGACGGGTCCTCTCACAGGGACGTGCCGACGCATTCCGACATCGCCGCCGAGGGCGGATTCCTAGACTGTGCGTGACTGGTGTTCCGGGCCTGCACGGCAAGGGCCGCACAAGGGCTCGGGTAGGAGACGCTCATGAACATCGACCGAGACACGTTGATCGTTCTGTCCGCCGTCGTGATCGCATTGGTGGTGGCGTTGGCGGCCTGGCTGATTTACCGGGAGAGACAATCGCAACGACTGAAAGCACGCTTCGGCCCCGAATACGGGCGGGCCGTCGAACACCTCGGCAGCCGGACCAAGGCCGAGTCGGAGCTCAAAGCGCGGGAGACGCGCGTGGAGCGCCTGCGCATCGTGCCGCTGTCGCCGGCCGATGCCGAACGATTCGCGCATGACTGGAAACTCCTGCAGGGTCGCTTCGTCGACAACCCCAAAGGGGTGCTCGCGGAAGCGGACCAGCTCGTGCGCGACCTGATGACGAAGCGCGGCTACCCGATGGCCGACTTTGCGCGGCGCGCCGCCGACATTTCGGTCGACCATCCCGCGGTCGTGCAGCACTACCGCGCTGCCCAGGCCATCGCGCTTCGCGACGAACGCGGCGAAGCCGACACCGAGGAACTGCGCAAAGGGGTCGTGCACTACCGTGCGCTTTTCCAGGACCTGCTGGAAATCAGCGACATCAGGCCGATGCCTGCCAGACATGCCGATGCCGAGGTGCACTCATGAGCAGACTTGCGCTTCCGGCGCGCCTGTTGTCCCCATAGCGCCCCGGCACAGCCTAGCCGAATCCGATCTTCCCGTTCAGGTGCCAGCCTGCTGCGCTCGTCCCGGCTTGGCGCCGTACATGGCCTCGTCGCTACGCTGCAGCAGCGATTCGGCCGTGTCGCCGGGCTCCGCCTGGCCCAGTCCGATGCTCACCGACATGCGCAGGCCAGGGGTGATCGAGTCCCAATCGAACTCGGCGATGGCCGCGTGGATGCGTTCGCAAATCTGCCGGGCCACGTCGAGGGTCGCATCCTGGAACAGGATGACGAATTCGTCGCCGGCCCAACGCGCCGGCAGGTCCTCCTGACGGACGTTGTTCGCCACCAGCGTGGCCACGGTCTTGAGGACGCGGTCCCCCACCTGGTGGGTGTGGGTGTCGTTGACGGACTTGAACTTGTCGACGTCCAGCATCGCCACGGTGAGCGGCCTTGCGCCCGCGACCCAGCCGCGAAGGCGCTCGTCGAGCGCCTGTTCGAAGCATCGACGGTTGGCGATGCCCGTGAGAGCGTCTTCCAGCGACCAGCGCTCGAACTGCCTCGACATGACGAGCGCCCCTTTGAGATGCTGCTCGCTGCGCCGCATGCCGAGCTGCCACGCGACGACCGACTCCCTCGAGCCCAGGCCCTCCGCGGCGACGCGGCGCTCGCGGCGCCGCAGCGCACGCTGCGCGCGCATCACGTCCTCGAACTTGCCCTGCAGCTCGTAGACCTGTGCCAGCAGCAGGTGAGCCCGACACGCCAGCTGCTCGTGCTCGACGGCCAGCGCCGTCTCGAGCATCTCGGCCAGCGCCTTCTCCGCTGTCGGCCAGTCTTTTTCGGACCAGGCCAGCTCTGCCTCGCACCAGCTCACCAGTGCGTCGAGCCAGGTCACGGCGCCGGTCAGCGAGCTGCGCGCCTTGTCGATGGCCCGGCGCGCCGTTTCCAGGTGGCCGTCCCAGATCTCCAGCAGCGCGCAGGTCGCGACCGGAACAGTCCCTCGCATGTCCGGCAGTCCCGGCAGAGCCGGCATCACCGGGAGGGCCAGGCCTTCAGTCTCGAGACGCCGGCATTCCTGCGCAAGCTCCCGCAGTCTCGTCAAGTCCGTCATCGAACCGGTGTGGTAGCGCTCGTCCAGGAGGCGTGACGCCTCGACCCACATCTGATCGACGTGCGGCTGGTAGTGGCTGCCGCTCGGGGTGCGCCTTGCCATGTTCACGGCAGCGTCGAGCGCGGCCTCGGCGCGGTCGTAGTCGCCGCTCCAGGAGTAGGCGACGCCCAGCACGTCGTAGGCGAGCACCGCCCGTGGTCGAGGCGTGTTGTGATGGCACAGCTTCACGCACAGCAGCGCCGCCTCGACGGCTTCGTCGTTTCGGCCCAGCAGCATGCAGACGTGCGCGAGTGTCGTGAGGGCCTGGGCCTCGCCTTCGGCGTCCCCGATCTGCTTGAACAGCTGCGCGGCGCGCCGACCGGCGTCGCTCGCGCGGCGCAGCCGCGAACCGACACGATCGCAGTGCGCCAGGCACGACAGCGCCTGGGCTTCCAACAAGAGGTCATCGCGATCGATGGCCGCATTGAGGACGGTCTGCGCGGCCTCGCGCGCCTTCTGGACCGCACCGGTCTCTAGCGTCGCCCACGCCGTGGCAAGCGCCGCGCCAGGCGCATCGCCCGCATCCGCCGCCGCATCCGCATGGAGGCCGGACTTCAGCTGCGCTTGCGCATTCTCGCCAGAGCCGGTTGAACGCGCGGCACCGATTCCCATTGCAACACCTCACATCACGCCATGACACCCGACAGGCACGCGAGCGGGCCGGAGGTCGCACGGGGTTTCGAGGAAGATTGCCTCTCGACAGGCGTCGAGATACACAGGAGGCGGTCAGCAGAAGACCGGCTCGTCGTTTTCGGCAACCCCGCCATCATGGCGGCCGCTCGACAAGACGAGCGGCCTTCCGAAGACCGGTAGCTTTGCGACCCCCGGCTTTCGCTCGGGGTTAGCCCTTTCGTTACGCGCGGATCGTAGCGGACGACCCCGACGCCGACAGGGTGCTTGTGGTATCTGCCATTGCACAGTTGTGAGCAACTGTCGGACGCATCGGCGGCGACCCCATGCGGCCTCTCCTCTCGCTCGCAGACCAGCGAAGCCGACGCTACTGCCCCTGCCCTTGTCGCTTGCGCCGCCTCGCCGGCAGCTGCAACTCGGCCGTCGGCCCGGTGTATCGGCCTCGGGGGCGTATCACCGAATCGACGCCGAGCTGCTCCATGCTGTGAGCGAGCAGGCCGACGCTTCGCGCAACGGCGAACAGTGCGAACGCCGCGTCTGCGCGAAGCCGGTAGCGCGCGACGAGCGCCGCGAGCGCCACGTCGATGTTGGGCGGCTGGCCGGTCAAGGACACGACGCGGTCGATCAAACGGGCGATGAGCTTCGGCGGCTCGAAGTCGGCCATCAGGGCAGCCGCCCTGGGATCTCCCTCGGGATAGATCGGGTGACCGAATCCGGGGATCGGCATCGCCGAGGACAGGTAGCGGTCCACCACCGCGTCGGGGCCGCTGCGTTCGACCTCTTCGAACAGCGCACGCACCCGGCCCGACGCGTCGCCGTGAAGCGGACCCGAAAGTGTCGTCAGGCCGGCCAGCAGACAGGCGGACAACGACGCTCCGGTGGATGCCGTGATGCGCGACGAGAAGGCCGAGCTGGTGATCTCATGGTCCGCCAGCAATACCAAGGTCTTGCGAATCAGGTCGGCGACCGCTCGCGGCTGCCTCCAGCCGCGAGCGAGCCTCTCGTGCAGCCGCCCTGCAGGTTCGTCGGCAGCGCCGAACGCCGTGGCCAGGCGCCCGACCAGGCCGGCCGACTCTTCCAGCAAGACTCTCGCGGTACGGCCGCGCGGCGAATGGCCGGTCGCGGCCAGGGCCGCCAACTCGGTGAACGCCCGGACGCGACCGGCCGGCAGCACGGGATCCGGTCTCGGAGCCGCCGCGAAGACCAGGGGATGGTCCGGAGGGTCCGATCCCCACAGCACGGACGCCGCATCCTCCAGCGTGGCCGTGGCCGCCAGCGAGACGGCATCGACGCCGCGGTAGTACAGGCGGCCACCCGCGAATGTCGATATCGACGTCGGGATGCTGGGCTCGGCGCCGAACAGCGTGGTCGCCGCGAGCGTCTCTCTCGTCCGGCCGCTGACCTTGCGGCGGACGAGGTGGGCGACATCTTCCGATCGATACAGGCTCCGCCGGGAATCCTCGGGGTCCGGGCTGACCGCGATCCGCCCCCGGCTGACATAGGCGTAGATGGTCTGCGGGCGAACCCCCAGCCGGCGCCTCGCCTCTTCAAGCGTGATCCACATTGTGTTGATGATACCTGTCAACATCCATCGAGAATCAACATCGCCGGCAGGCGTTCAGACCTTCTATTCTAGCCAACATATTGATATTGATGATCAATATTGACGATCACCGCCTCCGATCCCTAGCATGCCGACATTCCAAGAGGAGACAAGCGCCATGAACATCGCCCGCATCTTTTCTGCCCTGACCCTGTTTGCCGCCCTGTCGGCGCCGGCGTTCGCGGACAGCTATCCGTCCAAGCCGATCACGATCGTCATCGGCTCGAGCGCGGGCAGCACCACCGACGGACTGGCTCGCGCCATCGGCCAGGAGATCACCGCTGAAACCAAGGTGCCGGTGATCGTCGACAGCAAGCCGGGTGCGAGCGGCGGCATCGCGGCGCAGGCGGCAGCGCGCGCACCGGCCGACGGCTACACGCTCTTCATCACGACGAACACGACTCAGGCGGCGAACCCGCACCTGTTCCGCAAGCTCGGCTACGACCCGGTCAAGGATTTCGCGCCGGTCGGCGCGCTCGTCAAGGGCTACCTGCTGCTGGTGACGAATCCGAGCGTGAAGGCTCAGAACGTCGCCGAGCTGGTCGCCTCGGCCCGGCAGAAGCCGCTGACCTTCGGCGCCGGCAGCTCGTCGGCGCGGGTCGCGTCCGAGCTGTTCCAGCAGATGACGCACACGCAGCTCACGTACGTGCCGTACAAGGCCAACCCGTCGGCGATCATCGACCTGGTCGGCGGGCAGATCGACATGATGATCGTCGACCTGACGACCAGCCTGCCGCAGGTGAAGGCCGGCAAGCTGAAGGCTCTGGGCGTCAGCAGCCCGAAACGCTCGCCCCTCGCGCCCGACCTGCCGACGATCGCCGAGGCGGGACTGCCGGGCTACGAGATGAGCTACTGGAACGCGGTCTACGCCCCGGCGGGCACGCCGGCGCCGCTCGTCCAGCGCATCAACGAGCTGATGCGGCGGGCGCTGGCGACCGAGAACGTGCGCCGCTTCGTCGAGCGCAACGGCATGGAGCCGTTCACGTCGACCCCGGCCGAGCTGGCGAGCTTCCAGGCCGCCGAGTACACGCGCTGGGGCAGCGTCATCAAGGCCGCCGGCATCGAACCCGAATGAACCGACGTCTCACCGTGTCAGGGCCCGCCATGAAGCCGCACATCCTCCAGCTGAACCCCATCCTCGTGCCGTCGATCAACGAGCGCCTCGACGCGCTGTACGCCATGCACCGGCTCTACGAGCAGCCCGACCCGGACGCCTGCATCCGCGAGCACGGCATGGCGATCCGCGGCGTGATCACCGGCGGGCACACGGGCATCTCTCGGGCGTTGATGGAGCGGCTGCCGGCGCTCGAGATCGTCGCGGTCAACGGTGTGGGAACCGATGCGGTCGATCTCGGATACGCCCGCGACCGCAAGCTGCCGGTGACCGGCACGTTCGGCGCGCTGACCGACGACGTCGCCGATCTGGCGATCGCGCTGCTGCTGGCGACCTGCCGCAACGTCTGCGCGGTCGACCGCTTCGTGCGTTCGGGCTCGTGGGTCCGGCATCCCCAGCCGAGCGCGATCCCGCTCGCGCGGCGCTTCAGCGGCATGCGCGTGGGCATCGTCGGCCTCGGGCGCGTCGGGCGCGCTGTCGCGACGCGCGCGAACGCCTTCGGCTGCGCCGTGCGCTACACGGATCTGGGACCGATGCCGGACGTCCCCTGGGCGTACGTGCCGGACCTGGAGCAACTCGCACGAGACAGCGACGCGCTGATCGTCTGCGCGGCCGCCGACAAGGCCGAGGGCATCGTCGACGCGGCGATCCTGGACGCCCTCGGGCCGCAAGGCTTCCTCGTCAACGTCGCGCGTGGTCGCCTGGTCCGCGAGGCCGATCTGGTGCGGGCACTGCGCGAGCGCCGCATCGCCGGCGCGGGCCTGGACGTGTTCGTCGACGAGCCTAACGTGCCGCCCGCGCTGTTCGAGCTCGACAACGTGACGCTGCAGGCGCATCGCGCCAGCGCCACGGTCGAAACGCGCACGGCCATGGCCGAGATGGTGCTCGCGAGTCTGGCGCAGGCGCTGGCCGGCGAGCGGCCGGCGCACAGCCTGACGACTTAGCGTTCTGACCTACCGTATCTCCGTGGCCAGGCTCTGCAGCTTCTTGAAGGCGTGGAACCGCGCATCGTGCAAGGTCGCCATGGCGCCTGCGGCGGGCTCGTAGGTTCGCCTGATCTGCGACATCGCCGCCATCGCCGACGGCACGTCATCGAACCGCCGCGCGGCCACTGCGCCGAGGATCGCGGCGCCCAGCAGGACCGGTTCCTCCGCCTGGGTGGCGAGAACGGGCTTTCCGGTCGCGTCCGCGAGCAGTTGCCGGACCAGGTCGAGCCGACCCGCGCCGCCGCTGATCATCACGCGCTCGATCGGCGCACCGGCCATGGCCTGCGCCTCGACGATCTGGCGCAGCCCGTAGCCGATGCCGCACAGGCCGGCGATGTAGAGGGCGACCAGGCTGTCCAGGTCGGTCTCCATGCCGAGGCCCGCGATCACCGCTCGCGCGTGCGGATCGGCCAGAGGGGCACGGTTGCCGAGGAACTCCGGGACGACATGGAGACCGCCGGCCAGCGACGCCGTTCCCGACAGGCTGCCGGACTGTTGCGCCGCGAGGTCCGCCAGCATCGCGGGCAGTGCCAGTCCCGCGTCGTCCGCACGGCGCTGCGCCGCGGGGGCGGCCGGGTGCATGGCCACCAGCCGGTCGATCGCCGCCCCGGCCACCGACTGGCCGCCTTCGTTGAGCCATGCGTCCGGCACCATGGCGGAGAAATACGGGCCCCAGACGCCCGGCACGAAGACGGGGCTTCGGGTGGTGGTCATCGTGCAGGAGGAGGTGCCGAAGACGTACGCGAGGCAGGCCGTCGGGTCGCCGCCGGCGCCGACCGTGCCGATGCCGCCGGCATGCGCGTCGATCACGCCGGCGGCGACCGGTGTGCCTGCGCGCAGGCCCAGCTCGAGCGCGGCGCTTGCGGTCAGTCCGCTTGTCGGTCCGCTCCCCAGCGGCGTTCCCGGGAACACGACGGCCTCGCCGATCCGCGCGAACGCTTCATCTGCGAGGACGCCCAGGCCCACGGTCCGGAAATAGCTGTCGTCCCAGCGCCGCTCATGCGCGAGATAGGTCCACTTGCAGGTGACCGTGCAGGAGGATCTCGCGAGAGCGCCGGTCGCCCGCCAGGTCAGGAAGTCGGTCAGGTCGAAGAACTGCCAGGCCGCGTCGAAGACGCCGGGCCTGTTTTCCAGCAGCCACAGCAGCTTCGGCGTCTCCATTTCCGGCGAGATCCTGCCGCCGACGTACTTCAGCACATCGTGGCCGGTGGCGTTGATCCGCTGCGCCTGGTCCACGGCACGGTGGTCCATCCACACGATGATGTTGCGCTCGGGGTTGTCGGATGGCCCGACCGGCAAGGGCTGTCCGCCTTGGCCGAGCACGACCAGCGAGCACGTGGCGTCGAACCCCAGCCCCGCGATTCGATCGGGCGACACCGCGGCTGCGGACAGCGCATCCTTCACCGCGCTGCAGACGGCGCTCCAGATCTCGGTGCTCGACTGCTCGACGATAGAGCCGGCGGCGCGGTACAGCGTGATGTCGTGCTTCGCAGCGGCCACCATGCGGCCGCTCAGATCGAAGATTCCGGCCCGGGCGCTGCCCGTGCCGACGTCGACGCCGATGACGTAGGTCTCGCGGTCCGCCATGGCCAGGGCTTGTTGTTCAGAGATCGACGCTGTTGGGAAGAATCACGAGATCACGGACCGTCACGTTCCGCGGCCGCGACAGCATGAAGACCACCGCGTCGGCGACCTCCTTGGGCTGCATCAGGCTGCCCGAGGCCAGTGCCTCGTCCATCTTGGCCTTCGGCCAATCGTCGAGCAGCGCGGTCACGACCGGGCCCGGCGCCACCGCGCCGACGCGCACGCCGTGCTTCGCGAGCTGCCGCCGGGTCGTGTGGACGAAGGCCTGCACCGCGAACTTCGACGCCGTGTAGATGGGCTCCCAGACGACCGGGACGATGCCGGCGATCGAACTCGTGAAGACGATGTCGCCCGACTTCTGCGCGACCATGTGCGGCAGCACGGCATGGACCGAACGGAAGGCCGCGTTGATGTTCAGGTTCAGCACGCGGTCCCAGACGTCGGGATCGCCGTCGACGACGTCGCCGCCGACGTAGGCGCCGGCGTTGGCGTGGAAGATGTGCAGGCCACCGGCCAGATCGACGATCTTCGGCAGCATCGTCGCCACGTCGGCCGGCTGCAGCAGGTCCATCACCAGCGGCAGCGCGTTCGGCCCCATCTGCGCGCAGAGCTGATGCAGCCTGTCCTTCGCGCGGTCGATCAGCACGACCTTGGCGCCCCCGGCGATCAGCGCCCGTGCGCATTCCAGCCCGATCCCCGACGCCGCACCGGTGATCGCGGCGACTTTGCCCTTGAACGGTCCCGTCATGTCTAGTTTCTCCTCGGCTGATCCGGTTTCAGGCGCGGCCGTGCGAGACGCGAGACTGCCGGGCCAGCGAATCGACGATCACCGCGATCGCCAGCACCGCGCCGGTGATCATGAAACGCAGTGACGACGACAGGTTCAAAAGCGTCAGCCCGCTCGCGATCGACTGGATCACGATGATCCCGAGCACCGCCGAATACGCGCTGCCGCGGCCGCCGAAAAGACTGGTGCCGCCGATCACCGCCGCGGCGATCGCATTCAGGTTGACGTCACCGGTGCCGGCCTGCTGGCTGGCCGAGGCCAGCCGTGACGCGGTCAGCACGCCGCCCAGCGCCGCCAGGCTCGCGCACAGCACGAAGGCGCTGGCATAGATGAAGCCGACGTCGATGCCGGCGCGGCGCGCCGCTTCGTGGTTGCCGCCGACCGCCTGCATCGAGCGGCCCCAGCGCGTGCGGGTCAGCGCGTAGTCCATCGCAACCGCGAGCCCGAGGAACACACCGAACATCAGCGGGACGCCGCGCCCCTGGTTCAGATAGGCCACCACGGCCTCGAGCAGCACCGTGACCGCGACGCTGCGCGCGACCAGGCCGCCCATAGCCGGCGCCGACAGGCGGGCTGCGCGGCGGCGCCTCCCGGTGCGCAGCCCCACGAAGAAGATCACCGCGCCCGGCACCAGCGCCAGCAGGTGCGAGATGACCGCGGGAATGACCATCAGCTGCCCGAAGTTGACCATCGTCGAGCCGTACGGCAGGTTGATCGACCCGCTCGCGCCGAGCGCGTAGAGCTGCATCCCGAGAATCGCGAGTAATCCGGCCAGCGTCGAGACGAAGCTCGGCATGCCGAGCCGGTTCAGCAGCAGCGCATACAGCGCGCCGACCAGCGCGCCGACCGCGACCGCGACGACGATCGCGGCCAGCACCGGCCACCCTTCGTTGACCCAGAACACGCCGACCAGCGCCGAAGCGAAACCGCTCATCGATCCGACCGACAGGTCGATCTGGCCGACCATCAGCACGCAGACGATGCCCAGCGCGATCACGCCGACCGTCGAGCAGTCGAACAGCAGGTTGACCAGGTTGTCGGCCAGCAGGAAGACCGGGTTCAGGCTGGTGAAGACGGTCCAGATCACGATCAGGCCGACGATCACCGGAAGCGATCCGAGGTCGCCGGAGCGCACCCGCTCGACGAAGGCCGCGACCGTGCCGCTCAGGCCGGCGGTGTGCCGCACGCGGGTGTCGCTGCGGTCGAGCAGCGCAGGCGATGGCGGCGCGGTTCGCGTCTCGTCGTGCATCACGTGTCTCCCGAGGCGTCATGCTCGGCGTGGTGCTCGGCGCGGTGCTCGGCCAAGCGCCGATCGGCGCGGCGCGACACGGCGTTCTCGGTGGCGCCGGTGATCGCGGCCACCAGCTCCTCGTTCGACGAGTCGGGATAGAACACCCCGTTGTTGCGGCCGAGCCGCAAGACGACGATG
>Ga0070706_100001512_pt1 | contig 24397 bp, 22 predicted proteins | sample KBSK5501metaG_FD_65476 | JGI IMG/M metagenome (GOLD analysis project Ga0070706, IMG submission 65476) | Corn, switchgrass and miscanthus rhizosphere microbial communities from Kellogg Biological Station, Michigan, USA - KBS K5-50-1 metaG | ecosystem: Host-associated > Plants > Roots >... | reverse complement strand
TCAATCCCTACAGCCGGAAGCTAGTCCCAGGCTCCATTCTGAAGGTGCACAAGCTAAACTGGGACAAAAATAAGGAACGCCGTCAGCTATACGGTTACAGCATCGCAGGGAAAAGGTACACGCTTTATACGAAAGGTCAAAACGATATTGAAATCGTGGAACCCAAAGCGCACGGACTTGGTTATTTCCATCCACCGAAGGATTCACCGGAAACATGGGAACATGAAACGCCGCTATGGATATTTGAAGCTTGGGATTGGATCATGCGCGGGGTTCTCGGATTGAAGCGCGAGAAGCCTGCGTGGTTCGATCTTCCGGTAATGATGAAGTTGACCCTCAGCACCCCGCATCACGCTCTGAAGAATCTTGCCAAGGGGCCGCTCACGCGCCCGAACAATTTCATGATGATTCCCCAGCTCTGCCGGTTCGGATGTCCGGCCAACGTTGACCCGGAGAAGTTTACCCTGATAACTAAATTCTCATCCGAGCGGGATCAGTGGATGAACTCGAAGTGCATCAATATCCATAATTACCAATCTCCCGTTTACGGACTTACTGACGATTACGATGGCCGTCGAGCGCTCGTGAAGAACTTTTTCATGCTTCTGGACTCGTACCAGAACCATCCTGAAGCCAAGAGCCTCGGACCAGATGGGAAGCTGTGCGAGTTCGACACGCGAGGTTTGTTGCAGCGAGCGCACATCCTTGCCAATTGCCCGCCTGTCTACATCGGCAAGGAATCCGACCGCCATTGGGACGAAGGGGAAGATTTGAGTTTGCTCGAATTCAATGCAATCCAGTATAGGCAGAAAGGGTCCGCTGTCGCGGATGACGGTCAAATTGCGCGGATCGCAAAAGTTCCCAAGCGCGAATTCATGCGCCGAGGAGTCAATCAGCACACTCTGGAAAAAATCTGCAGGCGAGAACCTGTGCGGGCAATCAAACTCGCGAGATGTTTGAAAGCGCTTGAACAATATGAAGCAGAACGGGTGTCCTCTTGAGGATGTTTCTTAGCCGATTGATCCTGATGAGTTAGAATCCGTTCTACCTCAACTTTTGGGTTAGGGATATGAACATTGAATTTTCAGAGCATCAGCTGAACAAAGTGCTGGACTTTCTATCCCCGAAGGGCAAGCGCGGATTTCCATTTGAAAAACTCCTTCAGTTCTTACAGGTAATCTCAATTGTTGGAGCTGCGTGCTGGACTCTTTACAATTATCTTAAATTCGACAGAGATGAACGCGCCCTCGCGGCGCAAATACAAACAATCAATAGGGACCAGCAGGCGTTGACTCTAAAACAGAATGAATTATTGGCTACTACTCAGGAAAGTCTTGCTCGTATAACTCTTAAGCAGCAGGAGTTCTCTTTCGCCCAGCAACAGCTTCTTGCCGCTAGTTCCCAGGAAAAAGCGCGACTAGATGTGAGAGCCTTGGAACTGGAAAACTCTATTAAGAACATCCAGATTGCCAATTTGAACCAAGCTCCCCTTCAATTCTCGACCGACCTGAAGCTTGAGAGGGTGAAGGATGCGGGTTCCCAGGGCGAACTGCAAAGCTGGCGAGCTCAGGTCCACATAGCCGTGAAGAATATTTCCAAAAAAGTGGTGTATATCAATTCAGGCATAATTGATGCCTACTACGGGGAGGTCACCGCCGAGGACGGCGCTCCTCATGTTCGCCGGTTGAATAGTCCTGACGAAACAGATGGTCCCATTAGGTGGACCAAGGTCCAAACTACGAAATACGTTTCAATTGAAAGAAGACGCGACATCTTTGAAGACGGTGAAATGGGTCCTGGATGGGCTGTGGGTGGTCCTGCATTCGGCCGGTTCCAAGAGAACGAAGGTGCCGAATATACGCCCAAGTACCAAGTATTCGTCAAGCCTCACAGCATGGTTGGCTTCATAGTCACGCTGGTGGTCGAGGAGGAGAATAAGAAACCTTGGCGATGGCAGTGGCTCCTCACTTCTTCCACGGACCTTCAACAAGATATTGATACCGCGGGAACCCCTCGGCTCTCCTCCGATGCTCCAGAATCGAAATGACGGCTTAGGTTTCGTTTTGCAGTCCACGAATCACTGTTCCCGGACGCCCTTTCCGGCCAGCTAGGCAAACGGCCCGGTGGAGGGGTGCGCAGGACACTCGATCAGGGCAAAGTCAAATTCAGACGGCGGACCTCGATGGAGCACCGCAGACGCTCAGTTAGTCGTGTCACGGGCTAACCGCATTTGACAGTGCCTAGAATCAGCGTAAACTTGTTGGCGCTACAATCCTTCCCCCTGCAACGATCTCGGTGCGTACAGCAAATTAGGCGGGCCCATATTGATAGCGCCAATCTCCTGAAGGAGATTTTCAAATGTCCCCTACGCCACAACGCAAAGAAACGACAGAAATGCTGACAGTTGTGCTAGAAGAGTTGTCATTCGCGAGGAGCATCATTCTTTGTGCATTCTATATTTGCTGGTGGAGGATGAAGCATTACATTTGGTATGACCCTAAGTTGAATAGAGGAGCGTTAATTGTCGCTGCATTCTCTGCGCTGATCTTGTTTCTTGACACCATACTTTTTGTCTTCGGGAAAGAAGTTCCGGTTTGGCTGGGACGATCTGCCATCTTCGTCTTGGTGCCGACTGCGTTATTGTTAGCGGTCCATAGAGTGGCCGAAGCCGGAAAAGAAAAAGGAGAGCGTACATTTGCTGATCGTATTGGGCCATTGGCGGATGCCCTGACAGATCTCAGCGGGATCAAGCCGGAAGATAGAGACGAGATTCTTACCAATTTCGTCAGCAAACTGCTGGGCCAGGTTCAAGCGGAGTTCACGGCAGTGAAGAAGGCCCCCGTAACCGTGAGCGTCATGTCGCGATATCCGGACGGGAAATTGCGGATTGCATACTTGTTTCCGCCAGGGACCCCTTATGATCCCAATGTGTGTTTCGAGCCGGGCGAAGGCGGCGCTGGCTATTGTTTTAAAGAGAACACCGTCGTTTATATTCCCTCAATCAGATACACGCACGGAATCACGATCAGTGTTGTCACTGAAGCGGGTAGAGTTGGCTTCAAATACGGGCTGAAACGCCGTCTCTACGTGCCAATTTCCGAGGAATATGAGGTTTACGAGTCATTTCTGTGCTTACCCGTGACAAGTCCAAAGGCAACCCATGCCGTCATGAATATCGATTCAAGAGATCGCGATGCATTCGATATGAGAGATGTGCACACGCTGAGGGCATATGCACGCATATTGGGTGACGGTATATCATTGTGTGCCAGATAGTTAGAAGCGAAACTTTAGTTTGGCCGCCCGCATCAAAGTTGATGTAAAATGATTTTTTGGCGTTGGAGTTTTTTAGGGAGAATGGCTATGGCTATTTCGAATGAAGTCAAGGTGGGGTATATCGATCTTGAGCCGGTTGGAGATGTCTCCCCTGACGCTTGTTCCAACAGAATCGGCTTTTCAGTAGGCCATCCAGAAGACAAAATAGCATATATCAACCGGATTGCGCGGATATCCGTGGGGGACTTTGAGCCTCAAGCTGACGTTCCGTCGAAAAACGAGAGCGCTGGACAAAAATAGCCACCGTCTTGAATCAGTTTTCTTCGCTCGGGACGCTCCACAATTTGCGTTAGACTTCAAGAGACGTTCCTTCCTTGGAATTTCCATGCCAATCTAACCTTTCTTCTTTTTGTATTTCTGCTTTGACCTCGCCGCGCGTCCAACCCTTTTAGCCAGCCCTGGGACTTCCACTCGCGTCGCCCCGTCCCGCCCCCCGTCCCGCAGCCCCATCACACCACCCCGCTCACCGCGCCCGTTCGTCCCCGGCGGAGGGTGTAGCAAAATCCCCTCAGATCGTAGTACCCCCCTGGTCGTTTGACCCCCGTTTTCTCCGGACTGTAATATCAAAGTAACTAGCTATCAGCACGCAGCAATCAGCACTTCGCATTTGGCAGCTGGCATTTGGCACCCAGCACTTGGCATTTACACGCCGGGCTGCCCCAGATGTGCATTGGCCGATTGCTCAGTGCCAATTCCTAAGTGCTCAAAAACCATGCCCCACGATTTACCCAAATCCTACGAGCCGAGTGCGATCGAAACGCGCTGGGCCGACTACTGGATCAAAGAGAAACTTTTTTCGGCGCCCACCCCGCCTCCGGGCGAGACCCGGCGCGTGTTCACGCTGTTGCTTCCGCCTCCGAACGTCACCGGACGCCTGCACATGGGCCACATGCTCAACCAGACGCAGATGGACATCATCGTGCGCTGGCACCGCATGTGCGGCTTCCTAACGCTGTGGCTCCCGGGCACCGACCATGCCGGCATCGCCACCCAGATGATGGTTGAACGCCAGCTGGCGGGTGAAGGCAAGAATCGCCGCGACCTGGGCCGCGAGGCCTTCATTGGGCGCGTTTGGGAATGGAAACGTCACTATGGCGGGGCGATCCTCGATCAAATGAAGCGGCTCGGAGCGTCAGTTGACTGGGACCGCGAGTATTTCACCATGGACGATAACCTTTCCCGCGCCGTGCGCGAGGTTTTTGTCCGACTGTATGAAGAAGGGCTGATCTATCGCGGCAAATACATCGTCAACTGGTGTCCGCGGTGCGGGACGGCAATCTCCGATCTCGAGGTAAAGCACGAAGAGGTCCAGGGAAAGCTGTACGAGATTCGCTATCCGGTGGTTGGCACAAGCGAGTTCATCACCGTGGCCACGACCCGGCCGGAGACGATGCTCGGCGACACCGCGGTGGCAGTAAACGAGAAAGACGAGCGTTACAAGCATCTTCACGGAAAAAACGTTTTGTTGCCGCTGATGAATCGGGAGATTCCCATCATCCTCGACGAGCTGGCCAATCCCGAGTTCGGCACTGGCGCCGTGAAAGTCACGCCAGCGCACGATCCCAACGACTTTCAGGCCGGACTGCGGCACAACTTGCCGCAAATTGACGTGATGGATGAACACGCGCACATGAACGAAAACGCCGGCCCTTACGCCGGATTGAGCCGTTATGCCGCCCGTGAACGCGTTCTTGAAGACCTGCGCAAACAAGCCTTCCTGGTTGGAGAGAAGGACTACACCATCGCCCTCGGCAAGTGCGATCGCTGCGGGACGGTAGTTGAGCCGCGGCTTTCCACCCAATGGTTCATCAAGATCAAGCCGCTGGCCGAGCGGGCAACGGAGGCCGTGGAGAGTGGCGAAATCACGATCGTCCCCGAGAACTACAAACAGATTTATCTGAACTGGATGCACAACATTCACGACTGGTGCATCTCGCGACAGTTGTGGTGGGGGCATCGCGTTCCGGCATGGCATTGCAGGTGTGGGGAAATTGTGGTTGCCCGCGAAACGCCGGCCAAATGCTCCAAGTGTGGCGATTCGGAACTGAAACAAGACACAGATGTGCTGGACACATGGTTTTCTTCCGGACTGCTGCCGTTCACGACTCTCGGCTGGCCGGAAAAGACGCGCGATCTGGAGGTTTTTTACCCGACCACGCTGTTGATCACCGCCTACGAGATTTTGTTCTTCTGGGTAGCGCGCATGATCATGTTCGGCTGCCACTTTATGCAGGGGCACCGCCAGGACCCGAGGCTGAAGGAGGCCAGCAGTTGGGGAGAGAAAAAGGACGACAGCGTGCCCTTCCGCCAGGTTTACATCCATGCCCTGGTGCGCGACGCCGACCGGCAGAAGATGTCGAAGACGAAAGGGAACGTAATCGACCCGCTCGATATTATTCACCGCTTCGGTACCGATGCCACACGCTTTACCCTCGCGGCCATGGCGGCTCCGGGTACCGACATCGCCTTCAGCGAAAGCCGCACCGATGGATATCGCGCGTTTGCCAACAAGATCTGGAATGCCGCGCGCTTCATGTTCATGAATGTGGATCGCGTGGAGCCCGATCTTCGGCCCGGTGCAGGTTCTGTTCAATCCGATCTGCTGGAAGATGTTTGGATTCGCTCGCGCTTCAATCGTGCTACCCAGGATGTGAATGAGGCCCTTGAGGCTTATCGGTTCCACGACGCAGCGAATCGCATTTACGATTTTTTCTGGGGCGACTTTTGTGACTGGTACATTGAGCTGATCAAGGGGCGGTTGAACTCCGAAGGCCCTGCTGGCAAAGTGACCGCGAGCATTGCCTGTTGCCATCTGATGAACCTGTTTGAGGCTTCGCTAAGACTTTTGCATCCGGTCATGCCTTTTATCACGGAAGAAATCTGGCAGGCCATTTACGATGCCAACCCGCCGCTGAAATCTGTGGCGCTCGCGGCCTATCCTCAGGCGGATGAAAAGCACTTCAATCTCGCAGCGGAGACGAGCATGGCGATCCTGCAGGACTTGATCGTTGCCGTGCGCAATCTGCGGGCAGAGTTGAAAGTGGAGCAAAAACAGAGAGTGCCAATCCAGGTTTTCACTGAGGAAGCCGAAATCAGATCTCTGTTTGCGCAAAATCGTAGTGCGATTGAACGGCTGGCCAATGTCGAGAGCGTGACGTTCGTAGAGAGTTCGCTGTCCAAACTGTCGGGCGCGCGTCACACGGCGCGATTTGACGTGCACGTTGTCTACGAAAAGAAGATTGACGTCGTGGCCGAACGGGAGCGCCTGAAAAAGGAACTGGAACAGATCGAAAAAGAAATTGGCAATGGGCAGCGTCAACTGAGCAACGAGCAATTTCTGGTTAAGGCGCCGGCCAAAGTAGTCGAGGGCATGCGCGCAAGGGCGCGGGAATTGTCTGTGCTGCGGGAGAAAACACAAAGCAAGCTGGACGAACTGGGGGCATAAGCCGCCGAGCCTTGCTCGGCTGGGCAGGTTGGGACACCTGCCCCTACGCAATCATGGACTGGAACGGCCGCCGGATTACCGCCATTGTCGAGAACGCGCTGCTGGAAGATCGCGCGACCAGCGACGCCACCAGCTACGCCTGCATCGATCCGAGCCAGCGTACCGCTGGGACTATCGTTGCGAAACAGGATTGCATTCTGGCGGGAGTGAGCTGCGTGCCACGTATTCTCGATGTTTACGCCGCGCTGGATGGGGCCGTGACCTCGCATTACGAGGTGACCAGCCATCCTGAAGTCTTCGACGGCGTGCGCCTGCACGACCGTCAGACGATCGCCGTGATCCGCCATAATGCGCGCGTCATTCTTTCCTGTGAGCGCGTGATTCTGAACTTCCTGCAGCGGCTCAGCGGGATTGCTACCCTGACCCGCAAGTTCGTGGACGCGGTTTCCGGCACCAAAGCGCGAATCCTCGACACCCGAAAGACTGTGCCTGGCCTGCGCGTGCTCGACAAATATGCCGTGCGCTGCGGCGGCGGGCAGAATCATCGCCTAGATCTTTCTGACGGCGTGCTCATCAAGAACAATCACATTGCCCTGGCGGGAGGCCTCGCACCCGTGCTGGAGCGAGCTCATCGCAACCGGCGCGGTTCGCAGCCGATCGAAGTCGAAGTGCGCACGCTGGCGGAGTTGGAAGAAGCTCTCGAACACGGCGCAGAAGCGATTCTGTTGGACAACATGCCTGTCGAGCAGGTAAGTGAGGCGGTCGCGCGTTGTGCTCACGGGGAACGTCACATTCCCGTGGAATGCTCCGGAGGCATAGGCCTGGAGAATGTGCGAGCCTACGCTCAGACCGGAGTGGATTTCATTTCCGTGGGCGCGCTGACTCATTCGGCGGTAGCGGTGGATATGAGTTTGCGCGTATCGCCGGTCTGAAGAGCTGCCGGCGATCAGCTTTCAACAAATTCGAGCTGATTTGTTCTTTCTGCTTTTCTCCCGCATAATTCCCCGCATCAAGAAAGCATCCATAGGCCGGGATTCCAGGAAGAGTTCGCGAGCGAGGGCGCCCGCGCCACACAACCCTGCGCCGCAGAAGACGGATACACGTCTGGGGCGGATTGCGCGGTTGCTGATGGACAACGCCACCGTTGTAGTGAGCGGCACCAAGATTGCCGACGAAATCGGCACAAGCCGTTCCGAGGTTTGGCGGCTGGTGCAACAACTGCGCACGCTCGGGGTTGAGATCGCGGGGCATTCCGCGACCGGCTACCGGCTCAAGGCCGTGCCTGACTTGTTGTTGCCTGACATGCTGGCGCCTTTTCTGAAAGGCACCATATTCGGCCAGGAAATTCATCACTACTACAAAATTGGGTCAACCAACAGCGAGGCCATGGAGAGCGCGAGCGCAGGTGCGCCGGAAGGCAGTGTCTTCGTGGCCGAGGAACAAACCGCGGGACGAGGGCGCGGCGCTCATCACTGGGACTCGGCGCCGTCGGTGGGCATCTACTGCTCGGTGGTGTTGCGCCCCGCATTGCCGCCATCGGAGGCGCTGATACTCTCGCTTGCCGCCGGCCTCGCGGTACAGGCCGCAGTCCAGCAGGTCGACTCCCGGGTATTGCCCGATCTCAAGTGGCCCAATGATCTGGTGATCGCAGGCAAGAAATTCTGCGGCATTCTCACCGAGATGAACTCTGAAGCTACCAGCGTGCGCTACATTGTGGTGGGGATCGGCATCAATGTGAACCAGGCGGGGTTCCCGGGCGATCTGCGGCAGACGGCTACATCGCTGCGCTTGGCCACGGGTACGGAGTGGTCGCGCGTGGAATTATGCGCAGCTTTGCTAAAATCGCTCGACCGTGAATATCGCGATCTGCTGCAGAAGGTGGGTGCGCGCGATTCGATTTTGGAGCGGTTTCAGGAGCGGTCGTCGTCGGCGCGAGGCCGGCAGGCGCGAGTGGAAGAGAACGGCGGTTTCGAAGGTGTGACCGAAGGTCTTGATCCGCGCGGGTTTCTGCAGGTTCGGACGGCGCAAGGTGTGCGAACCGTGCTGAGCGGAACGGTAAGATTGAAGTAGGAAAATGAGCATTGGGAATGCTTCTAGTTCTTGATGTCGGCAACACCAACACGGTGCTGGGTGTCTTCGCTAAAGCTGCGAAAGACGGCGGTACTGGCTCGCTCCAATATGAGCACCTCGTGGCAAACTGGCGCGTCGCCACTATCGCAACTCAGACCGTGGATGAATACGGTGTGCTCTTCCGCAACCTGTTTGCCATGGAAAGGATTGAAGTCAAGGGCATCGGCGGGATCGTCATCTCCTCGGTGGTGCCGCCCGTCGACTCCACTCTACGCCAAGTCTGCGAGCGTTACTTCAACACCAAGCCGTTGTTCATCGAACCCGGCGTCAAAACCGGTATGCCGGTGCTTTACGACAATCCCGCCGAAGTCGGGGCGGATCGCATCGTCAATTCAGTCGCTGCCTTCGAAAAATTCGGCGGGCCGTGCATAGTCGTGGATTTCGGCACGGCCACGACTTTCGATTGCGTATCCGCCAAGGGGGAGTATCAGGGCGGTGTAATCTGCCCGGGCATCGGAATTTCCGCCGATGCGCTGTTCGAAAAAACAGCGCGCCTGCCGCGTGTGGACATCCGCAAACCCGCCCGCGTCGTCGGCAGCACCACGGTCACCAGCTTGCAGTCGGGCCTTTACTACGGCTACCTCGGACTGGTGGACGGAATTCTGGAGCGTCTGCTGGGAGAAATGGGGAAAGAAGCCGCAGTTGTGGCCACCGGAGGGTTGGCGGGACTCATTGGCACGGGATCGAAATACATCAAGCACGTCGACGATTTGCTTACCCTGGACGGCCTGCGCATTATCTGGGAACGGAATACGAATGCGAAGTTGGGTCGTGAACCCTCATACGTAAACTCACCGGCTTCGCCTATGCCCACTGCTAAGCCCTGGACGGGCCGCAAGCCCCGGTCCCGCTGAGTGGTTCGTGGAAAACTACTTCAATTATTTCACCGAAATCGAAGAGCAGTTTCAACGGCGTCGGGGCGGCATCTTGCTGCTGTCAACCCTTGATTGGGCACTGATTGAAACCTGGAAGGACGCAGGCATTCCGCTCGAAGCTGTGTTACGTGGAATCGATGGCGCTTTCGAGCGCTACGAGAAGCGTCCCTCAAAACGCAAGGTTAACAGCTTGGCCTATTGCGCTCAGGAAGTGCTCGCCGCCGCCGCAGAGATGAAGGAGGCTGCTGTCGGCGCGTCGAGCGGCGAAAACCGGGAGCCCGCGGGATTTCAAACCGGCGAGATCAACGCTTTTCTCTGCGCCAACGCTGACCAGATCCTGGCCGCAAAGCTGCCGGAGCGGCCCGGCGTTTCCGCAGTGGCGTTGGCCCGGGAGACGGCTCACACGCTGCGTGCACTTGCTTCGGAAATTGAAGGCGCGAACACTGCACCTCGGCTCGAAGATCTGGAACGCCGGCTTACAGTGCTGGACGAGAAATTATTCGCGGCCCTTCTGGCGGGGACCCCCGATGAAGAGATTGTCACCGTGCGCCGCGAGGCTGATCGTGAACTAGCCCCCTATCGGCGCAAAATGCCGGCCGCGCAGATCGACCAACTGCAAAAGCAGTACATACACAAGAGCTTGCTGCGGAAGTACGGGTTGCCGCGGCTGAGTTTGTTCTATATGTAAACGTCAGATAGCCGTGTGGGGCGGACACTCTTGTCCGCCGTTTTTGACTTCGATCTTTTCTAAACTCATTCGTGCCCTCTGGGGCCACATGAGGCAACCAGATGCCGCAAGCACAAATCAAACTCAAAAGCGGCAGACAAGAGTGCCCGCCCCACACGGTCAGGTTCTAATCTCACTACCAAAGCATCTGTAGAATCAGACCTTGGAACTTACTGTTGAAAAACTCGTCTACGGCGGCGACGGACTGGCCCGACTGCCCGCGGATGAACGTGGACGAGGCAAGGCTGCCTTCGTGCCCTTCGTCCTGGAGGGTGAGAAGATCGAAGCTGTCCTGCTGGAACAGAAGCCTGGTTTTGCACGGGCACGAGTTGACCAGATCCTCGCAGCCTCTCCACGACGTATTGAGCCGCGATGTCCGTATTTTCGGCGTTGCGGCGGGTGCCACTACCAGCACACCAGCTACGAACACCAGCTTGAGATCAAGGTCGCCATTCTGAAGGAAAATCTACGCCGTATCGCCAAGGTGGAACTCGACAGGGAGCTGAAGATCCATCCTTCCCCTCCGTGGAACTATCGCAACCGCGCCCGGCTCAGAGTGCATAGCGCTGCCGAATTCGTGCTGGGATATTACAAGTTCAATTCCCACGAACTGTTGCCGGTAGAGGAGTGCCCCATCAGTTCACCGTTGATCAACCGGGCGATTGCTGCAATGTGGCAACTGGGACGGGCCGGAAAAGTGCCAGCCGAAATCCGGGAGATCGAGTTCTTCGCCAACGCGGATGACACGCAACTTTTGGCGGAGGTTTACTGCGCGGCGGAAATCGCCAACGCGACAGAACAATTCGCAACGAACTTGCGGACTGCTCTGCCGGAGACTTGCGGTGTCGTGTTTGTTGAGGCTCGTGGCAGCAAAGATGACGCTCGAGGCGATCGACAACGACTCGCGGTCAGCGGTGTTGACAACCTGACTTATACGACCAAACTTGCTTCCTACCGTGTCAGCGCTGGGGCATTTTTTCAGGTCAATCGCCATATGGCCGATGAACTGGTGAACGTGGCCGTGGGAGGGGAAAGTGGCCGTGGGCGAGACACCCGCCGGACAGGCGGCGAGGACATCGGCGCTACCGGGACGGCGCTTGATCTCTACGCCGGCGTGGGACTCTTCTCCTCAGTTCTAAATCGGGAATTTGAACGTGTGATTGCGGTGGAGCCATCGCCGACTTCTCATGCCGATCTGCTATACAATGCTCCCGCGAACGTGAAGGTGGTTGGCGCCACCACGGAGCGGTATCTGGAAAATGCAGCACGCAAATTGCGTCCCGAGTTGGTAGTTGTGGATCCACCGCGCAGCGGGCTCGGTGAAAAAGTGATCCAGGGCCTGGCGAAGTTGAAAGCGCCACGCGTGGTTTACGTTTCGTGCGACCCCGCCACCTTCTCTCGCGATCTGGCTCGCATGCTCCAATCGGGATACCGGGTGCAGGAGGCGCACCTGGTGGATTTATTTCCCCAGACTTACCACTTGGAGAGTGTGTTTCATCTCGTCCGCTAGGGTTCGATGTGGGACGGGACTGTTTGCGTGGGGACAGCGCCCTCGGCTGTCCCGCCGAGGGCTCCACTATTTATTCCCAGCCACAATGTCGAGCTTGGCTCGACTGAAACAGCCGAGGCTGCTGTTCCCACGTCAACGGCGGCGGATGCTTTGTGAATCCACAAGCCAACCCGTGTTCTGTTCCGCGGCAACCGTCCGGCGGGCGACAGCCGCTGCTGTGTGGGCTGCCTTGGCCTTTGCTGCCGATATGGTTACCGGGGTCTAGGCCTGGCGGCCACCGCCTTGGTGGCTGGTGGCATGGATTGTGGTCGCAGCCTCGGGCGTACATTTGGTCCGGGAGCGGGGTCGCTCAGCTTTCACACTGGGATTGGGCGCTCTGTGTATTTTGGGAGCACTCATTGTTCAAGTAGTGTCCTTGCGCCGGAGGCTGGGAATCCAGGAGGGCGGCGCCAAGACGAATTTATGGTGATGAAATTCGTTTACGGGAAAACGTCCGCTCTGCTCGAAGGAGATGCGGAACGAAAATCAGAACCGCGAGTCGCACAAGAGCAACCGGGAGCGGACTTGCTCAAAGTGGCTCATCATGACAGTGCGACTGCCACGATTCCGCAGCTACGAGACGCCGTGCATCCCCATTTCGTGGTGATTTCTTTGGGCACGCGCAACACCAATAGCCACTCCAGGGAAAGGTTCTCGCCCGGCTGGCGGAAGCTCACGTCATGACCTAACGGACCGATTTCGATGGTGCGGTCAGGTTTTACCTGGACAGTAAAGTCGTCAGCCCTAGTCTTCCCCTGGCGGAATTCCACTGATATCGATTTCGGCGGTCTCATCGCTGCCTGGAGCCTGACGGTACTCTTCAATCACGCGGCGGGCCTTATCGGCGTCTTCTTCACGCACCAGAATAATTGTGCCGCCGACGCCGGGAAGAATGTCCTGCTGCGCATCCAGGGAGGTGATATCGGAATCGATTCCGGAAGACTCAAGCAGGCCATGCACGACCAGCGCTTCAGATTCCTGCTCGGTATCGAACACTCGCACCAGCTTTTCGCCAGGTTTAGGGCGTACTGCGGGACCGTCTTTCATAGTTCCTCCCATCAGGCACCGGACGGATAAAGTATGGGGCCCGCTTCGATCTGCGATCGCTCTCATTGTAACTCTAGTTTCGCAGGTAACCGAGCTCACACTATGGGGACGTTGCGTTCAGTTGCGAAAGGCAACAGAATAGGATAATGGGGATGGGCGCAACATCGGCTGGCCATGGGACATCTAAATAATAAGTCGTGCATTGGCGCATCTGACGCCGGTTGGAGCTGTCTGGGGGCCTAATGAATAAGCGGGAGCGATCGGAACTGTCTGCGAACCTGAACGAGAGGGATCAGGAAGCCAGAAACATTCGGCGACTGCAACTGATGATAAGCATGATCATGTCGGTCATCAGCCAGGACCAGGATCTCACCGTGGAACAAGCGTCAGAACTGGTGGCAGGCGCCAAACGCGCCGCGCTGGCCATGTTTCCTGACAAAGAACTCGCTTACGATATCCTCTACAAACCTCGATTGCAGCGCCTCATGAACGAACGTTTCCGGCTGCAGTGAAAAGCTGCTACTGTCACCAATGAACAAGCTTGTTTCGAGATTTGACCCCCTCTCATTGCCGGGCTAGACTCCCTTCCTGTGGAGTCTTCCATGAAGCGCCCCGCTTTGGTAATCGCTGTCGGGTCCCTGTTTGCAGTTCTGGCGCTGGCCCATGAAGGCCATCATCACGAAGATCTAGCCGCGGAGCAACTGGGGACAGTACATTTCCCCATTTCTTGCGCTGCATCCGTACAGAAGCCGTTTGCACGCGGCGTCGCGCTGCTGCATTCGTTCTGGTACGAGGAAGCGGCAAAAGAATTCACACAGATCGCGAAGGATGATCCTTCCTGCGCCATGGCTCATTGGGGAGTCGCGATGAGTCTGTGGCACCAGCTCTGGGACCATCCAAACGCCGCCACCATCAAGCGCGGTCTGGCGGAGCTGAAGAAAGCGCAATCGCTGCATCCCGGGACCGATCGTGAACGGGACTACATTGCGTCGCTCCGCATGCTCTACGGGAAGAAGGGCGATCACGACCAACGCGCCAAAGCTTACTCGCAGGCGATGGAAGGGCTATATCAACACTATCCGGACGATCGCGAGGCAGCGGCTTTTTACGCGCTTTCGTTGCTGGCATCGGAGCCGGATGGTGACACCACGTTCGCCAATCGAAAGAAGGCAGCCGCGGTTCTGGAAAAGCTTTTCAAGGAAGAGCCGACCCATCCCGGCGTGGCGCACTACCTGATCCACAGCTATGACAAGCCGCAGCTGGCGGAGTTGGGCCTGCCGGCGGCCCGCAGCTACGCGCGGATCGCTCCTGCAGCTCCTCACGCTCTGCACATGCCGTCGCACATCTTTGCCCGCCTCGGGCTCTGGCAAGACGACATCGACTCCAACCTGGCTTCGATCGCCGCCACCCGCAAGACCGCGGCCCTGCATATGGGAGGCGCCAGCCATCAACTCCACGCCATGGATTTTCTTGAGTATGCCTATCTCCAGTGCGGAAGAGAAGCCGCGGCGAAGAAGCTGATGGAAGACCTGGAGACCCTGCACGGCGTCGATGAGGAACACCTGGGCTACAGCAAAATCGAATTCGCGCAGCGATACGCGCTCGAACTGCACCATTGGCAGGAAGCTGCTTCATTGCAAATTCCTGCAAATGCGAAACCTGGGATGAAGGACCTCGTATTCTGGGGCCGCGTCATTGGCGAGGCGCGCGGCGGTGAGGCCGTGGCGGCGCGCAAAGACCTGGAGCACCTCAGGGCGATCCAAAAGTCCATGACAACCGATTCGCAGAACTACGAATCCGATGCCCTCAAAGGATACATCGCAGGCGCGGAGCCGTGGGTCCTCCACGCTGAGCACAGGGACGAAGAAGCCGTCGCCATGCTGCGCGCCCGCGCCGATAAGAAAGACAAGATCGGCGAACAGGAAGATATGCCTTCCCGGGAGATGCTGGCCGACCTGCTTCTGGAGACAAAACACGCGGATCAGGCACTGGTGGAATATGAGACTGATCTCAAATTCAATCCCAATCGTTTCAACGCACTCTATGGCGCAGCCAGCGCAGCTGAAATGACGGGGATGAATGAAAAAGCCACAGCGTACTATGCGCAATTAGTTAAGGTTTGCGATGGATCGAACTCCGATCGTCCTGAACTCGGACGGGCGAAGGCCTTGCTAGCGCAGAAGTAGCGCCGACCGGAGGAAGTCTCGCCGCCCTTCGTGTCCTGTGGTTATTTTTTTATTTCTCTACCGCCATAGCAGCTTGGCCAGCAACGCTGCCATCACAGCCACGGAACCGAGCGTCGCGTTGTATTCGCGGTGTTTCCAGTACAAGCCCCAGGAGAACGACCCGCTGCGTTTGCCGAACCCGCTCATGCGAGGGAAAAAAACGGGCACCTCGCGAGCATACTCCTCAAACTGAGGAAAGCGCTCTCGCAGGAAGATCTCCTCAGCGCGAATCACCGGCAAGTAAATCACAAAGAAGAGAACAACGATCCCAGCCACGATCCACCAGCTGCGCGCCGCCAGAGCGAATCCAACCGACAAAATCAGCGAACCAAGGTAGAGCGGATTGCGAGAGTGGGCGTAGGGCCCTCCGGTGGCGAGCTGTTCGTTTTTTTGCAGGTGCCCCGAAGCCAGCGCCCGGATCATCAGCCCGGGAATTACCAATCCAACGCCGATAAGAACCGATTTCAAAGTCGGTTTCGCCAGCCACAAATAGAGCGCGGCAAAGACAAATCCAAGCGGAACTCGAACCCGGCGCGCAATGGAGGACCAGCTAGCCATGGCGGTCCTTCAGCAGCTGACGCGCGGCGGCCACCACTTGCCCGGAGGTGATCTCAAGCAGTCCGTGATCAGGCTCGGCCAGATGCTTGTAGCTTGTGAAGCTGGAAGGACTGCGCAGCACAATATTGCGGGCGCCGAAAGGGCCGTTGCGCACGGGATTCGTTGGTCCGAAGATCCCAACCACTGGGACGCTCAAGGCAGCGGCCAGATGCATGGGCCCAGTGTCGCCACCGATGAACAAACTCGCTCGGCGCGTGAGCGCCATCAGTTGGGTAAGCGAACCCTTAAATGTTTCGGCGGTGCCGCCACTGGCCGCCTCCACGGCGCGTGCGATGCTTTCCTCGCCGGGACCGAAGTTGATCAGTGATTTCAGTCCCTCTTCCGCCAATTGTCTTGCCACCTGCCCGTAGCGTTCGGCCGGCCACTGCTTCGCGCCCCAACCAGCACCCGGGTTGAGCAGCGTGAACTGCTCGATACCGTGCTCGCTCAGCCAGAGGTCGCATTCCCGTTCGGCAGCATGGTCGTGAGGAAGCTCGACTGGGGAGATTCTAAGTGGACACCCGGCAACGGCTTCGGTGAGCGAAACGTTCTGTTCCACAACGTGATCGCCAGCGGCGATTACCTGGCGCGTGTAGAACATGCTGGCCAGATTTTCGCGAGGCTGGGCAAATCCGTAAATGACGGGCACGCCAGACCACCGCGCCAGCAGGGACGAACGCACCGCACCCTGAAGGTCAATCGCGACCTTGTATCGCTCCGCTCGTAGGTCACTCAAGCCGGCTGCGATTCGTTCCCAGGTTTGCATGGAGAAAGGATGAGCCCGCCATTGCTTCGTACTCACAGTGTGAATCCGGTCGACCAGCGGGCGTTGGGGCGATCGCGGGCCGGAGCGCGGCGTGGACAATGTACACAATAATTCTGCCCAGCGCTCTTCGATCAGCCAGCCCAGTCCGGCTTCGGGAAATGCTGCTCGCAGCGCAGTGACCGCCGGAAGACCGTGGATGATGTCGCCCATGGCCCCGAGCCGCACGATCAATATGCGGCTAGCCGGTGTTCGCTGACTCTCCGTCGCCGCATTTTCGGGAGACGATTTCGCCGCCGTTGGCATGTTCACGAACGCGGCCGTCCTAGCCGCGAGCGAATCAGCTCGCTGGTGGAGTGGTCCTTGGGGTCGCCCACGATTTCCACCCGCCCGCCACAGGCGGCCACTTCATCGCGCTCCGGAACGGTCTCGGCGGTGTAGTCGGTGCCTTTGGCGTGAACGTCGGGACGAATTTCGCGGATGATCGCGCGCACATCAGTCTCCGGAAAGATTACGACCGCGTCGACATCCGCCAGCGCCGCCACAATTTCGGCGCGTTCGCTTTCCAGCACCAGCGGACGGCCCTCGCCCTTAAGCGCGCGGACCGATGCATCCGAGTTGACCGCTACGATCAATCGTCCGCCCAGGTGTTTGGCGGCGCGCAGGTACCGTACGTGCCCGACGTGCAGCAGGTCAAAGCCGCCATTAGCCAGCGTGATGGAATCGCCCCCCCGGCGCCACTCTGCCACACGCTGCCGCAGTTCTTCGCGAGTAAGAATCTTGTTTGCGATGGTTTCTCCCCGAACTCGATTTTTCCGAGTTAGTTTTCCCGGCAATCAATTCTTCTGCCATCAGTGAGAACGTAAGCCCGGGGGCCCCTGATCGAGAGCATCCAGTAATTCCTGCTGCGATACGGTTGCAGTCCCGCGCTTCATGACCACGATTCCACCCGCGTAGTTCGCCAGGTGAGCCGCGTCTTCCGCGCTGGCGCCGGCAGCCAAAGCTGCGGTGAACGCGGCAATCACGGTGTCGCCCGCTCCGGTTACGTCCGCCACCTGGTCGGACCCAAAAATTGGTATATCGGCTGGCTTATGGCGGCGCGTAAAGGCAACCATGCCATCGCGTCCGCGCGTGATTACCAGCGACTGCAGCTTCATCCGCTCCATGATCTGCCCAGCTGCGGAACAAAGAGTCCGCCAATCGTGGCCGATCCGAACTCCCAAAGCTTCTTCGACTTCGGGCTCATTCGGCGTGGCCGCGGTCACGCCGGAGTATTGCAGCATGCGGTAGCGCGAATCGAGCACGACAGGCACTCCGCGCAGCGCGCCCTTCGCCCGGACGGCGTTCAGAATCCCCGGCGTGGCCGCACCGTAACCGTAATCTGAAACCAGCAAAACATCGGAAGCGCGAGCATACTCCCGCGCCGCCAGCACCAACTCACGTTTCAAATGAAGATTAGGCTCGGTCTCGGGCTCGCGGTCTAGGCGCAGCACCTGCTGCCGCGCCGAGTGCGCCGAACCCGCCAGGATGCGGGTCTTGGTCACGGTCGCGTAGCTTTTGTCCTTCAAAACGCCGCTCACGGGAACGTGTTTGTGGCGGAATGCCTTGAGCAGCAGGCGCCCTGGCTCATCGTCACCCACGACTCCCACCGGAAGCACGTTGACGCCTAAATCCGCGAGATTGTGGACCGCATTTGCGCCCCCCCCGGGCACAACGGTGCGTTCGCGGTGCTTAAGGATGAGGACTGGCGCTTCACGTGAAACCCGCGAGATCTCGCCGAAGATAAATTCGTCAGCCACCAGGTCGCCGAGCACGGTGACTGTGACTTTGGGAAAGGATTCGACGATCTTCCTCAGCCGCCCGGTTTCTTTGGCATGCTTGCTCATCATGACTTTGGTCTGCACTCTCAACCGTAGCGCCGCCGGTCCTGGCGGCCCTACTAGTGAAGCTCTGCTTTGACCAGTGATTTTCTCACGCCAAGGGTGTTCGCTCTGCAATTCTGGCCAGCATGGTATCCACTGCGTTAGGCGCATCGGTCAATTCCATCTTCACCGGGACTACGGCAAGCGGCTCTAGTGTGGAAAGAAATCCGTCCAGATTGATTGCATCTTTTTCCGTGGTCACAAACCCATCAGACTCGCTGCGCTGGCGCAGGTTCAACAAGTCACGAATGTCCTGCTCGCTGTAGGCGTGATGATCGCGGTAGAAAGCCTCGGCCACCGGCTCGATTCCTGCGGTCCGGAGTTGCAGTACGAAGTTCTTAGGCCGGGCGATACCGCAAAATGCCACCGGTCTGCGGCAAACGTTGGAGGCTACAATACCGCGACGCGCCCGCCAAACCAGCTTTCCATCAAGGGGCAGAGTGTCCGGCGACGCGCCGCTGATAAGCACAACCGCATCGGCCCGGCGCAGCGAGGTCAGCGGCTCCCGAAGTCGTCCTTCGGGAAGCAGACGATCGCGAATGTCTTCAGGAGTGATCAGCACAATATCAAAGTCACGGGCGAGTGATCGGTGCTGGAAACCGTCGTCGAGCAGGTGGAGTTGGGGCCCGAATTTCTTTTCCGCAAAAACGCCAGCCTGGTAGCGTTCTTCACCGACAATCACCGGAACTGCGAGTCGCCGCGCCAGAAGCAGCGGCTCATCGCCAAAATCGCGGGATGAACCTGCCGGATCGACTAATGCTACGCCTCGCGTTTTGCGCCCAAAGCCACGCGAGAGGATATCGAGTTTCAGCCCACGGGCCGTCAGCAACTCGCCCAGCAAAAGAACGAAGGGGGTCTTGCCCGCGCCGCCGACAGACAGGTTTCCGACGCTCACCACCGGGCCGCGCAGCTTGTGGGCACGAGCGATGCCACGCTCGTAAAGCGCATTCCGCGCTCGAACGCCGAGTCCGAAGAGGGTAGCCAGCGGGTTCATGGTGTAATCGTCCGCTTCACCATAGACGGTGCAGGGACGGGTCAGAGACCCGCCCCCACACGGTCTGCATCTGAGGTGGACTCCAGCAATTTTTCCAATGCTTTCGCTGTTTTCTCCGTTGCCCCCATTTGAGATCGTAGAGTTTCGGCCCCGCGGCGTCCCAGCGCCAGGCGCTCAGCTTCATGGGAAAGCAACTCCATCAAAACCAGGGGAAACTCCGCGGGTCCAACCACTCGCACCGCGTCCTGACTCTGAAACAGCCCCACGATATCTCTAAAATTCTCAGTGTGGCTGCCGACGATGATGGGCACGCCGTGTTGGGCTGGCTCGATAATGTTATGTCCGCCGCGAGGCACCAAGCTTCCACCCACAAACGCCACGTCCCCTAGTGCATAAAGTGAAGCGAGTTCGCCGATGGTGTCCACCAGGAACACACCGCCGGCAATGGAATCACCGCCCCATAAAGAGCGTCGCCAGTAACTGATTCCCATGTGCTCGAGCAGTTGCGCAACTTCCCCAAAGCGCTCGGGATGGCGCGGCGCCAAAATCATTACCGCCCGCGGGTGGCTGGCCAGCACATTCTGGAAAGCCAGCAACAGCAGCCCTTCTTCCTCCTCCACCGTGCTGCCGCAGACGATGACTGGTCCGGCTCCAGCCTGCTGAAACACCGAGCGCAGGCTGGCGACAATTGCAGGAGGAGCCGGCGCCGCCACGTCAAACTTCAGGTTCCCGCTCACCTGAACTCGCTCTCCTGGCGCGCCAATGTCGAGCAGACGGCGTGCGTCTTCCTCGGATTGCGCCAGAAACAGGTTGACGTTACGCAGAACCGCCGCCAGAATGCCGATGCGCTGCACACGCCGGTATCCCGGCCATGATCGATCGGAAATGCGCGCATTCACCACCGCGATGCGGGCGCCACTGTTACGTGCCAGCCGCAAGAAGTTTGGCCAGAACTCGGTCTCCGCGATCACAATCAGTTGCGGCTTGAGAGTCGTCAAATAGGGCTGAATCGCAAACCCAAAGTCCAAAGGAAAGTAGAAGACGCTTTCCTCTCCGAAGCGCTCTTTTGCTAGCTTCTGGCCTGTAGCTGTCGTAGTTGAGACCATTACTCGATAGCCCGGGAAACGCCGGCGCAACTTCCCAACCAGTTCACCGACTGCCAGCACTTCGCCCACGGAAACCGAGTGGACCCAGATTGCCGGCCCGATGTGCCCTTGCAGCCGCGACGGGACTCTGCCCAACCGCTCGTTCAGCCCCTCGCGGTACTTACCCTGGCGCCGCTTCCCAAACATCCAGTAAGGCAGGCTGATCAACAAGCCGGCCGCCAGCAGCGCGCTGTAAAGCATGTACATGAAGGAAAAGACATTCTAACCGCATGCTGCGCCGGGCCAGGTTGCAGAGGGCAAGGCACCGCGGGGTTGGCCCTTTGCATCCTATAATCAATCATGCCTTGGGCGGTGAGGGCGGTTTGGATTCAGATCGTGGCCATTGCCGCTATCGCCATGGTTCCTTCTCTGGCTCTGGCGGCGAAGGGATTCGCCATGCCCCCGGCGGCGCCCGCCAAGACATACCCCGCGCACGACCAGCATCCCACGGAAGCGGTTTCCGTCGCAGTGGATCCATATGATCTGGCGGACAAAGCCAACATCTTCTCCGTTCGTTACAGTGAAATTGGCTTCATTCCTGTGTTCGTGGTGGTCACCAACGACGGTGATCAACCAGTCGAACTATCGGGGATGAAAGCCCAGTTGGTTACAGCGAACCGCGCCAAGATCTCGCCTGCGGCCGACGAGGACATCGCCCGGCGGCTTGCCCGTCCTTCAGCCAACACAAACCGGTATCCCATTCCGTTTCCCACCAAGAAAGTAAAGGGCGGCCTCAGCAAGCAGGCGATTGAGGAGATTCAAAATGCCCAGTTCGTGGCCAAGGCGGTCGAGCCTCACAGCACTCAGGTAGGATTTCTCTTCTTCGATGTGTCGGGGATTTCCGTGCCCCTGGCTGGTGCGCACTTCTACCTCACCGGGGTGCGCGATGCCAGGGGGAACGAGTTGATGTACTTTGAAGTCCCGCTGGAAAAATACCTTAGCGCACCGGCGAAATCGAACTGAGCCGGGATTGCAGCTACCTTTATAATCAATCAATGGACATGGTCACCACGCCAGACATTTCCGAATCCGCCCGCGCCAAATACGAGCCGGTGATCGGGCTGGAAGTACACGTCCAGCTCCTGACCGCGACCAAGATCTTCTGCTCCTGCTCGGCGCACTTCGGTGATCCGCCCAACACGAATGTGTGTCCTGTGTGTCTGGGCTTGCCGGGAGTCTTGCCCGTACTAAACCGCAAAGCCGTGGAGTTTGCGACTCTCGCGGCAATGGCGCTGAACTGCCGCATCAACGAAATTTCCATCTTCGCCCGCAAAAATTATTTTTATCCCGATCTGCCCAAGGGTTATCAGATTTCGCAGTATGACAAGCCGCTGGCCGAGCACGGCGCCATCGAAATCAAGATCAATGGAGCCGTCAAGAAGATCGGCATCACGCGCCTGCACCTGGAAGAAGACGCGGGCAAGAGCCTGCACGAGGGTTTCGCCGGCTCTTCGGAATCAACGGCCATTGACCTGAACCGCAGCGGAGTGCCGCTGATCGAAATCGTCAGCGAACCGGACATCGCCTCGCCAGATGAGGCCTACGAATACCTAACCCGTCTGAAAGAGATCATCCTCTACACCGGGGTCAGCGATTGCAACATGGAGGAAGGCTCCCTGCGCTGCGATGGCAACATCAGCGTGCGCCCCCGCGGCCAGAAAGAGTTCGGGACCAAGACGGAGGTGAAGAACGTCAACTCGTTCCGCTTCATCCGCGAAGCACTGGAGTATGAGATTGAGCGGCATATTGGTGTAGTTGAGTTGGGCGGCAAGATCACGCAGGAAACTCGCCTCTACAACTCCAACCAAGGCAAGACCTACGGCATGCGTTCCAAGGAGCAGGCTCACGACTACCGTTATTTCCCGGAGCCAGACCTACTTCCGCTCGTCGTAGACGCAAAATGGCAGGCGGAAATCCGTAATACGTTGCCCGAACTTCCCGAAGCCCGGCGAAAGCGCATGGTTGCGGACTACCGCATCACCGAGCAGGACGCCCAGGTGCTCACTATCACCAAGGCTGTGGCAGATCAGTTCGAAGCCGCAGCCAAGGGGGCCAAGAGCCCCAAGCGCGTAGCGAATCTGGTGCAGAGCGAATTGATGGGCCGCCTGAAGGCCAAGGGCTGGGAGATCGAGCAGTCACCGATCTCAATGAAGGGCGTTTCCGTGTCAGCCGATTTGGTGGAGTGCGGCGCGATCTCCGGCAAGATGCTTAAAGACCTTTACGACCTCGCCTTCGAGCGCGGAAAAGATTTTTCTGCAGTCTATGAAGAAGAAGGCCGGCCGCAGCAATCCAGCGACACATCAGCTCTGGAGAAGATTATCGACGAAATCATCGCCGCCAATCCCAAGCAGGTTGAGCAATACCGTGCGGGAAAGAAAACCGTGGCTCGCTTCTTTGTCGGCCAAGTGATGACGGCTTCGAAGGGCCAGGCCAACCCGCAGCTGGTGAACGAGTTGCTGGCGAAAAAACTGGGCTAGACACAGGCAGTGCGAAGGTAACCACGCGGTCAGTACCTTCCGTCATGTGAATTTTCAGCCGCTGTCTCGGTAACATGTAAGTAGCGGGAGGCGGTGGAATGAAGAGATGGAAGCTTGATCGCATCATCAGCGTGACTACACTGGTCACCTCGCTGATGGCGCTCTTCCTGGTGCTGAAGAAGCCGGCGCCTGTAGCGCAGCCGCAACCGGCCGCGGCCGCCGTGGCCAATGCCCAGTCCTTTCAGGAAAAAGTGCAGCAGCTGGAGCAGCCCAAGGAAGCCGGCCAGGCTCCGGCTGAAGTCCGCCTCAGCTCCAACGAAGTGAGTGCAGCCCTGGCACAGGCCGCGGGGCAGATCCCGTTGGCAGCGGCGGCGCAGGCGGTCCCCGGCCTCTCTTCGCCAGGTACGTCGCCCGATGCGGCGGTGGCGCCCGGACAGCCTGAAGTCAAAGACTACCAGGTGAGCTTCGACGGCGATGTTGCCCACGGCCAGTTTCTGACCCAGATCGCGGGTAAAGACGTGTGGGTAACTCTGTCGGGCCATCTCGGATCCAAGGACGGCTATGCCACCTTCGATCCCAGCGAGTTCAAAGTTGGTGATCTGAACATTCCCGTGTCACTGGTAAATGACGCCTTGCAGAAGAAGCTCATCGAGCAGCGCGACAGGCTGAAGTTGCCAGACAACGTAGGCGGCATGAAAGTTGAGAACGGCGAACTGGTGATGACCCAGAAATAAATTCCTGGCTGCGGGAATCGGCCCGGCCGTGAACGGAAGCCGGGCCGTCGCTTGATGTCGCTACTTCAACATAACTTCCCGCAGAGTCATGGTGCTTACTATTTCCCGCATATCCACGCGCTTCTCACCGAGTTGCTGGGCGGCTTGCTTGGACCCGAGGACCTTGTCCCGAATGGTTTCCCCTTTCGCGGTCAGGCCATCCAGGGCGCCGAAATTCTTGTACTGGACCCCGATCGCGATGTCCCAGTCCTGGGGATCGTGTTTGGTGGTGTTGAGAAAGACCTTGTAGTCCAGGATCAGTGCTTCTTTCTTCATTTCTTCATAGATCGATTTGGTATTGGCTCGCAAGCTGGTCAGATAAGCGTCCATCTGGGTGGGCTTGACGCGAATGAGGGTCACCTGCCAAATCGGACCCTCGGTGTAGTGCTCTT
>Ga0070706_100001507_pt1 | contig 24449 bp, 20 predicted proteins | sample KBSK5501metaG_FD_65476 | JGI IMG/M metagenome (GOLD analysis project Ga0070706, IMG submission 65476) | Corn, switchgrass and miscanthus rhizosphere microbial communities from Kellogg Biological Station, Michigan, USA - KBS K5-50-1 metaG | ecosystem: Host-associated > Plants > Roots >... | reverse complement strand
CGCCTTTCTCGCGCCGACGCGGCCGACTGCAGTCAAGTTGCGGATACCACCCGCGCAGAGCCCGCTGCAAGGATCGAGCTGAAGGCATGCGGAGAGGGCTGGAATAGCTCGATTGCCGCAGCGGCAGGTCACCTGCGCCGCCGCGCTGATCATGACCTCGCTGTTCGCTGGGGTTATCCCGTCGGCGACCCGATCGTCAAGTCCATCGCCCTCGCCCTGACCGCCGGCGTGCTGGCCGACATCTTCCGGCCACAACTACCTACCGACCGAAAGGCATGACGACAATGAACGCCAACACCATCCAGACGGCTGCACGGATCAGTACCTACTTCCGAGTCTGCGACGGGGTGCGAGTGAGGTTCGCCGATAACAGGGCAGACTCGGACATCACCATGCTGCTGCTGGCGCCGTGGCCCGAAACCCTCTGGGCCTTCCGTCGCATCTGGGACCGCGTTTCAGCGGTCGCGCGGGTGGTCGCCATCGACATGCCGGGATTCGGCCACTCCGACGGTCGCCCGGACCTGATTGCCCCGGACACCTCGGCAGCGTTCCTGGCCCGTCTGATCGACGAGTGGGACCTGGGAGCTCCCCACGTCGTCGGCCCGGACGTCGGCACGGCCGCGGCGCTCTTCCTTGCCGCCAGAGCGCCGGAGCGCGTCACGAGCTTGACCGTCGGCGGCGGCGCGGTCCGCTTTCCGATCGAAGCGGGCGGGGCGCTCAAGGAGATCATCGAGGCGCCGAGCCTGGACGCCGTGCGCGGGCTGGACGCCAGAACCAACATCGGCTACGCGGTCGAGCCGGGTGCCGCGAGCGACAGCGAGCCCGACGTCCACGAGGACTATGTCAGCGCCTACGACCTCGGGCGCTTCGCGGAGTCGGCCCGGTTCGTGCGGCATTACCCCGAGCAGAACCCGGTGTTGCGTGACGTGCTGCCGACGATCAACACGCCGACCCAGATCGTGGCCGGGCGCGACGATGACCTCGTGCCGTGGTCGAATAACCAGTACCTCCACGACCTCCTCCCCAACAGCGAGATCCATCCTCTCGACGCGGGTCACTTCGCGTGGGAGCAAGCAGCGGAGGAATACGGCAGCCTTGTCGTCGACTGGGTCAGCGGCGGGTATCGGGGCGTCGCAGAGGGCTAACCCCAGCGCCGCCGTGGTCGGCGACGTTTGCCCTGTTGGGTCGCACTCCCGCTCACAGTTGTCGTCGGGTCGGGAGGACAGGTGGCCAAGCGGGTCCAGGTGCGGGCGATCACCAATGCGGAAGGCGACCGGCTGCGGCGGATCCTGCGCCGCAATTCTGGATCGGTGGTGACTTGGCGGCGCGCGCAGATGATCTTGCTGTCGGCGCGGGGCATGCCCGCGCCACGCATCGCCGAGATGACCTTCACCTCGCCAGACCGGGGCCGGGATGTGATCCACAACTTCAATCTCGACGGCTTCGACGCGCTGTACCCGCGCTATCGCGGCGGTCGGCCACCCACGTTCACCCTGGCGCAGCGACGCCAGATCAAACAACTTGCCTTGTCCAGGCCGCAAGATCGCGACTTGCCGTTTTCGACCTGGTCGTTGACCAAGCTGGCGGACTTTCTGATCGCCGAGGGGGTGGTCGACGACGTCAGCCAAGAGGGCTTGCGGGTCCTGCTCCGCGAGGAGGGCGTGTCGTTTCAACGCCTGAAGACCTGGAAGACCTCCCGCGACCGTGCCTATGAGGCCAAAAAGAACCGGATCCTGCACCTGTATAGCCTGATGGACGGCGCCGCCGACGTGCTCGATGGTGACCCGGAGGTGGTGATCTGCATGGATGAGTTCGGCCCCCTCAACCTGCAGCCTCACCCGGGCCGCCAGTGGGCACTGGCTGGTGGTGGCGGCCCAACACCGCGGCGTCGGCGGCGGGCGACCTACACGCGCCCTCACGGGGTGCGCCATCTGCTGGCCGCCTACGACCTGTCGCGGGACAAGCTGTACGGGCATGTCAAGCCCCGTAAGCGCCGTGGTGAGTTCCTGGTATTCCTGCGCTATGTGCGCAGCCTGTACCCGCCGGGGGTGCGAATCGCGATCGTGTTGGATAACTACTCGCCGCACCTGTCGACCAAGAAAGATCGGCGGGTGGGGCGGTGGGCTGCGGCCAACAATGTCGAGCTTGCCTATACGCCGACCAACGCCAGCCATCTGAACCGGATCGATGCGCAGTTCACCAAGTTGCGCTACTTCGCCTTGGACGGCGCCGATCACCGGTCACATACCGAGCAGGCAAGCATGATTCGCCGCTACATCGGTTGGCGAAACCATAACGCCCACGATCAGCGACTCAAAACCATTATCAACAGGGCAAACGTTGCCTGACACGGCACTAGCGAGACGAGTTGAGTGCGGCGCGGACGGCGTTGGCTTGCGCGATCAGCGTCGCCAACTGCGCCGGGGTAATGGCCTGCTCGGCGTCCGAGAGCGCGGCCTCCGGGTGTGGGTGCATCTCCACCAGCAGCCCATCAGCGCCCGCCGCGATCGCCGCAACGCCCATCGGAACGACGAGGTCGCCGCGTCCCGTCGCGTGGCTGGGGTCCACCAGCACGGGCAGATGCGTCAATTGCGCGAGGAGCGGGACCGCCGCGAGGTCCAGCAGATTGCGCGTGTTGGGATCGAAGCCGCGCACGCCGCGCTCGCAGAGCATGACCTGCGCGTTGCCCTCCAGCAGGATGTACTCGGCGGCCAGCAGCCACTCCTCGATGGTCGCCGCGAAGCCACGCTTGAGCAGGACCGGGCGTTGCGCCTGGCCGACGGCGCGCAGCAGCGGGAAGTTCTGCATGTTGCGGCTGCCCACCTGCAACACGTCGGCGTACTCGGCGACCGTCGTGACCAGCCCCGGCTCCATCACCTCGGTCACGACCGGCAGACCTGCCGCGCGGCCCGCCAGCGCCAGCGCCTGCAAGCCCGGCAGGCCCAGCCCCTGGAAGCTGTAGGGCGAGGTACGCGGCTTGAAGGCCCCACCACGCAACAACTGCGCGCCCGCCGTTTTCGCTGCCCGCGCCGCCTCGACAATCTGCGCCTCGCCCTCGACGGCGCAAGGCCCCGCGATCACGACCGGCCCCGCGCCGCCGATGGTCACGTCGCCAATCTGGATCGTCGTCTTGTCAGGATGCAGCGCGCGGCTGGCCAGCAGGTAGGGTGTCTCGACGAGCCGCTCGACGCCAGGCAATGCCGCGAGCCGCTGGCGGCTCTCGTCGGTGAGGCCGCCGGCGTCGAGGTGAAAGATCGCGCCGGCAGGCGAGGAGTGCGGCTCTGGCAGCGCATGGCCACTCGCCAGCAGCGCCCGGCTGATTGCGGCGCGCTCCTCGCTGGTAGCGCCCTCACGTACGACGACGACCATAGTGTTCCTCTTCGCGGCCACTGGGAAGCTGAGCGATGAGCAAGAAAAAAGCAGAGGCGCATGTCCTCTGCCGACCTCCCCCTGGCGCGCCGCAGACCCGCTCGCATCGCCAGGACGCCTGGCCCCATCGCTCAGCCAGAGGGCTGGCCCGCCGTCCACCGCGCGCCGACGTCGCATCCCGCGCGTAACAGACTGCTGTGTTTCGTCATGGCCAGTCAGAGTATAGGTCGCGCGCCAGGCGGTGTCAAGGCAAACGCTGCATGCCAGCTCCCAATCCTACATCTCGGTGGCGCTGCTCCGGCCGGCAAATCCGAAGTAGATCGCGAGCAGCCCGTTGAGGATCAGGCTGGCCGCAGGCGAGAAAAAAGCGAGGACGAGCGCTACTCCGTAGATCAGCGGGCCAAGTAGGTATTGCCGCGAGATGGTTTCGACTGCAGCGCGGTTCGGGTTTGGCCCGAGGAGGCGGTCGTGGTACACGGCGTAGCGCCACAGCACGTTGAAGAGGATGGCGATGAGTACGAAGGTCGCGCTTAAGAAGGCCACCGCAGTGGTGTACACCTGATTGTCGGAGCCCACGAGATAGCGTGTGAGCAGGGCTGTGGGATAGTTGACGAAGGTCACCGCCATCAAGAGCAGGCCGTTCAGCATGAGGAAGGCGCGGTCGATGCGGCGAATATGCCTGAAGAGGGTATGATGGTTGACCCACATGATGAGAATCGCGAGGAAGGCGACTCCATAGGCGAGGAACGCCGGCCACTGGCGCAGGATCGCTTCCGCGAGCGTCCCCCCATCCAGCGGGGGAACCTCGATGTTCAGGATGAGCAGGGTGATCGCGATGGCGAAGACGCCGTCGCTGAACGCCTCAAGCCGCCCCGTCTCTTTCTTGGCGGGCGCCTCGCTCGCCTCACGCATATCCATCCGCGCCTCCCACGCTCACTGCTCATCTGATACCCTTCGACAGTACACTATACCCGCGCCGCGAGGCGCGATCACACGCCCAAACTGGCAGTTCGCCTGCCCATTCGACTAGAGCCGCTGATCCCCTACCGCATGCGCAAACCATGAGAACGGCATGGTACTGTAGAGGAGTCAGGCCACCTGGGAAATCTGTCGGAAAGGGCAAGCGAGCGGATGGGCGCGATACTGTTGGATGGGCGCGGCCTCGCCGCACGGCTCCGCGCGGAGTTGGCCGCGAGGGCGCAATCCGTGGCCGACAAGCGTGGGCGGCGCGGCGCGCTCGCGCTCATCATCGCCGGAGACAACGCCTCCGCGCTGCACTATGGCGACCAGGTTCGCCAGTCGTGCGAACGGGCCGGTGTGGATTGCGCCTTGCTTCGCCTGCCCGGCGACATCGGCGAGTTGGAGTTGCGTGAGCGCTGCGCCGTGCTGGGGCGCGACCCGGCGGTGGATGGCGTCGCGCTGCTGCTGCCGCTACCAGCGCATATCCGCCAGCGCATCGTCACCGAGGCGCTGCCCCCGGAGAAAGATGTGGATGGCCTGGGGCCAGCCAACGCCGGGCGCCTGATGCTCGGCTTCCCCAGCTTCGTGCCCAGCACCGCCGACGCCGCGCTGGAGCTGCTGCGCTCGGCGGATCTGCCGCTGCGTGGGCTGGATGCGGTGGTGGTTGGACGCAGCAATGTCGGCGGGAAGCCCGCGGCGCTGCTCTTCCTCCATGAGGGCGCGACCGTCACGCTCTGTCACTCGCGCACGCCCGACCTCGCCGCGATCACGCGCCAGGCCGACCTGCTCTTTGTCAGCGTCGGGCGGCCAGGGTTTCTGAGCGGCGCGATGCTCAAGCCCGGAGCGATTGTGCTCGACGCCGGGCTGAACGTGATCGATGGGCGTCTGGTTGGCGACGTAGACTTCGCCTCGGCGCACGAAGTCGCGGGCTATCTGACGCCGGCGCCGGGCGGGCTGGGGCCGCTCACCAATCTGATGCTCATTCGCCATACCGTCGTCGGGCCAAGCTGAACCCTGGGGTGAAAGGACGAGTGATGAGCCGCGTCATCCTGCTGCACACGAACGACATCCACGGGCGCGTCGAGGGACTGGCGCGCGTGGCGACGCTGGTCGCGCGCATTCGCGCCGAGCATCCCGACACGCCCGTGCTCTACCTCGACGCCGGCGACCTCGAGGAGACGACGAGCCGCCTGAGCAACCTGACCAAGGGCGTCGCGATGCACCGCCTGCTCAGCCGCGCCGGCTGCGACGCCGCGACGATTGGCAATGGCGGCCTGTTGCGCTACGGCGCGGAGATCATCGCCGCATACGCCGCCGCCGCGCGCTATCCACTGCTGCTGGCGAACCTGCGCGCGCAGGACGGCGAGCCGATTGACGGCGTCCATCTGCGTGTAACGCTGGAGGCCGGCGAACTGCGCCTGGGCGTGATCGGCGTCACGACGGATATGAACGGCGAGTACGAGCGCTGGTTTCGTCTCAAGGCGCTGGATGTCGCCCCGCTCGTGCGCGAGTTGGCCGCGGCGTCAGAGCAGGATGGCGCGGACGCGGTGATCGTGCTCTCGCATCTGGGCCTGCCCGACGACCGCGCGCTGGCCGACGAGGTACAGGAGATCATCCCACTGATCATCGGCGCGCACACGCACCAACTGCTGCCGGAGGGCGAGCGCGTCGCCGACGTGACGCTGGCGCAGGCGGGGCAGTACGCCCAGCATCTGGGGCGTATCGACCTGGCATGGGACGGCGCGCGCCTGACGGTCGAGCGCGTCTCCGTCCTGCCGGTCACGGACGACATCCCAATGGCGCAGGCCCTGCTCGACGAGGCGCAGGTGATCGAGCGCGAGGTCACGATCTATCTGGACGGCGTGGTGGGCGAGCTCGCCGCGCCGCTGGACTTCTCGGAGGAGCGCGAGTGTGGCGTGGGCAACCTCGCCGCCGATATGTTGCGCCCTCGTATGGACGCTGACCTTGCGATTGTCGGCGCGACACAGGCGTTTACCGGGCCGCTGCCGGCGGGGCCGCTCCACCGCGTGACGCTCTGGGATGTCTGTGGCTCCTCGGCGAATCCCGGCGTCGTCGCGATGACCGGCGCGCATCTGCTGGCCGTCGTCCGTCGTGGCCTCGATCCCGCGTTCATGGCGCAGAAGCCGCGCTCGCTGCGTGGGCTGGCGCGTGGCCCGCTGCACCTGAGCGGCGCCGAGGTTCGTGGCGGCCAACTGCTGGTCGGCGGGCGCCCCGTCGATCCCACGCGGGATTATCGTGTCGCGGGGACGGACTGGGAACTGGAGCCGTATGGCGGCTATGTCGAGGCGGACTGGAGCCTGCGCGCGCACTACGACATGCCGCTGATCGTGCGCGAGGCGATGGAGGAGTACCTGGCGGGCGCGGGTCCAGTCACCGTCGCGCTGGGCCGCCTCGACGGACCGCTGGCGTAGGGCGGCCACTGGCGGCGCAGTACCGCAAGGCCAACCACTGCCGCCAGTAGCCGCGTGACGCCTCGCGCCACCTCGCGCCACTATCCCAGGAGAAATCGCACGAGCGCTTTGGCTCGGAAGCAATCGTGCGACCACCTGATCTCCTGCCTGGCCCCCAAGAGAGATACGCGCCCTTCCCGACGTAGTAGGAGAGTGTGAGCAGCCTGGCAGCCTGATGCCGTGACCTGCGCGTCGCCCACCGGTAGGCCTGTTGCCGCCACCCGCCGGGCTGGTGTTACGACCTCTGCCCGCGTCAAAGGGGCGAATCATAGGATACGAGGCGAGGAAGGCGAGCATGGACGCTGGGCGAATGCCTGGGTTGGGAGATGGGGAACCACGCGATGGCGCGGCGGCCCAGGGGGGCAATAGCTGGCGGCCCGGTGGAAGGCTCGCGAAAGGCTGCCTGGGTGGCTGCACGGGCGTCTGCCTCGTGCTGCTGCTGGGTTGTGTGCTCCTCTCGGTCGCCTTCCCCGTCGAAGCCCAGGCCGTGGTCACGTCGATCAAGGCGACCATCAAGTCTATCGGCGTGCAGCGTCCATATCGGACCGATGCGCTGCCCACACAGATCACCCTGTGGCAGGGGCGCCTCTATGCCCCAGGCCCATTCGGGAGCACCAGTATCTCCGCACCCGATACGGGTGAGCAGCTCTCGACGTTCTCCGGCGACGTGGTCGGGAGCGACGAGCAACTGCTCTACGTCGCCCTGGGCCGTGTGTCCATGTCTGTCCACCAGGACGGCGGCGTCTCCGCCAAGGCCGCCGCGCGCTTGCCACTGATCGCCCGAGACGCGCGTGGCGCACAGGTGTGGACCTATCCCACCGGCGCGGGGGATGTAGGGGATCAATACCAAGTCGAGACGTGGATCTGCCAGCTGCAGAGTAGCGGAGACCTCGTCTACGTGAGGTTAAGCAGCCAAATCGTAGCCCTGGACAAGACCGACGGCAGCGTGCGTTGGACCTACCCCTACGATTCCACCACTTGTTTGGAAAAGGTTCAGCTTGTTATTACCCAGCAGGCGCTCTACCTCCTCGCCCGGAGCCAGGTGATCGCGCTCTCGGCGAGCGACGGACAGCGGCGCTGGCAGCAGACCGTCTCGGCCCAGCAGATCGTCGCCGATGAGCAATCGGTCTATCTAGCGGGCAAGCGGTCGTTGACCGTCCTCGCGGCGCCGTCCGGGGCCTCCCTCTGGCAGGAGAACGTTGGCGTAACGGTACACGACGACCCGGAGGAGCACAGTCGCTTCGGGGGTGTCCTGGTCGATGGGCAGGTCGTGTACATGAGCGACGAGGTCGGCCAGACCACCGCGCGCCGCGCCGCGACCGGAGCGCTGCTGTGGCGGAGCGACGCGCTCCAGGGGACCCGCACCAGTCTCACCCGCATGTATCTGCTGGGGGTGCGGGATAGCGTCCTCTACACGCTGCAGGATAACCCTGGACAGCTCGCAGCGCTGAGCGGCGCCACTGGGCGCGTCCTGTGGTCGATGGCAAGCGCTAGGCTCGGTATCGGTGATGAGCCGTCGCGGGGAACCGCCTTGGTCGACGCCACGGGGGACCTGCTGTACCTCGCCAGCGGCCCCATCTATAGCTCCGGCGGCTCCTCCCAATCCTACGGCTCCCGCTACCGCGCGATCGACACGCGCAGTGGCCAGCTGCGCTGGCAGCAGGAGGCGCCGGACGCGAACAGCGACCTGCTGCTCGACGGCCAATCCCTCTACAGCGTGTCGTTGCTCCATCGCAGACAAGTTACCACCAGTGGTTTCGGCGGACCACGCGATGTCGCCAACTGTAGCGACATCGCCAGCGTTCATCACTTCTCGGCGGCGAGCGGGGTAGTCGTGTGGCAGCGCGCTACGTCATTTCCCTGCACTGGTGACAACTACTTCTAGAGCCCAGGTATGCGCCAAGTGAAAATAACCAAGACGATACCACTATGACTGCGCGCGTCTTAGCGCACAAGCTCTTGCCGGAGCGCGATGACTACCGCTTGTGTGCGGTCTTCCACGCCGAACTTCCGCGGTATGCTGTGGACGTGCGTCTTGACGGTTCCCTCGGTGACGCAAAGAAGGTCGGCGATTTCCGCATTGCGACGTCCGAGGGCCATCTGTTGCAGCACCTCGCGCTCACGCTCCGTGAGCGGCTCGCACAGAGCATTGGCCCGGCCGACCGGGCCGTCGTCCAGAGGGAGCGCGCTACGCCCGGCGCTGCGATACATGATTTCTCGTTCTCCAAAAACTTACCCATTTCTCCCGAAGGCTAAACGGCGTTTGGTTCCTGCTTCATTGGGGATGGTTTCACCAGGGCCGCATGACCCTAGCCAGCGCCATCCTCTCCACAAGCGTTTTGGCTGTCCGAGGAACTCCCGGCCAGCGTGCTTACGCTGATCGCTCGGTTCAGACGGTTGGCCGCCGGCGGGCTTGGTTTTCGCTCGTCCGGTGGCCACAGCGCAGTAACGATGACCTCTACAGGCGGTTTCAAAACCCACAACGATGGGATAGCATACGCCCAGAGCTGCTAGGTTCGTAACTTGGGCAGATTGAATATGCGACCCTTCATCCTTCTTGACCTGTATAGTCAGAGAGACTTCATCCCGCGAGAAGTGCGCATGTGGCCCAGGCAGCGTGTGCTCGGATGGCTGCGTCTGTTTGGGGAAGTGTGGGAGTGGCCCGTGCCGTTTGGAAAAATGGCCGCCGCCTTTCGAGCATCCAGCGGGCTGACGACGATCTTCGTGCTCACCGATGAAGGCAAACTGAGCATCTACCTCGGCGAGCATAGCATGCTGGCGGTATGGAGTTGAGCGACTTTTAGTGATGTCCAATATGTGCTGGGAATTTGGCGGGTGGATAGTCGCTCGGCTGGCTAGCCAGCCGAGCGCGGAAAACGAAGCACCGGCCCCTCCGCGTAGACTGAACGGTGTATCAGGCTGTTCAGCGACCACGACGGAGGAGACCGGATGCCCGAGTATCAGATTACCATTGACGGCGAGACGGTGCACGGATTGTTTCAGGGCGATGCTGGCCTAGCCAGGCTGCTGGAGCAGGTCTTGAATCAAGTTGCTGGAGGCGCAGGTGAGCGAGCCGCTGGGGGCCGAGCGCTACGAGCGCACTGAGGAGCGGCAAGGGTACCGCAATGGCGTGCGTCCGCGCCAACTCACGACGCGTGTGGGCCGACTCACGCTGTGCGTGCCGCACGTGCGCGACGGCCACTTCTCGCCCGAGCTCTTCGCCCGCTACCAGCGCAGCGAACAAGCCCTCGTGCTGGCGCTCATGGAGATGGTGGTCAACGGCGTCTCCACGCGCAAAGTGACGCAGATTACCGAGGAGTTGTGCGGGACCAGTTTCTCCAAGTCGACCGTCTCAGCGCTGTGTGCGCGCCTCGATCCGTTGGTGGCCGCCTGGAATGAGCGGCCCTTGGGCGAGCAGGCCATGCCCTTTGTCCTGGCCGACGCGCTCATAGTCAAGGTACGTGATGCGGAGCGCGTGCGCGCCCTCTCGGCGCTTATCGCCATTGGGATCAACGCGGCGCGCTATCGCGAGATTCTGGGCATTCAGCTGGGCGATAGTGAGTCGGAAGGGGGCTGGACGACCTTCTTCGTCTGGCTCAAGCGCCGTGGTCTCTCAGGCGTGGACCTGGTGGTCTCTGATGCGCACACCGGGGTCGTAGCTGCCGTGCAGCGGCAGTTCCAGGTGTGCAGTTGGCAGCGCTGTCAGACCCATCTGGCCGGCGACGTGCTCGAAGCCGCGTCCAAGAGCGTGCGTCAGGAATTGCATGAGCATCTGCGCGCGCTCTTCGAGGCGCCTGACTTGCCGACCGCCCGCGTGTTCTTGGAGCAACTGCTCGCGACGTACGGCGCTCGCGCGCCCAAGGCGCTGGCGACGCTGGAGGCGGGCTTCGATGACGCTACCGCAGTCCTGGCGCTGCCCGAACCCTACCGGCGACGGCTGAGCGCCTCGAACGGAATCGAACGGCTCAACGAAGAGGTGCGCTGGCGCGAGCAGGGTGACGATCGGGGCGATGCGTTGTCGCGCTGAGAGCCGGGTAGTTTGCGCTGGAAAGGAGGTTGATTGCACGGAGCGCTCCTTGTCTGTGACGGCATCGCGTTGTAGCCAGGACAATCGTACGAGCCATCTGGAGCAGGCGCATCTACCAATAGCTGGATTTATCGAGGGCCGACTTCTCTATCTCTGGATAGAGCGCCTTCACGCTGGCAGTTTCAGTGAGGAGGGGCGCACATGCGAGAAGATGGCGCGAGGCATGTCGAGGAGACGGCGCGGCTGGCGACGCAGAACCTCAAGCCCAATCACTCCCGCCGGTAACCATCAGAGTTCCGCTGCGCCAGCGACAGCCTCTTCTGTGGCGCCGCTCTCCTCGCTCGGCTGGGGGTGCGTGCGCAGATGACGGATTGGCGAGAAGAGCGCCCACAGGAACGCGCTGAGGAAGCCAGCCGTGGCGACGAAGAGTGCGAAACGCAACCCCAGCGTCTGCCCAAGGAATCCACCGGCGAGCGCTCCCAGTGGCTGAAGGCCCCAGAGCGTAAAGCGGATACTGGCGCTCACGCGACCACGCAGGCGGTTCGGCGTGACCGACTGGATGACGCTGATGGCGTTGACGTTGTAGAAGACATCGCCCATCGCCGCGAGCGAGGCTCCCACCGTCACGACCGTAACGCTCGGCGCGAGGGCGCTTCCCGCCAGCGGCAGGATCAGCCAGCCGCCGCTGATGAGGAGTGTGGCGCCGACGAGGGTCCGTCCAACGCCGATCCAGCGCGTGACGCGACCAGCGATCGCCGCCGCAACAAGACCGGCCACCCCGGCGATGGCGCTCAGCGCGCCGATGGCCAGAGGGGAGAAGCGCAGATCACGCACCAGATACAGGACCGCCAACGAGTTCAGGATGGCGGCGAAGAGGTTGAAGATGCCCGACGTGATGACAATCGGCCGCAGCAGTGGATGCCCGAACGTCATGCGCAGCCCTTCGCCGATCTCCGCGAACACGTGCTTGCGTTGAGCGTCGCGTACTGGCTTTGGCTCCGGGGTGCGGATGATTGCGAGGGTGAAGACCGAGACCAGAAAGGAGAAGGCGTCGGCCAGAATGGCGAGTGGCGCGGTCAGGAGTTGAACGAGCGCCCCTGAGAGGCCCGACCCAATGATACCGGCCAGTGAGCGGCTCGCTTCGAGTCGGCCGTTGGCCTCGACCAGTTGGTCTTGCTCGACGAGCGACGGAAGATACGCCTGATAGGCGACCGCGAAGAGGACGGTCAGCGCGCCGACTGCGAACGCGACACTGTAGAGATAATCCATACCGCGCACGCCGAGCAGGATCGCGAGCGGAATCGAGCCAAGCAGGAGGGCGCGGCCCACATCGGCGAGGAGGAGGATAGGACGCCGCCGCACACGGTCGATCCAGACCCCGGCGAAGAGGCCGAGCAGGAGCGCCGGGGCATAGTGCGCCGCGCCGAGGATACCTATCTGCGCGGGCGTCGCGTTCAGCGTGAGCGCCGCGGTGAGCGGGAGGGCGAGGAAGGTCACCTCCGAGCCAATCAACGAGATGGTCTGGCCAGCCCACAGCTTCAGAAAGTCCCTATTACCCCAGAGTCTCCTCGATGGCTGTGTCATGGGCGTGACGTGTCCTTTCCCTTTGCGTCTGGTTCAGCGCAGGAGGGGATGATGGATCGCGCGGGAGGTGAAATAGACACGAAGAGTGTGGGGCTATCTTCCTGCGCCCACCTGGATGTGGAGGATGCGCAGGGTGTCGCGCGCAAAGGCGACATCGAGCTGGGCGCTCTCGTTCACACTGGCGAAGGTTACGACGGCGGCTGGGCGCCCGCAGATCTCCGCCTCGCGCAGCGGCTGTATACGGATCCGTGGATGATCGCGCCAGAAGCGCCGCCCTTCAGGCGTATTGAGCGCTAATCCCGCGATGGAGCAGGAACTCTCCGAACGGCAGGAGCAGAGTAGGCGCATTCCATGCAGGTCCCGTAGGCCATCTAGAGGGCGGGTTGACCCCATAACCTCGACGGATGCGAGCCGCCCACAATTCGTGCAGCGGGCCACTCCCGTATCCAGTCCCCCGCGATAGTAGCCGTCGGCCCACTCCATAACGCGGTTCAGCGCGGGCTTGTAGGCCTTGAGATCGGAGAAAAGGTGTAGGTGGCTGCGATGCTGAACGAGATAGTTGTCCGCGACGTTGTCGCATGTGGCGCAGCGCAGAGACAACTCGCCTTGCGCCGGCTCGAAGCGGGCGAGCAGGCGCGAGCGGCCACACTCCGGGCACCAGATGCGTGTCTCGCTCCAGCGATCCGCAGAGGGGGCCGTGAAACCATACTCGGCGGCGTCCTGACGCAGGTCGTTGACGAGCAGTTGGCGTAACGCGCGCCGCCCACGATAGAGCCGCACAGCGATGGCGTTCTCGGTAAGCCCCAGGCGCGCGGCGATCTCAGCCTGGGGCAGACCCTCCACATAGTGGGCGACCACGATGTCCCGCGTGTCGCGGGGCAGCAGCGCCAGCGCGCGATCCAGCAGGGCGATTTGCTCGCCGCGTTCCAGGTCACACTCCAGGTCAACCTCATCCGGAAGCAGGTCGAGCTGATCCAGAGGCTCCAGTTGCGCCGTCGTGGCGTCGGCGAGGCGCCCCGCTTCACGTCCACGGGCGCGTCCCCAGCGCTGGCAGATATTGCGGGCGATGGCGGCGAGCCAGGGCTTGCTTTTATCGAGATCGCGCAGCTTGTGGTGATTGCGCCACGCCTCGACCAGGGTCTCCTGGGCGAGATCCTCGGCGGCGTCGCGATCCCCGGAATGGTAGGCGCAATAGCGCGCCAGCCAGAGCTGGTCGGCCTCCGAGAAGGTGGCGAGCGCGACGGCGCCAGCGGACGAAGTGATAGTCATAGAAATGCGGCTAGGAAACCCTGGCTTTAGTCGGGGGATGAATTGCCGCCGCTCCTTTCTGTTTCTTCTCCGTTTCTGCTTGCCTGTGGTAGAAAAGCGGCCTATGAACCAAACACTCAGCCGCACGATCTGTTGCAAGCTGGATGTTGACGACCATGATGGGGTGTTGGCCGCGACTCAACACGCCTTCAACGCAGCAGCCACCTGGATTACGCGCGTGTGTTGGGATGAGGGCATCACCAATACCAACACGGCGCATCACCGCGTCTATGGCGAGACGCGATTGAACTTTGGGCTGGGCGCGCAGTTGGCGGTCTGCGCCAGAGCCAAGGCCGTTGAAGCGATCAAGGCTGTCAAGGCCAAGAAGCGTGACACCTGCCCGACCTTTGGATCGCGTGGGAGCATTCGCTATGATGCGCGCACCTATCGCCTGATGGGTCTCGATAGGATATCGCTTAACACGCTGAGGGGGCGCGTCGTGTGCCGCCTTGTGTTGGGAGCGCGTCAGTATGCGATGTTTGTAGACTCGTCCTGGGAGATTGGCGGGGCTGATCTGGTCTGGCGCGATGGCGTCTATTACCTGCACGTGACGCAGAGCCGGGAAGCCCCCAGTGAGGTTGAGCCGGATGGCGGAATGTTGGGCGTAGACCTGGGTATTGTGAACCTGGCGACCGATAGCGATGGCGAGACGTTTAGCGGCGCGCGGGTCAAGTAGGCTCGTACGCGCTATCATCTGCGCCGTCAACGCTTGCAGAAGGTCAATACCAAGAATGCCAAGCGCCGTCTCCGCAAGAACGCAGGGCGGGAGCGCCGCTTCCAACAGGACGCGAACCACTGCATCAGCAAGGCCCTGATGAAGAAAGCCGTCGTATCGCGCAAGGCAATCGCTCTTGAGGACCTGTCGGGGATTCAGGAGCGAACAACGGTTCGACGCGAATTTCGCTACGAACGGCATTCCTGGGCCTTCTTCCAACTGCGCCAGTTTATTACCTACAAAGCCGCGTGGGCCGGCGTGCCGCTGTATCTGGTAGATCCCAGAAATACCAGCCGCACCTGCTCGGCCTGTGGGCATTGTGAGAAGGCCAATCGGAAGAGCCAAGCTGAATTCCTTTGCCAGCGATGTGGCTTTGCTGCGAACGCGGACTCTAACGCCGCGCTCAACATCAGCAGAAAAGAGCGGGCCGCGGTCAATCGGCCTATGGCGTCATCCCTCGCGGGGTAGGCGCAAGCTCCCGGCTTTAGCCAGGGGTTGTTGACACAGCGCTCCAACAGAATGATATGGAATGATCGGGCCAGCCCCTGACCTTGTGCTGTCTATCAATCGCCCGCGACACGCTGTACCTTACACGTTTTTCTGACGTGTGGCTACGACGGTCATCGTTTCACCCCAGCCAGGCCGCGCGTCCTTGCCGCGCCTGCCTCGTACTCCTTGAGCAAGGCGTTATTGCTTGCACATTCATCACAGACACTAGCTCGTCCCGCGCTTGATGCGGTAGGAACTTTTTTACTGCTCCAGTCTATTTCTCCCCAAACGATATTCTTGGGTCTTCCAGTGAATCAGCCATAGTACTCAGTCCAAGTGATGATTGACAATCGGGTGACGTTTCTTACACACCTGCAGCCGCCTCTCCGTCTACGCCGTGCGCACGAAGCCAAGGAATGGAACGGTCGTGGCAGTCGTCGTCAGGGTCACCGGCGGGCCCAGCGTGGCTCCCACCAGCTGCGCCGCGCTGAGGGGATGCGCCTGCACATCATTGAAGTCGGCGCGGTACGACGGGCTCAGGATGAGCGTGTCCGCGCCAGGAACCCAGCCCAGACAGAACTGCCCCTTCGTCAGCTTGCTGGCCGTGTCGTGGGCAAAGTCGAGGAGCCAACTCTGGTTGTTGGGGCCGGCGTGATCGAACGCGCCCTCTGGCGCCTCTGGCATCACCGCGGCAAGTTGTGTACCCGCCTTCCAGGCAACCGGGTAGAGCAAGAATCCCACTGCCTTGACGATGCCAGGGAGCGGGCGCACCTGACCGGTCGTGGTGTTCACCAACTCGATCAGCGGCGGATGATCGGGGTTGTTGCCGGTCGCGGGGTCATTGCGGACGAGCGCCTGCTTCCGATCGGGAGTGAGCGTGGCGGAGGCGCCGGTGTTCGGTGTGAGCGGGATCGTGGCGATGGCGCGCGCGGCGCCGGTGGCGACATCCACCGCGGTCAGGATGAAGCTGGGGGGCGCAGAACTCGAGAACTGGGTAACCAGGATGCGCTGATTGTCGAGCCAGCCGGCGATGCGGCTGGGGATGGTGTTCTGCCAGCCGGGGATAGGCGTGATGGCCGCGGTGGACACCGCGGCGAGGCCAAGGCTGCCCGCCGTCGAGTAGGCCACCTTAGAGCTGTCCGGCGACCAGGTGAGGTCGAAGCCCCACGCCTGCGGATTTTGGAGGACGGCCTTGGCTGGATCAGTCGCGGTCAGATTGACGATAGTGAGGCCACCACGCCCGTCATAGGCGACGTGGCGCCCGTCTGGGGAGGCTCCTGCGACCGTGGCGAGCCCAGAAGAGTCGAGCGTTGGCAGGACCGCGCCCGGCACATCGGTCTTGCCGTCGAGCGTGACGACATGCAGCCGCGAGTCCACTCCATAGTAGGCGACGCGCCACTCACGAAATGTCGGCAGGAGACCGCTCGGCGATGCCGTCGTGGTAGGCAGTGGTGTGGTACGTGCGGCCGACGTAAGGGAGGGGGCGCAGCCGACGAGCAGGGGGAACATGAGACACAGCGCTGCCGCGGCGCGGCGACGCCCGCGAGCGCCGTCGATCCTACCACGTAGCGGTGGTTCCACCCTCGCGAGCACGCCCATGGATCACCTCCGTGTCTCGTTTCCCGCTTCCTCGCCGCGCGCCTGATCCTGGTCGAAGTGGCGGGACACTTGTACAAAGGTAACACACACGCAGGACGACAAAGGGAACGTCGCGCACAGCGCCACGCCCGCGCTGTGCGCTGGCAGCCGATGGTGGCACGGCGCGCCTGCTGTGGCGGGAAGGCCTCATAGAGGACCCTGGTCGTGCGGGGATTGAGCTGTCTGCATGAGGCAGCCATCCTCCCGCGGTCAAGTCCCTTCTGGACTGACTACTCGCTGAGGTTGTAGACCTTGAGCGCCGGGGAGCCGCCATCCGTCCAAACGAGGGCCGACCCAGAGAGGTAGACGTCACTGGCGTTGCGCACCTGGCTGTCCACGCGGCTCGCGCCGCCCGCGCGCACGTCGTAGGTCTGCACCTTACCACCGCTACGCCAGAGCGCGAGACCGCTCCCCGCCTGGAGCGTCGCCGGATTCGCGTTCGCGCCAACCTGCGTCGCCATACCACTCTTCGGCTGCGCGTGCACCGAGCCGGAGAGCGCCGCCGTCGCCTCGCCTACATCCGCGCTCGTCGCCTGCGCGCCGGCCACGTCCACATAGAGCACCGAGCCGCCGGTCGCCTGCGGCTGGAACGCGCCCTCGCCCTTGCTCACCCGCTCGACGTGCTGCGCGGCGTCATCGCGCCAGACGACGCTGTGCAGGTCGCGCCCGCCATCCATCCAGACCTCGGCCCAGTAGTAGGCGCCGCCATCCTCGGAAGGCGAGACGTAGGTGTGGTTGAGCGTATTGGTGGAGGCGAGCGTCGTCGTCGCGGGCGTGGCGGAGGCCAGATCTATTTTGCGAATCTCGCTCGTCGCGGCGCGTGTCGTCATCGCCGCCAGCGCCATCTCGTCGCCGACCCAGACGCCATGCAGCGTCGCCGGACCAGTGTCCGAGCCGTCGTCGGCGCTACTCAGCAGCGTCTGCGGCGCGCCGCCACTCAGCGGGCTGGCGTAGACCATCCAGGCGTCGCCGTCGCGCGCGCTCCAGATGGCCCAACGGCCCGTGACGCCGTAGACCGTCAGCGGATTCTTCGAGGGCGCGTTGAGCAGCGGCGTGACCGTGTTCGAGGCGCGGTTCTCGGCGAAGAGCATCGAGGCGCCGCTGGCGTCTTTGCCGCTGTAGACCAGCCAGCCATGCGAGGCCCCGGCGCTCGCCACCTGGGCATAGTGCGCGTCAGGCTGATACTGCGCGACCTGCGCGCCCGCGCCGCCAAGATACAGCGGGCTGGCGGGAATCGCCGCCGCGCCCACGAGGGCGAGCAGCAGCATCACCGCGATGGCCGCCGCCGCGCGCATCCCATAGCTTGAAGCGCGCACGCGCTCGACGAGATCGCCAAAGCGCCAGGGGGCCTGCGATGGAGGAGCCCGCCGCACGACTCGCAGCGCGGGATCGGTGTCGGCGCTGGCCGCCTCCGCGACCGCCGCGGCGACCCGTGGCGCGGTCGCCTGCGCCGGGGCTCCAAGTCCCGCTTTCTCCGCCTGGCGCTGGATGCGCGCCTGGTCGGCGGCGATGGCGGCGAAGACGGAGGCGCGGAAGGAAGAAGGGGGTCGAATAGAGGGGAGATCGCGTATCTGCTCGCCCACGCCACGGAAGGCCGCCTCGACCTTGCGGCACTCGGCGCAGCCGGAAAGATGCGCGCTGAGCGCGGCAAGGTCCTGCGTGGACCAGTCGTTGCGGCGCGAGGCGCCGAGCGACTGGCGCGCCTGGGCGCACGTGATCGGTCTTACTGCCGGCCGGTCTCCTGCTTGTAGAGGGTGATGAAGCGCTCGCGCGCCCGCATCAGCCGCATCTTCACTGCCGAGGGGCTCAGGCTCAAAACTTCGGCGATCTCCGCGCATGAGAAACCTTCGTGTTCATACAGCAGCAGACATGAGGCGTACTTGGGCGGCAGCCGCTTCAACACGGTCTGCACCACCTCGCGATCCGCAACATGCTGCTCGAACCGCCCACCATCGTACCCGCCGACGAATGCGTTGGCCGCGCTGGGGAAGCTTTCTTCTCCGCCTCCCTGCCGCGAGCCATCCGCGTTCTCCATGCCCGGCATCCCGGCGCCGACGCCCCGATCCTCGTTGAAGAGTGAGAGGGGCAGCCAGTTGATCAGCCGCCGCCGCCGCAGCGCATCGGTCGCAGTATTCGACGCGATGCGATAGAGCCACGACGACAGCGCCGCCGCCTGGATGGTCGTCCCGCCCGCGAGCGCGCGGTAGGCCTTTACAAAGACATCTTGTGTGAGATCGTACGCCTGCTCGCGGTTACCCACGAGCCGGAACACGAAATTGATGAGCGGCGTCTGGAATCGCGTGAAGATCTCCTCGAAATCGTCCACGGTGACGACAGGCCCCGCTGCGGGCTTCGCGACTTCCTCTGCTTCTCCCTCCGCTGTCGCCGCGAGCGCCCCGGTCACTCCGGGGTCCGCCGCCGTCACGTCGGGCGGCGTCTCAGCGAGCGCCGCGACATCAGGCGATGGGCCACTGGCGCCGTCCACGACGACATCCGGCTCCGCGAGTTGCGGTTGGACGACGGGCGTCTTGCGCGACTTGCGTGGCGGCGCCGAGGCGCGTTTGGCGGCTCCAGATGCGCGCCGGTCCGGCGCGGAGGGGTCGCTTGTTGGGTACGGACGAACGTATGGATGCATTGGTTACACCCGTAGACAAGATGGGGCGTCTGGGCGTTCCTCCCGCGTGTGGCGGGAAAACAGTCCCTGATCGCCTGGATGAATTATGAGCGCGAAGAGAGGGCGAACGGCAAAAGCGATGGCACGGAAGTACCCTTCCGCCGCTGCGGGCGGTGGCTTGCGCGTAGAGTCTGGGTGATTCATCTGTCTATTGACGTCCTGTCGCGTACAGATGCATCTGAGTTCGCGTGGGGCACGCGGGCCGCTGCTCATGTGTGACGCTTTCATGCGTGGAGCGCGGCGGGCGATGCCGACGTTCTCGACCCGGAGGTCACTGCCTACGATGTCCGACTGCCTGAATCTCGTCGCTACGGCGACGGCCAACGCGCGCACGAGTGGTGAGGTGACTGTCTATTCCACCACATGGTGCGGTGATTGCCGTCGCGCCAGGCGCGTCATTGCGGAGGCTGGCCTGACGTATCGCGAGATCGACATCGAGCGGAATGTGGACGCCGCGCGCCTCGTCGAGTGTCTCAACGATGGCCTGCGCAGCGTGCCGACGATTCTGTTGCCCGATGGGCGGACGCTGGTCGAGCCAACGGCCTCCACGTTAGCGGCGGCGTTGCGCTCGTTTCCCAGTGATCCCAGACAGACGCTGTCGTAGGGTGTGTTCTTCTGCGGATCTGACAGCGGCGCGAGCGCTTGTAGGCAATCGCGCCATCGCGGTATGCCGAATCTGTGGCGCGTCGCCAGACGGCCTGGGCCGCACGTTCGCCTTCCATGACATACCACACAGGGCGTCGTATGCGCAAACTTGTGTACACGTTCGTGCGGTCTTCATCGTGAAGACGTGTCTCGCGCACGGTCACGCCGATCTGACCTGTGGGGTGGTCACGCAGGGGGATGGTGGAAAAGCGGATGGCGGGAGCTATCGCGCGCATCATCGCGCCCGCATCGTCTGTTCTCCATGCCCCACGCGGAGTGGCCGAGCGTCGCCGCCAGGCCGTCCAGTACGCTGCATCTCCAGACGCGCCGGGTTACAGCATGGTTTCTTGGGTAGACTATTGGGTGACGCGGTCGGATGAATCTACGCACACAGATGTCCCGCTACCAGATCCGCCTGCGCGGGTCAGCGACGATCAAGTGGAGGGCAAATGTCCACATCTCGTGGCAGCGCATCGAGCTCTACTCATCCTCGCCCCACAGTGTCGGGCCACTTTGTAGCCCCTTCTATTCGCGCAAACTGCCACATCACACAAACCCTGTCTCCGTATCCCCTGGCCGATACCACCATCCCACTATGCTTTGTTCGGCTGATAGGTAAGCGCAACGACCCCTAAAGGGAGCGTTTGCGTGTTGACCAACTTCAGCCTGGTGGTTGGCGTCTCCTCGTTGAAGAAGCGCTTTCCAGTTCCCATGATATAAGGCAGGACCAAGAACCGATACTCATCGATCAGATCGGCGTCCATCAGCGCTCGGGCCAGGGTCGCGCTGCCGTCCAAGACAATGTACGTGCCCGCCTGCTGCTTCACCTGTGCGATGGCTTCGACCACATTGCCGTTGATAATAGTTACAGTCCCCCAGTCAGCGTGTTTCAAGGTGGACGAGACGACATACTTGGGGATGCTCCGCAACTTGCCCGCGAGTCCCCCCAAATAATGATCCTCTAGGCGAGCCCACGTTGGCGCCAGCAGTTCATAGGTGACCCGTCCAAGGAGATACCCATCGCAGCCCATGTAGCCTTCGGTAATGAGCGCTTGCCGCTCGGCGCTGTCATAAGGATTCCACCACTCGTCCATGGTGTCCGCGTCAATGATCCCATCCAGCGTCATCCACTCTTTTACTACCAGCTTTCTCACGCTGCTCCTCCTCATCAGGATACGGGGTATTCACTTGCAATTTGCAAGTGAATAGACTATAATCGTCCCATCAGCAAAAGTCAAGCCCGTCCTCTGGAGTGTGAGGCCAGGGATGGAAAGCAGAGGGAGTCGTTCTGTCACATGAGGAAGAAGCAACCGCGACGGTCCGATTGCCCCATCAACTTTGCCTTGGAAAGGTTCGGCGATACCTGGTCGCTGTTACTCATTCGCGACATGGTGTATTTCGGGAAGAAGACCTACGGCGAGTTCTTAGCGTCCGATGAAGGGATAGCCACCAACATTCTGGCCAGTCGCCTGGCTCAGCTAGAAGAGCAAGGGATTGTGGTGAGAACGCCGTATGAGGCCGATAGGCGAAAAGACGTCTACAGCCTGACGGAAAAAGGGCTGGATCTCATTCCGATCCTGCTGGAACTGGCGAGTTGGGGCGCACAGCATGATCCCTACACCGGCGCCCCTGAGGAATGGATCACCCTCGTGAATGCCGACAAAGCCAAGATGAATCGACGTATTCGCGACACCGTGCAACGTGGCGGCTCTATTTTTTCAGGTCCAGAGAGTGTGGTCAGCAAGCTAGCTGAAGAAAAATGATGGTCCCTGGACCGCTTGAGAGCGGTGGTACGTTGGCGACTGCGCAGCGACTGCAGCGCTTCTTCGCCCGGTGAGTGGCGCTCCCCACTGTAGGACCATCACCACTCTGCTGCCACGACGCTCGGTGAGGCAGGCAACGCGCCTTCCCGCCCAGGGAAGGGGGTTAGGTCACAGCCCGAATGGGCCGCGCCCGCCGGGCAGCCCCGGCACGCCGCCCATCCCTCCCATCCCTCCCATCCCTCCCATGCCGCCGAGCATGCCGCGTCGCCCCTTGCGCCCCGGCTGCTGCGCGCCCATCATCTGCTTCATCATCTTCTGCGACTGCTTGAACGAGGTCAGCAGTTGGTTGACCTCCTGCGGCGTCGTCCCGCTACCGGCGGCGATACGCCGCTTGCGACTGCCAGAGATCATGTCGGGATGATGCCGCTCCTCGCGCGTCATCGAGAGGATGATCGCCTCGGCCACCCTCATCTGGTCGCCTTCGAGCGCTTCCTTCATCTGCGGATCGCGCATCGCCTGGCCCATGCCGGGGATCATCTCCAGCAGTTGCGTCAGCGGCCCCATCTTCTTGACCGAGCGCATCTGGTTGAGGAAGTCCTCCAGATCGAAGGAGGCGGTCGCCATCTTCTTCTGCAGCTTGGCGGCTTCCTGCTCGTCGATCTGCTCGCGCGCCTTCTCGATCAGCGTCATCACGTCGCCCATGCCCAGGATACGTGTCGCCAGCCGGTCGGGATAGAATGGCTCCAGCGCGTCGGTCTTCTCCCCCGTGCCCAGGAACTTGATCGGCACGCCCGTCACCTCACGCACGGAGAGCGCCGCGCCGCCACGCGCGTCCCCGTCCATCTTGGTGAGGATCAGCCCCGTCAGGCCCACCTGCTTGTTGAACTCATCGGCGACCCGCACCGCGTCCTGTCCGGTCATCGCGTCCACCACCAGCAGGACCTCGTTGGGCTGCGTGCGCTCGCGGATCATCGCCACCTCGCGCATCAGGTCGTCGTCGATGTGCAGCCGGCCCGCCGTGTCGAGGATGAGGACGGTGATCGCCTGCTCGCGCGCCCACTTCAGCGCGCGCTGGGTGATGTCCACCGGCTTGGCGCCCGCGGGTTCCGAGTAGACCGGGATATCGAGCTGGCGGCCAAGCTGCTGAAGCTGCGCGACGGCGGCGGGACGCTGCATGTCGGCGGCGACCATGCCCGGCTTCTGCCCATTCTTGCGGAAGTACTGCGCGAGCTTGGCGGCGTGCGTCGTCTTACCCGAGCCCTGCAGGCCGACGAGCATGATGACGGTGGGCGGCGACCCGGCGAACTGGATCTTCGCGCCCTGGCCGCCATCCTCGCCGCCGAGCATCTTCACCAGTTCCTCGTGGACGATACCGATGACCTGCTGCGCGGGCGAGAGACTCCCCAGCACGTCCTGGCCGATGGCGCGCTCCTGCACGCGGGCGACGAACTGCTTGACCAGCTTGAAATTGACATCGGCCTCGAGCAGCGCCTGGCGCACCTCACGCATGGCGTCGGTGACGTCCTTCTCGGTGAGCTTGCCCTTGCGGCTGAGCCGTCCGAAGACCTCGTCGAGGCGTTGTTGCAGACTTTCGAACATATCAGAATCCCTTCATGGGAATAGGTCATGAATGAAGCGCCATCCAGCGCGGTTCCTACTTATAAGGAATACGCGCGACGCCCGCCGGAAGGCGCTCCCGTAGTATACCATCGCGCGCAGCCGGCTCTCCCTCTCCGCCTTTCACTCCCCGTTCTGGAGCACAGAGCGACGCGCTCTCAATGAGAGAGCAAGGACAAGCCCTGGTGCAATCGCAATGCAGAGAAAAGGGACGATGTACCAGAGATACGAGCCAGTGTCATTCCCATTGCTGTTGAAAAGAAGCAGGCTCCATCCGATGACCCAGGCGGCCGTCGTGAGCAGAATGTACAAGATGAGGCGACCAGGAGAGACGGTCCGAACTAGCGTCAGCGCTTGCGTGTTGGTCACGACCCTCTTTCACTGGTGGCCACAGCGTCTCAGGAAGCGACAAGCAACTTGGTCAATTTGGTATGAGCAGGCACTCTGGCATTCTATCCATCCGTGAATACGCTTGCTCATCCGCTTCGTCCTGATGCAGTATTTTCCGCCGAAACTTTAGCGTGCAATGGCACGCGTTTGCCGTCGTAACTGACCGAGCTGCATCTTGAAGTGTATTACTTGACATAGCAAGGTTGGCTGATTTAGACTTCGGTAGTTACATTAGTTGTGTTGACACTTCTGACCTCGCATTGCGTGCGCATTACCGTAGGCGCTAAGTAATGCCATTGTCCTTTTGTAACTGTTGGAGGTCTCAGATGGCTGCCCAAAACATCTCGGCTGGCGCTTCCCTTCCCAAAGATGATCGTGTATTCATTCGGCTTGGCCGGCGCATGCGCGCCGCGACGCGCGATCTTGCCTTGTGGTATTGGGACTTAGGCGGCATGGCTATGCGCGTGCTGCATGTGGTAGTCCTCGCAGCAGCGACGGTCGCATTATACTTATGGCAGCAACAGTCTCGACTTTCTCTCGCGTTACCTACACTCATCGGCGGGACGCTCGTCATCCTCGTGTCAACCGTCTGGCTCAACATCACCTACAACCGCGAATACCGTGGAAGTTTTGACACTGCGTTTCAGGAATATGTCGCCCGGCGGGTCAGCCGCCTGAAGAAGTCCGATTTCGTAACCATTCAAGACGGACAACCGAGCGGCGCGAGTCGGGAATTTTTCCAGCCTCTGCGACGTATCGATCCGCAGAGCAGCCAAAGGATCAAGTTATGCCACAGATA
>Ga0070706_100001502_pt1 | contig 24501 bp, 19 predicted proteins | sample KBSK5501metaG_FD_65476 | JGI IMG/M metagenome (GOLD analysis project Ga0070706, IMG submission 65476) | Corn, switchgrass and miscanthus rhizosphere microbial communities from Kellogg Biological Station, Michigan, USA - KBS K5-50-1 metaG | ecosystem: Host-associated > Plants > Roots >... | reverse complement strand
CTCACGGAAGAAGAGCGCCGCCAGTTGCTCGCCATGAGTATGTCCACGGCGGAGCGCTTCTTGCGCACCCAACGCAAACCGCGCCTGCATGGCCTGTCCACCACCACTCCTGGTCCGTGGGGCAAGGCTCAGATCCCCGTGCACATGTTCTCTCCTTGGGAGGAGGATCGCCCGGGCTTTGTGGAAATCGATCTGGTGGCCCACTGTGGTGAGCATCTCGTTGGGAATTTTCTGTACACCCTGACACTGACCGATCTCGCCACCGGCTGGACCGAATGCATCCCTCTGCTCTCTAAAAGTGCTGACGCCGTGCTGGCTGCCCTTCAACAGGCTCGCACGCTTTTCCCGTTTCCCCTCCTGGGCATTGACACCGATAGCGGCTCTGAGTTCCTCAATGAGGAGTTGATCGCGTATTGTGAGCAGGAGCACCTCACCTTTACACGTGGGCGTCCGGCGGTCAAGAACGATCAATGCCATGTGGAGCGGAAAAATGGGGCCGTGGTGCGCGAGGCGGTGGGCCATGAACGGCTCGTAGGAGTACGTGCCTACCACCAACTCTGCGAGGTCTACCGGGCGCTGCGACTCGTAGTCAATTGCTTTCAGCCCTCCCTCAAGCTCCAGGCCAAAGTTCCCAAGGGCGAGCAGGTGCATCGCGTGTATGATGCGGCCCAGACGCCCTTGCAGCGACTGCTGGCCTCTGAGGTCCTCTCTGAGACCCGGCAGCGCGAACTGAGCAAGTGTGTTGAACAGGTCGATCCGCTCGCACTGAGTGAGCACCTCGATGTCCTGCGGCACACGCTGCTATGTGGGACCCTCACGACCGCTGCGGATGGTGAGGGGGAGTTCGTGTTGCCTCTGCTCCGCTTCTCCCTCGTGGCCTGTACATCCCGGCAACAGTCGGTGTCCGAGGAAGGGCCCGCGCAGGCTGGCCTCCAGGAGGGAACTGTGAGCTGCGATGAGATTCTGAACTGGCCGCGCACCACGCACGATCCCTTTGCGGACGCCTGGGAGGAGATCCTGGCTCTGGTCCAGTCCCACCCGGAGTGGACCAGCACCCAGATCCTGCAGGAGATCGGACACCAGGCTCCTGAGCGCGCAGTCTCCGCATCCATTGAGACACTCCTGCATGGCCTGGGCACAATCCGACCGCACCTGCGAGCCAACTGGGAAGAACTCTGGCCACCAGAACTCATCCAGGGAGATCACTCGGAGCCACACCCAACGGAGCCGCACCTTCTTGAAGAAGCGGTCTCGGCTGCTGACCAGCACCCCGTGCAGGCCCAACCTATTCCCGCACCAACCCGCGGCACGTCGAGCAGCACCGCCGGGGAGCACGAGGCCGGTCATCTTGCCTTGACCACTCTTGAGCAGGCCATGGCGGCCTATGTGCAGGAGATGCGTGCCTCCGGGCGCGATCCCAAAACCCTGCGGTGGCATCAGACCTCGCTGGGAGCCCTGCGGCGCTATCTGTGGAGGCAGTTCCGTCTCACGAACGTGTGCTCCCTGACCGGGGCATCCCTGCGAACCTGGTTGACCGAGTTGTCCATCGCGCCGTCGGCTCGGACCGGGGCGGGGCGAACCGTCAACACGGTTGCGGCCTACGCTCGTGCGGCGCGTGCCTTCTGCAACTGGCTGGTTCGCCAGGGGTATGTGTCAGAGACGCTCTTTCCGCAAGACGCTGTACCCAAAGCCCAGCAGGGCTTGCCCAAAGCGGTGGAGCCAGAGACGTTTATCCACCTGTTGCGCGCCTGTCAGCTCCCAGGCTCGCAGGGAGGGCAGAACGCAGGCATGACGGCGCGCAACCGCGCCATCCTCTGGCTTTTGCTGGACACGGGGCTGCAGGTTTCCGAGTTGTGCCGTTTACGCCTCGCGGATGTGGACCGCGCAGGCGGAACTGTGACAATATATGGAAAAAGAGGGCACGTCCGTACGCTTCCCTTGTCGGCAGACGGGAAGCGCGCTGTGTGCGCCTATCTGGATCAGGCCCGTCTCACGCCGGCCTGGGAGCCCAAGGTGCCAGAGGCACGGGACCGGCTCTTGCTCACGGAACGGCGGCGGCCCCTGACCAAAAATAGCCTCACCCTCTTGTTTAGGCGGCTGAGCCAGCGAGCGAAAATCACCAGGACGCCCATCTGCCCGTCGATGCTGCGCGATACGTACGTCATCTGCTTTGTGCAGGCAGGAGGCGGGCTGGCAGCCTTGCGGGACCGGCTCGGGGTCGCTGCTCTTGCCTCCGTGAAACGATATCAGCACTACTGCGATCAGCGGAAAGAGGAACGACAGACCCTGGCGTGCCCAGAGGCGTCGATGCCCGCATGGCAATCCCAGAGAGGCAAGCGCAGACGCCACAAGGAGCTCAGGCCAGGAAGAGGTCGTAGGCTCTCTCAGCGATGAACAGTGAGCCTACCCCGAAGTGGTGGTGGAGGGAAGCGTGGAATCTCCTCTTCATCTGCTCAATTCGTCGTAGACCCGCCCGATGCCTGCGCAGTGCCTCATCTCATTTCGGCTCTCCCACGGATTCGGTGAATTGGAAATTGCAGAGGTATGTCGCCGAGTTGGGAAAGAACATCTGAGGCGGAGGAGCCGCTCTCCGTTATCTTGTGGATGAACCTCTTTCACCAAAGCGGCGGGGAGACTCACTTCATTCCCAAATGTACAGCCTCGTCGAAGAAGCACTTCAGCAGTTTGATCTCGCGTATCACGCGCGTTCAATGAGATGCTCGGTAGTACGGCGCATCAGACGGTGGCAGGGAAGGTTTCCCACGTATGCGATCTGAAATCTTCTCGGCCATCATCATTATCGGTGCGTTCAAGTTGCCGGTGACGACTCTCGGCATGATCGATGCGTCTACGACCCGCATGCGGTACACCGCTTTCACCCTTGCCTCGCTGTCGACGACGGCCTGTGCGTCAGCGCCCATACGGCAGGTACCGGATGGGTGATACGACGTGCCAGTTCTTTGCCGAATGAACGTCTCGATATCGCTGTCGCTGATCACGTCGGGACCTGGACGGAGTTCCTGCCCACGATATGTATCCCAAGCGGGCTGGCGTATCATCGTTCGCGCCAGTCGAACGCCATCGACGAGATCCAACATGTCCTGCCGAGCCTCCAGATGATTGAAGACGATCGAGGGTGGGTCTGCCGGGTTTGCCGATCGAAGCCGCACTTCACCGCGACTCTCCGGCCGCGAAAGATCCATCCAGAATTGAAAGCCAGGGATTGGGACAAGCTTGCCCTTGATGAGCTGGCGCGCCAGCGGAAGGAATTCGTACTGCATATTGGGGAAAGCGACGTCGTCACGGGTGCTCAGGAACGCTCCCGTTTCAAAGAAGTTGCTTGTGCCTAGGCCTTTCTTCCTCAAGATCCAATCCGCGCCTAGTTTGACCCGCCCGAATGCACTCAGTTCCGACGTGAGCGAATCCTCGGAGTTGGTCGTGTATTGAACATCAACACCAGGGTGATTTTGGAGGTTACGACCTACCTCGCGCACATCCGCTACCACATCAATACCATGCTTGCGGAGCTCATCGGCGTCTCCGACACCAGAGAGCATCAGCAGTTTGGGAGTATTGAAAGCGCCTGCGCAAAGGATCACCTCCCGTTCGGAGAAGATCATACGCGAGTTTCCATTTTCAGAAATCTCGATCCCACACGCCTTGCCATTCTCGATGACGATCCGCTTGACAAAGGTGTTTTTCATGACATGCAGGTTTGGCCGCCCGATTGCAGGATAGAGATACGCGCGCGCAGAGCTCCAGCGCAGTCCCTTATAGATAAATGCCTGGGCAACGTGGATCCCTTCTTGTTTATATCCGTTGTGGTCTGGCGTGAGAGCGAACCCTGCTTGTTCTCCGCCACGCAAGAATGCGTCATAGAGTTTGTGTTCTGCCCTACAACGGCTGATCTGCATTGGTCCGTCGCCGCCCCGCCATTCGTTTGCTCCGTCAGCGAACGTTTCCATCTTCCGAAAGTACGGCAAGCAATGGGCATAGTCCCAATCCAACAGGCCATCATTAGCCCAACCGTCATAATCCATCGGATTGCCGCGGTTGTAGATCATGGCGTTGATTGACGACGTGCCTCCAATGACCTTGCCTGCTTTCTCGTCAATCGTCCTTCCTCCAAGATGAGGCTCCGGGCCGGACAGGTAGCCCCAGCCGATCTTCTGGCTTTGGTACGCAAATGGTAAGGCTGCAGGCATAGAAATGATGAGGCTGCGATCGGATCCTCCAGCCTCCACCAGCAAGACACTGAGTGTCGGGTCTTCGCTCAGACGGGACGCCACAACGCATCCGGCCGATCCAGCGCCGACGATGATGTAATCAAATCGTGCGATCATTAGATGATTCCCTCTTCGCGTATAGGCGTTCCATCCAGCAGGCGTTGCCATCCACAGCGCGTGAGGTCGATGGTTTCGTATCGGCCTTTCAGGAGCAATTCTGCCATAGCCCGACCACAACCAGGCGCATGCATGAGGCCGTGACCTGAAAAGCCAGCCAACATGTGGAAGTTTCCAAGCCCATCAGCGCCCGGTCCGATAATCACATTGCCATCAAAGTCGTTTTGGTCATAGAGACCAGACCGCGTTCCCTTGCATATGGCCTTTTCAAACTGTGGAAACCGATGTGCCAAGGCGGGCCACACGACACGCTCAAAATAGGTGTCATCAACCTCGAAGTTATACCCACGTGGCTCGGCAAGCGTAGGCACCCCTCCAGAGTACCCGTTCCCTTCCGGCCTGAAAGCCAGGGCCTGCGTATCTTTGATGTAGGGCAGTGTCTCGATCGGATCCTGGCTCTCGAAGTAATGCTCGAAGCGACGAAGCGGCTCGATTGGGACGTGTATATCGAGCATTGCACACATAACTTTTGCCCAGGCCCCCGCAGCATTGACGAAATGGCTCGCTTCAATCTGCCGACCAGAAGTGAGCTTTGCGGTAGTGACGCTCTTGCCCTTGCGAACAAGCCCGACAACCTCGTCCGCCAGAAACTCCGCACCCATTGACGTTGCTTTGTTCCGAAAGCCCATCAGGACACCACTATTCACGAGCCAACCATCATCGGGAGAGTACACGGCGGCAGCAAGATCGGAGACGTTCATGGATGGGAACATCTGTTTCAACCCATCGGGCTCGCGCCAGAGAACATTGCATCCCAGCCGCCGCTGGGTATCGAAGTTGTGTTTCAACACATCGCGGCCAGACGGCGGAACGATAAAGAGATAGCCATGCTTTTTAAGGCCAATGTCAGCCTTCACGCCATCCACAGCCATGGTCTCTGCGAAGGTGTCGAAAAATGCAATGCTGAATTTCGAAAGCTCAATATTCTCCGGTAAAGAAAAGAGCCGTCGAACGCCGCCGGATCCTCGCAGTGTTGATGCCTGACTATAGGTTGGGTCGCGCTCGACAACGCTGACCTCGGTGCTGGGATCGAGGAGCTTCACGAAATACGCGACGGAAGCGCCGACTGCACCTCCTCCAATGACTACGATATCGGTTCTCATGCTCTTATCTCCTTGTAGCAACAGGTTTTCAAATGTATCCTCTCACTGTATATTCTCGCGCACACTCTTATCATCTTCAATCGTGCGAAGGGGAACCTGGGAGCGAAATGCTACGTCTGTTCACCGTTTTTCGTTCCAAATTCATTGCTGGGGGTGGAAAAAACATGAGAGATTCGCCGTATACCCTCCTCAATGTCAGGAGGATCTGCTGCAAAGGTAATACGCAGATATCCCTCCCCTGCGTGGCCATATTCACTCCCGCTGCGTATCGCTACCCCTCCTTCAAGCAGCCGCCTAGCTACTTCTGCTGAGGTGAGCGAGCACGTATCTGTGAACCGTGCAAAGACATAAAAAGCGCCTTGCGGTTCTATTGCGGTGAGTCCAGGGATGCTGAGCAAGCCATTGAGCAGACGACGACGACGTACTACATATCCTTCGATCATCTCCCTTACCTCAGCCTGTGAATCAGCCAGTGCTGCAAGTGCTGCCCTTTGCGTAGGCCAATTGACTGAATTCACACTATTGAGATGTATCGTCATTGGCCCATCGAGTAACGTCTGGGGAGCTGCTATGTACCCGATGCGCCAGCCAGTCATGGCGTAGGTCTTGGAGAAGCTATTGACGTAGAGCGTCCGTTCCACGAGGTCTTGATGCTCTATCGTGCTGATAAATATCGTGTTGCCGAAGATCAGATGATCATAGACTTCATCCGCGACGACAAGTAAGTCAGCTTCTATCGCTACTTCTGCAATGGCATCCAGTTCTGACGCCGATAAGACCATCCCTGTGGGGTTGGCGGGAGAATTGCAGATGAGTATGTGTGTCTGTGGTGTGACGGCCTTGCGCAGTTGCTCCTTATCAACACGAAAGTTCTTGCCCATCGGGACAAAGACTGGCTCAGCACCCGTCTGGCGGATTATCGGGGCATAGAGCGAGTACGAAGGATCAAACAGCAGCGCCTGATCGCCCGGACCCAGATAGGCGGTCAGGATGTCGTACAGGGCCTCTGTGGCCCCAACGGTGATGAGGATTTCGTCGCTCGTATAGCTGCGCGCAGCGCGCTGTGAGATTTGCTCCGCCAGTGCCTCTCGCAGTTGCCGGTCGCCACCTGGAGGAGGATAGTGTGTGAAGCCTTGCTCGATCGCTTCGGCTGCCGCTCTGATCACCGGTGCAGGCGTGGAGAAACAAGGGTCTCCCTTGTGGAGCAAGATCAGTCCCGGGCGAGGTGTGACAGCAGTGCTGTGCGCTCGCATCGGGTCGAGGCCGCGTAGTGCACTTTGAGAGAGGCGCCTGGACGGGTCATGCATGATTCGAATTCTCCTCTTCCTTTTCTTCTGATGCCTGAAGCATTGCCTGAGCCAGTCGCACCGAAGCCATATCGATCATCTGATTCTCCAAGACGATTGCTCCTGTCTTCTCGCTTATCGCCTGTTGATACAGTGTCACGATTTTCCGTGCCCAGTGAAGCTCTTGCTCGGTTGGGGAGAAGACCTCATTGGTCGTGGCAATCTGGTTGGGATGGATGCACCACTTCCCATCAAAGCCTAATCCTCGAGCGATGACACACGTCTTGCGGTAGCCGTCCAGGTCTTTGAAATCAGCGCACGGACCATCTATGGCGCGTAAACCTGCGGCGTGAGCCGCAACGGCGATTCTGGACATCGCAAGGTGGAAGCGGTGCCCCGGGTACTGCTCATCCCACCAGTCCATGACCCCGATACTCTCCATCGGCATGTGCATACTTGCGGCGTAGTCGCCAGGCCCAAAGATCAGTGCCGTAAGTCGGCCCGTTGACAGGGCTATGCGCTCAACATTGAGCAGACCTGAAGCGTTCTCAATCTGCGCCTCCAGCTTGATTTTGCCTGGCTGGAACCCTCGGGCAAGCTCGATCTGGGTCAAGAGCGTATCAACTACGTAGAGATCTTCAGGACGATTGACCTTTGGAACAATGATCGTCTCGAGGACGTCGCCACATTGTTCGACAATCTCGATAAGATCCCGATAGCAAAAAGATGTGTCCAGAGCATTGATGCGAAAGGCCCGTGGCTTCCCTCTCCAATCCAAGGAGTGGAACGCCTTTATGACCTGCTGGCGACTCTCGACCTTCGCACTGGGAGCCACCGCATCTTCCAGATCGATGAACGCCAGGTCTACTTCGAGCATGGCCGCTTTTTCGATCATCCGCCAGTTTGATGCGGGACCGATAAAACAGATCGTTCACGTCGGGTCATGCGAACTCCTTTCGAGGCAACAGGTCTCGCACGTTCGCTTGACGGTCAAGCGTCCAGGCCAGGGCGATGAGTCTGTCGATCTCCGAAAGCGCTGCTCCCTGACGATAGGCTGCCAGTCGCCGGGCTTTGTCTTCGATCTCCACACGCTCCAGCGTGTTCCCAGAATCGCCTTTCGGGACAGCAACGTGCGAGATGAACACGTCGCCATCAGTTGTCTCAACCTCAACCTTGCCCAACCATCTCTGCGGGTAGGCCGCGTCGATCTCCAGATCGAAGATCATCTCGACCCGCCCCAGAACCTCGCGGATGCGTGGGTCGTGGAGTGCCTCCTCGCTAAACTCCTCGATTCCGGCCCGCTGGTAGAGAGCAATGAGTGCGAGCACGAACCCCATCGAAAATTTGGCCTGGTGAACCGTCTGGGGATCACTCACCGGCCCCAGCACATCGATTGCGGCCTGATGGACGTAGGCCCGGATATGGGTAATTCTGTCAGCGGTGAGGTGATGCTCTTTCATCGCCAGGAGCAGGGCATCGGCTGCAGGGTGCGTATGGCGACACGACGCGTGAAACTTGAAAGAGGTTTCCAGGACTGCCCAGCGTTGACCGAGGCCATTCGTGAGTTTGCTGGCATCAGCATCGCTTGACATGCCAGCGGCCATGCCCTGTTTGCGACCCGCCCGGTATTGGTGCGAAAGCGCTCATCGGTCGAAAGTTCGGGACACTCGAGGACACGTTCACAAAACGTGCGCCATTCCCGCTCGTTTTGCAAGCCTAGGAAGACCGTTTTCCCGTCCTGGGCCTGAAAAGGGCCATACGGAGCAATACTTGCATGGCTGGCTCCTGTGCGAGGAGGCGGATTGCCTCCATATGCGGTGTAGTACGCTGGTTGCGCCATCCACTCGCCAAGAGCCTCAAAAAGCGAGATCTCGAAATAGGTGCCTGCACCCGTAAGTTCGCGTTGATAGAGCGCCAGGAGGATACCACTGAAGGCATACATACCCGCTGAAATGTCCGCGATGGAGATACCGACCTTTGCTGGCGTCTCAGGCGTCCCGGTGACGGAAAGTAGGCCCGTTTCGCATTGAATCAAGAGATCATAGGCTTTTTTGTGGGTATAGGGTCCCGACCCTCCATACCCCGAGATGCCACATTGAATCAAGCGCGGGTAGCGCTCGCAAAGTTCACCCGGGCCAAAGCCGAGCCGCTCAACAGCTCCTGGAGCGAGATTGTGCAGAAACACATCAGCTCCGGCGAGTAACTGGTGCAGGATGTCCTGGGCCACAGGGTTTTTGAGATCAAGCGTAAGCGATTCTTTGGAGCGATTGAGCCAGACAAAGTAGCTCGCCATGCCCTTGACCGTCGTGTCATAGCCACGGGCGAAATCTCCAACTCCAGGACGTTCTATCTTGATCACCCGCGCACCCAGGTCGGCCAGTTGACGTGTGGCAAAGGGGGCCGCCACCGCCTGCTCAAGGGCGACCACCGTAATTCCTTCCAGTGGGAGCATCAGTATGACCTCGGTAAGCCGAGGACGTGCTCGGCCACATACGCCAGGATCAGATTGGTGGAGATAGGAGCGACCTGATACAGGCGCGTTTCACGGAATTTGCGCTCAATGTCATATTCCGCGGCGAAACCATACCCTCCGTGGGTTTGCAAGCATACATTCGCCGCCTCCCAGGAAGCATCAGCAGCGAGCAGTTTTGCCATGTTCGCCTCGGCCCCGCAGGGTTGTCCGGCGTCAAAGAGGCGCGCCCCTTCGTAGCGCATCAAATCTGCCGCGCGCACGTGAGCGTATGCCTGGGCGATCGGAAACTGAATTCCCTGATTCTGCCCGATGGGGCGGTCGAACACGATACGCTCGTTGGCGTAACGGCGCGCCTTGTCGAGAAACCAGTAGCCGTCGCCGATGCATTCCGCCGCGATGAGAATGCGCTCGGCATTCATGCCATCCAGAATGTACGAGAAGCCCTTGCCTTCTTCACCGATCAGATTCTGGGCAGGGACCTCGAAGTTGTCGAAGAAGAGCTCGTTGGTCTCATGGTTGACCATGTTGCGGATGGGTCGTACCGTCAGCCCTTTGTCCAAACTCCCACGCAGGTCCACCAGGAAAACCGACAGGCCTTCCGTTTTCTTCTTGACCTGGTCCAAAGGTGTCGTACGGGCTAGCAGCAGCAGCACATCCGAATGCTGTACGCGTGAAATCCACACCTTCTGCCCGTTGACGATATAGGTATCACCGCGCTTTTCGGCAAAGGTCTTGATCTTTGTCGTATCTGTGCCGGTGGTCGGCTCAGTGACCCCGAATGATTGGAGACGCAATTCGCCTGAGGCGATATGTGGGAGGTATCGACGTTTCTGTTCAGGTGAGCCATGACGCAATAACGCCCCCATGGTGTACATCTGCGCATGACATGCCCCAGAGTTTGCCCCGGAGCGATTGATCTCTTCCAGGATGACCGATGCCTCTGTCAGGCCGACACCTGAGCCACCGTATGCTTCAGGGATCAGAGCTGCCAGCCACCCTGCTTGAGACAGTGCCTGCACAAACGCTTCGGGATAGCCTGACTCTTCTTCAAGTTTCTGCCAGTACGAGCTTTCAAATGCATTGCATACATCGCGCACGCCCTGACGGATATCGGCGTGCTGCTGGGCGAATGGGTTCATTTCGTTCACGATTGTAGCTCCTTTACTACGTGGAAGGCATGTGACGGTAAGGGTACCGAACGTGCCTTATAACTTGACTGAGAAGGGATCACCCACTGCCGGCTCAAGCTCCACCCACACACTTTTGGCCTGGGTGAAACTTCTCAGTGCATCGAGTCCATTTTCCCGTCCAATCCCACTCGCTTTGTAGCCCCGAAAGGCATGTTCGGGGCCAGCGAGCGGTAGGTATTGATCCAGATGGTCCCGGCGGAAAGCCTACGCGCCATCCGATGCGCTCGCGCGAGATCAGTCGTCCAGACTCCTGCAGCAAGGCCGAAGTCGGAATCGTTAGCGATGGCCACAGCTTCTTCTTCCGTGTCGAAGGGAATGATGGAGAGGACCGGGCCAAAGACTTCTTCACGTGCTATGCGCATATCGTTACGTACATCAGCGAAAATGGTTGGCTCGAAATAGAGCCCCTTACGCAAATCCTCTGCCACGGGCGGTTTTCCCCCCGTGACAAGGCGTGCGCCCTCCTGGCTGGCGATTCCCACATAGGATTGCACCTTGTGATACTGAGGCTCGTTGGCCAGTGGCCCCATTTCCGTCTCAGCCAGAAGAGGATTACCGAGGCGAATAGTCTCTACACGTTCCTGAAGGCGCTTGATGACCTGATCATAGATCGAGCGTTGGACAAGCGCCCGCGAACCGGCAATACAGGTCTGGCCGGAGGCCGCGAAAATTCCCGCCAGAATCCCGGCGACAGCGGCGTCAAGAGGGGCATCACCGAAGAGAATATTGGGCGATTTCCCTCCCAGCTCCAGGACGACCTCGGCAAAGTGGCCTACAGCAGCAGTTGCGACCGCCGCGCCGGCATTCCCACTTCCAGTAAATGCGACGCAATCCACGCCACGCGAGCTCACGAGCGCATCACCTGCTCCACTACCACGTCCCGTCACGACATTGAAGACGCCAGCCGGGAAACCCGCCTCCTCAAAGCAGCGAGCAAACTCAAGCGTGGAGACAGAGGCGTGTTCGCTTGGTTTGATAACAATGGTGTTGCCAGCTGCTAACGCCGGGGCGATCTTCCATGCTCCAAGCAGCAGGGGCGAATTCCAAGGGGTAATGCAGGCGACAACACCCAGCGGCTCACGCAGGGTATATGCGAACACGCTCTCACGTTCCAGTGGCACCGTCTCGCCATGAATTTTGTCGGCCAGGCCAGCATAGTAGCGGTACCATCCTGGCAGGCTCTTGAGTTGTGCGGACATTTCACGCAGCAACTTGCCATTATCACGTACCTCGATCTCCGCCAGTTCTGATGAGCGCCGCTCGATACATTCCGCCAGACGAGAAAGGAGCCTGGCTCTTGTCCCTGGTGATGTAGCCGACCATGATGACTCAAAGCACCCGCGCGCCGCATCGACTGCCTGCTCAACGTCCTGGGCACTCGCATCGCTAATCGTCGCCCAGGTCTCACCGGTTGCCGGGTTGATGACGGGCAACCGCTCCTGACCGCGTGGTTCGACATAGTGCCCATCGATATAGAGACCATAATCTTTTTCACTTGTGCTGTTCTGCTCCATTGCTCTCTTCTCCGATCTCTGAATCTCCACTTGATGTTCGCTCCAATCAGGAGCACGCTTTTCGTTAGCAATTAGTATAACACAAAATTGATTGCAATACAATGCAAAATAATAGTAAAATATTGCTATTGCGTGAGCAACGTTCCTGTGTTATACTACCAAGGAAAGTCAAAAGCGTAATCTATCACGATATAAGAGGAGGCCACAGTGGAGCTTGAACGAGTAGATGATGCTAGCACAGCAGACAAAGCCACACCTTTGCCGGCAAGGGGATCGGCATCGTCACAGGGTGAGGTTGCCTATGCCGAGCTCAGGCGGCGCATTATTCAGTGTGAGTTAGAGCCTGGCGAGCGCATTACCGAGTCCCAGTTAGCCAGTGAGACTGGGATCGGGAAAACGCCTGTACGCGAGGCGCTCACGCGCTTGATACAGGAAGGGCTTGTGCGCAGTATCCCGGGGCATGGATATGAGGTAACGCCCATCACCCTGGGAGATGTCCAGGATCTCTTCAACTTCCGGCTTATCATCGAGCCTGCCGCCGCCCAATTGGCGGCTGGACATGTGAGTGCCACGGACTTGCGTCGACTTGATGAGCTCTGCACAGCACGCTTCTCCACACTTGATAAGGAGAGCGAACCCCAGTACTTGCAGGCGAATTACCTGTTCCATACAACCATCGCCGATGCCTCGGGCAACCGTCGGCTGGCCGAGGCCGTCCGTCGCGCACTTGAAGAAAGCGAGCGGCTCTTTCATCTGAGCAGTGTATTGCAACAGAGCAGCGATGATATTGCCCACGAGCATACAGAACTGATTGATGCACTGATCGCTGGTGATGGGGAGACGGCTCGGAAATTGACACTGGCCCATATCACCGCCTCTCAACGCCGCGTTTTCGATGCATTACTGACCAGCCCCTCCCTGCTCGCCATCAATATCCTTCCGCTCAGGAGGAAAAACCATGCGAATAGCTGATGAAAGCCTTACCGCTCCGCACGAGGAGCATGTCCAGGAATGGGCAGAAGGCGTCTATGAACTGTTCAAGGCGCACCATGTGGAGCTGATTTCCTTTGTACCAGATGGTGGACACAAGCGCTTGATCGCCTGTTGCCAGAGTGATCCCGCTCTCTGTACGGTGACACTCACCACAGAAGAAGAGGGCATCGCCCTGGCCGCCGGTGCCTTTCTGGGAGGGAAGCGCAGCGCGTTACTCATGCAATCAAGTGGAGTCGGCAACTGCATCAATATGCTTTCCCTGCCGCGTGTGTGCAACATGCCATTTCTTGCGCTCGTCACGATGCGCGGGGAATGGGGCGAGTTCAACCCCTGGCAGGTGCCGATGGGACAGAGTACCCAGGCGGTACTGGAAGCGAGCGGGGTCATCGTGTACCGGGTCGACAGTGTGGAGGACGTTTGCCCCACTGTCGAAGCCGCGATCATGTTGGCCTTTCAGAGCCGAGCCAGAGTAGCTGTGTTACTCGCACAAAAGCTGATTGGCACGAAAAACTTTATGGAGGATGACAAATGAATCTGCTCAATCGGCGTGATGCGCTGCGCACGCTCCTCTCTGCACGCGGGAAGATGATCGTCGTGACCGGTCTGGGTTCGACGGCCTACGACCTCGCCACGTGCGGGAACGAGCCGTTGGACTTTCCCCTGTGGGGTGCCATGGGTGGAGCTGCGATGGTAGGGCTGGGCATAGCGCTCGCGCAGCCAGAGTATACCGTCCTGGTCTTGACCGGGGATGGTGAAATGCTCATGGGCCTGGGCAGTCTGGCCACTATTGCAGCCCGACGTCCACGCAATTTGCGCATTGTGGTAATGGATAACGAGCGCTTTGGCGAAACGGGACAGCAGAAAACCCAAACGGCTATGAGCACAGACCTGGCTGCTGTTGCCGCGGGCTGCCGGTTTGAGCACGTACGGATCATTCACCAGGCCAGCGAACTGGAGGCATTGCGCATGGACCTGCACACACTGGACGATCTGCTCTTTGCTGTAATAAAAGTCTCCCCTGAGGAACTCCTCCGCGTATTGCCACCGCGTGATGGAGCCTATCTTACCCATCGGCTACGCGCCGCTCTGCTAGGGACAGAGCACGCGCTAGAGGCGTGAGCAGTAGACGAGAGTCAGGATCGTTGCCTCTCTCGCGTTCGGTAGATCGGTTTGTATTGTGTATCTGTAGAGAAGACATCCGACCAATTCGACACATCCCATGGATGGAGGAAGCAAAACCATGACTGATTTCAAACTCACCTATGCCAGTATGTTCAATCCACCCGAGGAGGTGCATGAGCGCTTTGAAGCGACGCTCGCGCATGTGAAGGCAACTCAACTCGGCAAAACGCACGCCATGCTGATCAATAACGAGGATGTCCTTACCTCGAGTACCTACGAGAACCGCTCGCCGATCAATCGCGACTGGTTGCTGGCGCACTTGCAGGCAGGCTCGTCACCGGACGCGGATGCCGCTATGGCCGCTGCCCGTGCTGCCTTTCCTGCCTGGAGCACGACGGACTGGCGCGAGCGCGTTCGCTTGGTGCGCCGAGCAGCGGAGATCATGGAGTCGCGCCTGTACGAGCTAGGTGTGGCAACGTCCTTGAACACGGGGAAGACGCGCATGGAATCCCTGGCCGATGTGCAGGAGGCGGTGGACCTGTTGCGCTCGCCATGTGAGTGGATGGAGCGTAATTACGGCTATATTGTGGAATTAGGGCGCGATCCGCTGCCTGGCTATACCGTGCGCAACTTCAGCGTGATGAAGCCTTACGGTGCCTGGTTGATCATCAGCCCGTTCAACTTTCCCCTTGCACTCACCTGCGGCCCCGCTGGTGCCGCTTTAGCGGCGGGTAACACCGTCGTCACTAAGCCGTCGGTTGAAACCTCCTGGGTCGTGCGTTTGCTCGCCGAATGTTTCCGTGACGCCGGTTTCCCCGCTGGGGTCTTCAACTATGTGACCGGTAAGGACGATGAGATGGGCAAGCTCCTGGTTAACCATCCAGACGTGGATGGCGTGACGTTTACCGGCTCGCACCCCGTCGGCATGGAGATCTATCGCAAATTCGCGCAGCGCGATTACCCTCATCCTGTCGTGCTGGAGATGGGCGGTAAGAACGCAACGGTGGTGACGCGTAATGCGAATCTCGATCACGCGGCGCTGGGGATAGTGCGTGCAGCTTTCGGCACGGCTGGCCAGAAATGCTCATGCACCTCGCGCGTCTATGTCGAAGCGCCTGTCTATGACGAACTGCTCGAGCGCCTGACCTCCTTGACCAACAGGCTCGTTACCGGGGATCCAACGCGCCGCGAAGTCTATGTAGGCCCACTGATTCGCGAAAGCGCCTATCGCGCCTTTACCAGCTACTGCCAGGAACTGGCGAGCGAGGGGCAGATGCTGACAGGAGGTGTAACGTTGCAGGACGGCGAGCGGGCGCAGGGCTACTATTGCGCGCCTACCGTGGTTGCCGGGGTTCCGTTCAACCATCGCTTATGGAAGCACGAGATGTTCGTCCCCCTGGTGATGATCGGTAGCTTGCCCAACCTCGACGAAGCGCTCGCTTTGACCAACGACACGGTCTATGGCCTGACAGGGGGTTTCTTCGGCACAGCAGAGGAAGCGCAGTGGTATTTCGAGCGCATTCAGGTCGGTACCTCCTATGCTAATCGTTTACAGGGTGCATCCACCGGCGCCTGGCCCGGCTATCAGGACTTCGGTGGCTGGAAAGGCAGCGGGGCGTCAGGCAAAGGGACGGGCGGCCCCTATGATATCCTGTCGTACCTGCGGGAGCAGTCACAGACGCTGGTTGAGCCGAACGAAAACGAAGCCAGTGCGTGAGCAATGCAGGGCAGTAGAAGCAAGGAGATGATGAAATGATTACCATTCTCGGGGGTGGGATCGCGGGCGTGACGTTGGCCAGGGCGCTTGCCGTTCGTGGGCGCGATGTGGTTGTCTTTGACCCGCATCCACCAGCAACTGGCTCGACCGGACGGGCTGCGGGCGGCTTCAGGACGCAGTTCACCAGCGACCTCAATATTGCTTTAGCGATGGCATCGCGCCCTTTCTTCGTCGAGCGAGCCGAGCACATCCGCTTTCAGTCTGTTGGCTATCTCTTCATGGCTGAAGATCCGGTAACGGCGCGGGAACTCGAACGACGAGCAGAGATTCAGGTTGCTGCGTGGCTGCCAATAACCCATCCCGATCCGGCTGCCCTGGCGCCTTTTCTAGACACATCTAGGGTCATTGCCACCAATTTCTGCCATCTTGACGGCACGTTCTCTCCAGTAGCGCTTTTAGATCTCCTGATTGAGGAAGCGCGTGAGGCTGGGGCGGAGTTTCGCTACTCCTGTGAGGCCGGGCCGCAGGATCTCGTTGCCGAGATCGTCGTCATCGCGTCCGGGAGCTGGTCTCGCCAGGTCGGAGCCTCCCTGGGGGTAGAGCTCGCCGTTGAAGCGATGGAACGCGGTGTCTTTCAGGTCGTGCCAGGCATCACACTGCCAGACAGCGTCCCTTTCATCATTGACGCGGCGAACGGCTGGTCTATGCGAGAGCGGGATGGGCGCTTGCTGATCTTACCTCCTGGTGATGCATCCAATTGGGAAGAGACGCGCGCCTGGCTTGAGCGTTCCATACCGGCAGCGTCCATAGACCAGCCGGAAGACCACTGGACCGGCTCTTACGAGATGAGCTTTGATCAGCAACCCCTGATAGGGGAGACCAGTAGAGCGGGGGTGTGGTCTTGCTGCGGCTTCAGCGGTCATGGAATGATCCAGGCCCCATCTGTGGCGGAGAGCCTGGCCGCTATGATCCTTGGACAGACGCCTCCCCTGGATATCTCAGCGTTCAGTCCGCAGCGGACAGAGCCGCTGGTGGAGATCACGCAAGTATAAGTTCTGCCCAAAGGCAACGACGAAGCCGACACCTGGAACTTGAAAAAAGGGGAGCAGGGGTGGTGTGAAGCTATCGCCTTTCACCATCCAGCTTTTTTACCGACGCAGTGAGAAAGGATCGTGACTCATGACCATTCGAGTGTGTGTCGCAGGGGCGACCGGCTGGACCGGGAGCGCAGTAACCAGTGCTATTCTCGCATCAAGCGAATTTCAACTGGTAGGCGCCATTGCGCGCCAGCAAGCTGGCAAAGATGTCGGGGAGGTGCTGGGCCAGGGGAGAGCCCATGTGAACATTGTGGCTTCCCTGGAAGAGGCGTTGTCGGTGCCAACCGATGTCCTCATCGACTATACGGGGCCTGAGGTGGTGAAAGGCCACATTCTCGCAGCACTAGACACAGGCGTCCGCGTCGTTGTGGGAACGTCCGGGTTGACCGCGAGCGATTACGCAGACATTGAACAGCGGGCACGAGAACGCCAGCTAGGAGTCATTGCAGCAGGCAACTTCTCCATCACGGCGGCCCTGGCCAAGCATTTTGCTTTGATCGCGGCTCGTTATCTACCTTCCTGGGAGATCATTGATTATGCCAGTGCGGCAAAAATTGATGCTCCCAGCGGGACCACGCGCGAACTCGCGGAAGAACTGGCAATGGTCTCACAGAACCAACTCGAAGTTGCCCTTGAACAAACGCACGGTGCAACAGAGGCACGTGGAGCCACCATTGACGGGACACAAGTGCATTCCATCCGCCTGCCAAGCTACGTGATTGCGTTTGAAACGATCTTTGGGTTACCCGATGAGCGCCTGAGTATTCGCCACGATGCCGGATCTGGTGCCCAGCCGTATGTGAGTGGCACGCTGCTTGCAGCACGGAAGGTGATGGAGGTGGGTGGACTGGTACGCGGATTAGATCGGCTCCTGTTTCAGTGAGAACACTCTGGCCACTCATGAGAGCAGTCACCATCCAAACCTCTGCGGAATCTATCTTGTCGCCGCCTGCATGTAACGGCTAAGGTCGTGCCTCCGTCTGCTTCTGAGGCTCTCATTTCTTGCAGATGAAGATCTGCAAGCGAGCGCAGACAGCAAAGTGGTGAGCAGGCCATGCCGAAGATGGCATTCACCGGATGTATGAGCAGCTAGGGCCGCTGCTCGTCGACTGGCCACAAGATCACCATCGGAATTTCTTGCGAGGTATGCTTCTCATACCCTGCGTACATCGGGGCGATTTCCAGGAGCCGTGACCACAGTTCCCTTCTTTTGTCCGGTTCAGCTATCTCTGCCACTGCGCTCACCTGCCTGTCTTGCACTTGCATGCTGACTTCTTGGTTGCTGCGCACATTGAAGAACCAGCCAGGAGGGCGCTGCTTCCCTCCATTCGAGGCGGTCACGACGTAGGCTGAACCATCTCGAATAGAGAGCAGATGCACCGTGCGTGGTTGTCCAGATTTGCGCCCAGTTGTGGTGAGCTTGAGAAAGCCCGCCGGGCTATCTGCGCTGCCTCTGAAGGCTCGTTCTCCCGTCAGATGGTGCAACATGACGGAGACACAGTTAATTTTGCGGACTTTTTGTGGCATGGTTCTTTTCCTTTCGTCTCGTGTCAGGCCTCTGGGCTTTGCGTGTCTGGATATGCGTGGGGAGGATTAATAGCCTGAGACTCTGCTCATGTTCTCAGTGTAGCATGTTCGTGCGCCCCGGTCTAGGTCGGCAAAAAGAGAGGTGGCCTGAGACCCTGACCACCTTTTGTCCGCTCGAACGACTCACACGCATCATCACTGAGCAAGATGCACCAGCCCAGATGGTCAAGCAGATGTGTAAACAGGGTATTAAGGTGGTGCTGGTATAAGATCACTTGAACCTTGACGAACGAGTAGACCTCATGCCTCCCTTGTTTTTAGACAAAAGTTCTAGTAAGCTTGTTCTAGGAACGCTGAAAGCGCAATCTCCTGCCTGAAGAAGTGCGTGAAATCTTATGCCTGAAGCTTTTGGATACCATCGGGAAAAGTACGCGAAACCTTATGCCAAGGGACCGTGAAAGCTTTTGTCAGCGCAGCGTCAATTTCAGAAGCACCTGTTCGATCGGCTCCTACAGTCAATCTATACCGAGCGAACGGCTATTTTGTGACACCCTGCCTTCCAAGCAGGCTGTCGCGGGTTCGAGCCCCGTCTCCCGCTTTTAACTCTTCAATTATACCCCTTCTATCCGCTTCTCATGCTGGTTCTCGAGCATCTACTATATGTAGATGTATCAATGATTTAGGATGATTGGAACGTTTGATCTATAAACTAAGACAGGTACGATGATCTTGAACTCTCCAGGAAATACCTCATGATGATACTTGGAGGGTAAATGGGCTAGACGGAGAAGGCCTCTTCTTTGTAGTTCTATACTCTGATCTGAAGCACCATGTATACGTACGGCCTGCTAAGAAAGACCCTACCTGGAGCATCATCTCAGGCACATCGCGGGAATCTATATCTTTTTCGCTATTAACCCAGGCGGCAAGACAATAATCGCGAAACGCGCGCTGCTGGTGGGAGACACTGGCAAAGCGTGAGCGGCGCTACCAAGTGGGTGAGCAGTAGTACAATCTCAGGCCCGATGCGCTGGCGGGCTGTCACGTAGGACAGCAGAACCTACGTTTCTGGTTAAAGTGGGATCGCAGGACGATGAATGTGCGTGATCTTGCTATCAAGTTTACCTCGTACGCGCACTACATTCTCTCACGTGAGTGGGCACGAGAGGGTTCACATCTGCCAGCATTGGTCTGTATCGCGCCAGATATCGCCCAGGAGAGGCGCATGCAGCGGGTTGCCCAGGTATGTCTCGCGCATGCCTCTGGATTGGTGCTGTGGACGACAACGGACGTGCCGCTTCATAAACAGGGACCGCTGGCACCAATCTGGTTAGAGGGTATTGCTCAGCCCAATCACACATTACAGACAAGGGGGTTCACACAGACAAAGCTTGTTTGATTCGATGCTTGGAAAGTACTTTCTGTGAGGCATTGCTCAACTACAGTGCTGTATACCTTGACAGTTTCAGGACAAATTTGATATTATATAAAATATAAAATATAAACCTGAGGAGTGACATGGTTCTTTCAGTGTATCGCACAAAACGAGAAATTGCCGCAACCTTTCTGAGGGATGCCATAATCCGGGGGGAATTAACCCCTGGTACACACCTTCTTTTAGAGGATCTTAGCCGGAAATTTGACCTGAGCATGACCCCTATTCGTGAAGCTATTCCTATTCTCGAAGGTGAGGGATTTGTCGTTCAATTACCGCATAAAGGGGCCGTGGTTGCTCAGATGGATCGTGAAGAGATCAGGGAACTCTATGCGATTCGCGGTGCGATGGAAGGGCTTGCTACCTTGGAAGGAGTTCCAAGGCTCACTAGCAAAGATCTCACTGATATGGAGTCATTGTTAGGTACCTTAGAGGCATTCAAAGGGACACTAGGGGATTTTTTGGAGGTAGATAGAGGTTTTCACCTCGTCCTGTATCAAGCGGCCGGGAGTCAACGTTGGGTCGAAACTATCCAGACGCTTTGGCGACGTAGCAAGCGGTATATGCTCATCGCTATGTCATCCGACGAACTGGCGCATGTTGTTCAAGCGGATCACCGACAACTCCTGAACTTTTGTAAAGAACGGAATGTTGCTCAAGCGGAAGCTACTATTCGCGCTCACTTGAAACGTTCGGAAGAGTATCTGCTTCTTCATTGGTCATTGACCCACGAGGGGCAACAAAACTGATGTGTGCAGTTGAGTTGGTTCCTGTGTCCTTCGGAGGTCTCGTTCGCTCACTATGAGCAAGAAAGATGTGAGAATATGGTGACGCACATCGGGCAGCGCTTCAAAAATAAGGCAGTGCTAGTCACCGGAGCTGCACATGGCATCGGGCAGGCTATTGCTCTTCGTTTTGGAAGCGAGGGTGGACAAGTCATCGTGAATGATGTCAATTTTCAGGGCACCGAAGATACTGTCCAGGCAATCATTACAAACGGCGGGTTGGCGATTCCTGGTATTGCCGACGTTTCGGATAAGAGCCAGGTCGACCACTTATTTGATACTGTGCTGGAACACTTTGGAAAGGTGGATGTGCTGGTCAATAGCGCTGGTTTGATCAATGTCGAACGACACTTTCTCGAGGCGGACGAAGCCTGGTGGGACCGGGTCCTCGCGGTCAACCTCAAGAGTGTATTTCTCTGTTCCTTCCGCGCGGCCCAGGTGATGGCTCCCCGGCATCAAGGCGTCATTATTAACATGTCGAGTGGAGGAGCCACTCGCGCCCACCGGGGGATGGCTGCGTATGACGCATCGAAGGGCGGTATTGAAGCCCTTACTCGGGCCATGGCGCTCGACCTTGCTCCTTACGGCATACGCGTCAATGCCCTCATTCCAGGTGCGATTGATTCTCAAGGCATGAGCCCTGATGTAAAGCGAGAGCGAGGCGAAACCATACCGCTTGGGCGCGTGGGTGAATCTGAAGAGATAGCCGGACCGGCAGCCTTTCTGGCCTCTGATGATGCCAGTTACATTACCGGACACATTTTAGCTGTTGACGGCGGTCTCCTCTCCCAGCAACGCTCGCCTCAAGTCGATATTTTCCCGTTGAGTCGGTTCCCCAAACTGGAGGTTGAATGATGGAAGATCCCTCCAAGAATCGCAGAATTGGAGTTGATATCGGAGGCACGTTCACGGATCTCGTCGTGTTCGACGATGCTACAGGTAGCTTTGCAGTTGGCAAAACCCTCACTACGCCTCGCGATCCATCCCAGGCCGTCGAAACACTCGTGCTCGAAGCGCTTGAGCGAGAGGGGGTTGCCATAGAAAGCGTGCAGCAACTCATCCATGGCACAACCCTGGTGACCAATGCAATCATTGAGCGCACCGGCTCGCGAACCGCACTGCTCGCCACGCAAGGCTTCCGAGACTCGATTGAAATTCGGCGCGAGAACCGCTACGAACTCTACGACCTCATGCTGGAAATGCCGCAGCCACTTGTACCACGCTACCTGCGTTTTGGGGTGCCACAACGCACGTTGGCCGATGGTACGACCCTCCAGGAACTGGACACTGCATTCGTCGAGCGACTGGCTAGCGAACTCGATGCGAACGGGATAGAGGCCGTTGCCATCGCCTTTTTGAACAGTTTCGCTAACCCCGCTGCTGAAGAGGAGGCCCGTGCTATTATTCAGCGTGTCGCACCGGGAATGCGGGTCTCCATTTCGTCGGAAGTAATGCCTGAAATACGCGAGTTCGAACGCACCTCGACGACGATTACCAACGTCTATGTTCAGGACCGTGTCGAAAAGTACCTGAGCGAGTTGCAGGCCCGCCTGGATCGTATTGGCTTCACGGGCAACCTCTTCCTGATCATTTCCAGTGGTGGGATTGTCACGGTCGATACGGCCATGCACTTCCCGGTCCGCATGCTCGAATCCGGTCCGGCAGGAGGGGCATTAGCAGCGGCCAACCATGGGGCAGCATGTGGGTACGATGACCTGCTCTCCTTCGATATGGGAGGAACCACCGCCAAGTTCTGCATTATCGACCGTGGTCAACCATTGATTGCCCGTGAATTCGAAGTTGATCGCAGGTATCGACTGAAGAAGGGGTCAGGACTCCCGATAAAATTACCAGTGATCGAAATGATCGAAATTGGCGCGGGAGGTGGCTCCATAGCTCGCATAGATCCAATGGGACTCTTGAAAGTTGGGCCGGACTCTGCGGGAGCTGAGCCAGGTCCAGTCTGCTACGGCCTGGGGGGAACCGAGCCGACGGTGACCGATGCCGACCTGGTGCTTGGCTACCTTGACCCCGACTACTTTCTCGGAGGCAAGCTCCGTATAGATCTCGCAGCCGCTCAGCGAGCCATTAAAGAACGAATCGCTGACCCATCAGGCCTCTCTCTCGAAGAGGCAGCCTGGGGCATCCACCAGATTGTGAATGAAAGTATGGCGAATGCTGCTCGCGTCCATACATTGGAGCGCGGAAAGGATCCACATCGTTTCCCGGTATTTGCCTTCGGAGGTGCCGGGCCGGTACATGGTTTTCGCATCGCGAAAGCCCTGAGTTCGCCAGCTTTCATTGTGCCGTTTGGGGCAGGAGTCATGAGTGCCGTTGGATTCCTCACCGCTCCGCTTGCCTTTGATTTCGTGCGCTCCTGGCCCAGTCGCATCGATTCTCTGAACTGGCAAGAGGCCAATACATTGCTTAGCGAGATGGAGACGCAAGGCCAGACACTCCTGGAAAAATCTGGTATTTTGCCCGAGCATATTAGCCACCGGCGTGTAGCCGATATGCGCTATGTTGGTCAGGGCCACGAGATTCAGGTTCCTCTGCCAACCGGTTGGCTTAGCAGCGAGAACGTCCCAATCATCATCAAATCGTTTGAGGAGATCTATCGCCGTCTCTATGAGAGGCTCAGCCAGTCTGTACCGGTTGAAATTATCAACTGGCGTGTCATCTCGTCCGGCCCGGCGCCGCAGGTGAGCTTACAAGTAGTGGGGAATGAGCTGAAGGATGCTCAAACTGCTCGCAAAGGGAGTCGCAAGGCGTATTTCCCGGAGTTGGGTGGCTATCACACTGTATCTGTTTATGATCGATATGCTCTGCAGCCCGGTACAAGCTTCGCCGGACCCGCTATCGTTGAGGAGCGGGAATCGACGGTGGTCGTCGGGCCAGATTGCAGTTTCCGTATTGACGAGCAACGGAACCTGATTGTTGAACTATAATGTATCAAGCGAGGTTTCTCTTCAATGAAAGATACAATCGACCCGATCACCCTGGAGGTGCTCTGGAATCGCCTGCTCTCCGTAGTAAATGAGCAGCAAGTGACGCTGATGCGAACGGCCTTCAGCACTGTTGTACGCGAGTCGCAGGACCTTGCCTGTGGGGTCTTTGATACGCGCGGCTCAATGATTGCCCAGTCGCTCACAGGTACTCCCGGGCACATTAACGCGATGGCGACAGGCGTGCGCCATTTCTTGAAGGCATATCCGGCAGAAACTCTCCAGCCAGGTGATGTGCTGATCACCAACGATCCCTGGCAAACAGCGGGCCAGATCAACGACATGACGATAGTCACGCCGGTCTTCAAAGGTGAGCGTGTGATCGGGTACTTTGCCAGCACCTGTCATGCCCCTGATATCGGTGGGCACGTTTTCTCAGGTGAGGCGCGTGAGGTTTACGAGGAAGGCTTGCGCATCCCGATCACAAAGCTGTTCATCAGTGACGAACCCAATCATGAGCTTTTTAAGATCATTCGCGCGAATGTGCGCACTCCTGATGAAACTATTGGTGATCTTTATGCTCAGACCGCGTCAAACGCGGTGGGGGCGCGCGAATTGCTTCACTTTATGAATGAGTTCAACCTGGATTCGATTGATCCACTTGCTGATGAGATCATTATGCGTTCGGAACGAGCCATGCGTGAGGCGATCCGCACTCTCCCCAACGGGCGTTACGAGAACGAGTCATGGAGCGATGGCTTTGACGAACCGATCCGCGTCAAAGTGGCCGTGACCGTTGAGGACGAAGACCTGTTCATCGATTTTGACGGCTCATCACCCCAGAGTTCGCGGGGGATCAACGTGGTACTGAACTATACCCACGCCTATGCCTCGTTCGCGATCAAAGCGGC
>Ga0070706_100001500_pt1 | contig 24507 bp, 26 predicted proteins | sample KBSK5501metaG_FD_65476 | JGI IMG/M metagenome (GOLD analysis project Ga0070706, IMG submission 65476) | Corn, switchgrass and miscanthus rhizosphere microbial communities from Kellogg Biological Station, Michigan, USA - KBS K5-50-1 metaG | ecosystem: Host-associated > Plants > Roots >... | reverse complement strand
AGCTCGCTTGGATTCAGGTTTGGATAGTCGGCCAGAATACCGCGGGCGAAGTCGTTAAGCGCACCGGCCAGCTCGACTCCGGCAAATCCGCCGCCGGCAATCACGAAGCTAAGGAAGGGCGCCCGCTGCGATGCATCGGGCTCGCGGTCGGCACGCTCGAACATCTCAATCACGTGATTGCGGATGCGAATGGCATCCAGCAGGCTTTTGAAGTTGAAGGCCAACTTCTCGATGTTGGCCATTCCTAGATAATTCGAAACCGAGCCAAGCGCCAGCACCAGATGGTCGTACGGAACGACCAACTCCCCTGTCGGGGAATCAGAGGCCAAGACTACTTTGCGGTTCTCCAAATCAATCGCGTCGACCCGCCCGCGGATGAATTCCGTGCGGCGGAGGCTGCTGCGCAAGGGCGTGCTGATGTGGCTGGGCTCCAGGGTGCTTCCAGCCACTTCCGCTAGCATTGGCGTAAACAACAACGCGTTGGTCTCACTGATCAGTGTGATCATCGCTGATGAGTTCGTGTGAAGCTCCTGCTCCAGGTACTCTGCCGTCTTCATGCCCGCGAATCCACCTCCCAGAATTACGATCCGTTTCCTTTGCTCTGGAACCGGCCCAACACCTCCAGCTTCGGGACCAAAGACGTGCTCCGCGAGGTCGCTTAATGCCCGAGTGAACAAACCAAGCAAGGCGCCGTAGAGCACCCATCCCACGAGTGCAGGGAACTGTGCTCTCATCTCTTCCGCGCTCCATTCGGGCCTTTGACCGGACAACAAGGGAAGCGCAATGACGCTGATCAGCCCCCACAAGGGCACTCCGAGCGCGCCGGCAGCCATCAGGTTGTCAACATAGGCCTGCGGCGTGCGTCGCGTGCTGACGGCGTACGCGATGCCGATCGCTATACCGAGGGCGACGCTGGAGCGAGGGTGGCCAAGGCTCAGCGCCAGAGGAGCGCTGGCAGCAGCTCCCGCGAGCATCCCTAATACCGCTGTTCGGATACTTCCAGTCATAGCTGTTGGTCCAGAAGTCTATAGCTTGGACTGCATGACCTTCGACTCAGAAACGCAGAACGATTCCACCGGAAACGATTAATTATATACGCTAAGTCCAAGAGGAGGCGAACCGCTTCAGCGCAAACTGAGACCTGGAGCCGCGACCGGAAATACCCTGACATTAGTACGGGGAAATTCTACGGCGCGTTTTTGTTTGGCTAACAGGGCAGCACATACGGGCTCTTGGAACCGCTCTAAGCCCGTTCTTTTTTATTCCAGACCGGGAATTATTGGACGCATCGGTCCGTCTACGCTCTTTATGAAGTGATCGTCCGTGAAGTAGATGGTTGGATTATTGGCGACGCGAAAAGGCGTCATCATTGCGAAATCAGAGGTGTCATCGAACGACGGAATTTCCTCCTCGTCTGGGACAAAGTAGATCACGCATTTCCCTTTTGGTGACGTAGAAGTCATGGTTTGTCCGGGCCTCTCCATACGCAGCGGCGGGGATGCCGTGCCAATCCTCCCCGCTCTCAATATCGAACCCTCGTTTAACCAGCACTTTTACCAAAAGTCTCAAATCACGGGCAGCCTGCACATTGAGCGCTACCGGAGTATTCTTTTCGATCCACCATTTGGACGGCGGAGAAGCCCATGCCTGGGCGCAGCACCAACAGAGCGCTGCCACCAGTAGTAGTTTCGTTTTCAGGATTCCTCTCATGGGTTGCCCTTTATGCCCAGATGTTGTCGCAAGGATTGGCTTAAGAAAGCCGCATCTCTCGGACGAGATCTCTGACCGTTAATTTGACATCGTGTCAAAATCGCAAGCGCCTCCAGTTCTGACTTTCCGTTCCGACTTGCAATTGAAGAGAGACACGGGTCAACACTCGGGTCAAAAAAGATGCATTTCGGGTCATTTTAGCTGCATTTAGCTGCACGAGAGCCACTGATGAAATCCGTCTTTCTCTCTAGATAAATGCCTTAACCCGAGAGGGTTAAGTTGGTTGCGGGGGCGGGATTTGAACCCGCGGCCTTCAGGTTATGAGCCTGACGAGCTACCAGGCTGCTCCACCCCGCGATTTGAAAGGACTGTACATATGCTCGCGTTCGGAAGGGAGTGCAACTGAAATTTTGGTCGCCGTAATCAAGCTTTTCGTACCGGCAACTGCCGGACCGCGGGTTCAAATCTCGCCTCCCCAACCAACAAGCGTTCATGACTTGACCCTCTTCATGGGGTTATGTTCTTCTGCGTAACGTGAAATGGCTTCAGACGACCTTGGAAATCGTCAAAGCTATTTCACCGCTCATTACCGGCTTGGCGTGGCCGATTCTCATCTGGCTGGTCGTTCGAGCCTTTCGCAAGGAAATTGGGGCTCTCTTTCCTCGGTTAACAAGATTCGAGGCGCCGGGGGTCAAAATCGAAATCAGTGAACTTCTAGACAACACCAAAGCGTTACTCCCCAAGAACGCTATCGAGCAGGCCACCACGATTCTTCGTGAACCGCCATCGTTTTCGCCCTCCGCCAAGCCCCAGCTAACTGACCGACTGGACGCGCTGTCGAAACTCGCCCAAACAGATCCGAGAGGCGCAATCAAACAGAGTTGGGAGCTTTTAGCGAAAACCGTTTTGCAAAGAGCAAAGGTCGCAAGCTCGGACGTCGATCCCAGCTCGGAGGCAGTCAGAACTGCGTTAGGTCGGTTTGAGAATGACAGTCGGGTTCCCCAGGAAACAACTCGCTCAATAAAAAATCTAAGGCTGATCGCCACGAAAGTCTTTAATCAATCTCAGTGGGCCTATGATCCTTCGCCAAAGGAGGCCGAAGATTTTGCTCTCTATTCAGCGGCGGCGAGCACAGATCTCAGCTAGAAGGCAGATTGAAATGCACGCCAACGACTCAATTTGGTCAATGTAACATGAGGACTCTGAGAAGGGCCTATAAGCACTTCAGCGTATCAACTTCCGATTTCGAGCGCATCACCCGTCTCAATAATCGTGGCGTGCTACAGGAGTTCGAACGGACATGCCAGCTCTCAAAAGAGCAGCTCGTGCCTCGAAACGTTCAGTGTAGCGGATGGAGAGTCATTCGGTCGGATCGGTCGATAACCGTCCAATTTCTGTTAGCCGATGAGAAAACGAAGTCAGAACAGGAGACTTTCCGTTTTAGCTTTGTTCCGTTTCGCTCCTGATAAAGACATAAAGGGTATGCGGGCCTAAGCCCAGCACATTGGGTAATCCGCGACAGCGGCAACAGCCTTGTCGCGCCGAAGCCTTGGCGGAGGCGGAAGCGCCGCCCTCCAATCTGAAAACCGTGCGTAGTTACCCTCGCGGCTTTAGTTTGTTCTCGCCAGAGTCCAGGCAAGCTGGGCTCCAGATTCCAGGTTCATCGATCCGGTGGTAGGGGCGGGGTCCGTTTGTGCGTAGCCTGCTGCCGCTTGCTCAGAAATGAGGTCGAAGGTTGACGCTGCAGGAAATTTCTCTTTCATAGCGACTTCAGCTTCCTGCTGCAGAGCCTGATTGTCTCCTCCTTCAGCGGCGCTAGTAACTTGAACGATAAGGCGGCAGTCTTGCTGCTGCTTGTTCGCAACTGCCTCTTGAGCTACGAGAAAGAACGTGGCCATTTGATAATATCGCACCGGGGTGTGAAGCGGCAACTTGCTTGAAAAGTCAAGACACCCACTGAGTCAAGAGTCGCGGCGATTTAGACAAAAGGCGGCCCAAATCTGAGAGTTTAGGCGACCAGTACTGTCGTCGACTGTCCCCTGGTTACCAGAATCCAATCATTCCGTGAAAACAAAGTGTTGGGCTCTAACCGTTATGGCGCTAATTGCAGGAACTGTGCACGCTGATACTGATGAGATACAGATCCTTGACGCAGTAAGCACGATTTTCCGTGCCGCTTTAACCGACGATGTTGCGAAATTCGATTCTGTTGTTACCCCGGACTTTTACATCTTTGACGGAGGCACCCGATTCAACGGAGATGCCCTTATGTCTCTTATCAAGGCCCAGCATGCTGCCGGCAACCGCTACCAATGGAACGTGACCGAGCCGGATGTACATATTAGCGGCAATACCGCCTGGGTCGCTTACATCAACAAAGGGAGCATCACCGACTCTTTTGGGACCACAAAACAGAATTGGCTCGAATCAGCCTTCCTGGAGAAACGCGCAGGCGACTGGAAGATTGTCTTCATGCACAGCACGCGTGTTCCCAGCTCTTCTACACATTCAGGCTCATAATCCCGCCTTTCAGGGGCGGGGACCGCGGTTAAGGAGCGATCAAGCTCTTGGACCAGCGAATCTTTCTGAAGCGACAATATTTTCGGAAAACCTCCTGGTGCCGGGTGAGGACGACGCGGGCAATGAGCGAGTCGTCCGCGTAGCCGATCTCAGGAATAATGTCCGGGATGATATCTGCTTCTTTGGTCGCGTAAAGAAGCGCGAACGCGGTTTGGTTTCGCACCGGTTCGGAACCAGCGGGGAAGACGCCGTCGCAAATGTCCTCAAAGAAGTCGGCGAGCAAGTCTAGCTGTTGCCGCAGGTGCGGGAATTCTGGTGCGTGAATAGCGGCGAACCGAACCTTTAACAAAGGCAGTTTTGTCCGTAGCTTTTCGATGTCCGCCGGCGTTAGCAAGGCTGCGCGTTCGTCAATGTACTCCGGGATTGACGGTATGCCCTGGTTAGTCGGAGGACGTTTGTGCGACACGCGGCCAAATGTTTGAAGTGATTGTTAACAGATATCATGTAGTGCAGCGATAGAAATCGCTCATGAATCAATAAATCCCAACAGCATCTGGAAACCTTCAGCGGCAAACGCAAAGGTCAGCCCGATAAAGACCCAGGTAAATAGTGCGGTCAAATGGCCGAACAGGACGAATAACCCGTCTTTCTCCATCATCCCGATTGCCAGAAGCAAGACTGCCCACGCAGGGATGCTATTCGAGAAAGGGATTGGCAACGGGAGCATCAATCCAAGGCCGGCGATCACAATGCCGAAACCGATCAGCCGGAGCATGCCAGGTCCCGCATGGAAAAAAGCGAGCCGTGGCCGAATTAACTTTTCGATGCGGGAAGCTATTTTTGCAGCACCCAATAAAAGTTGGCTCACGCTATTAGAAGACAAACGCCGACGCAGAATGAAATCGGGGAGCCATGGGTCACGGCCGAGCATCAGGCATACACCGATCACGCATATGGCAATACCGAAAGGCACGGACAGACCGGGAATGGCGATGAAGCAAAGTGGTAACGCCAAAAAGATTAACAGCATGGCAGAACCGCGCCCTTCCAGCGCTTGATTTAATTCGGCAATCGTCGGTGATCTACCTTTCAAGCGCCTGTGCAGAGCCTCAAGTTTAACCGATAACCGTGAGTTTGAGAGGTGTCGATCGATTGTCATAATGCATGGGTAGCTTGAGACGAGGCAGAGGTCGGTTTTTGGCCGGGAGTGGAGTTATGCTGTCGCTTTGCCAGCAAAGAAAATCCAATTGCGATCAGAAGAATTGAACCAATAATCGTAAGCGATATCGCTGTTGGTATTGGATAAAATTCGTTCAGCAACATTTTGATGCCGATGAAAGCGAGAACGATCGCCAAACCGTATTTCATGAAGGCGAGTTTGTGGATAATCCCGACGAGCAGGAAGTAGAGCGAACGCAAGCCGAGGGCAGCGCAAACGCTGGACGTATAGACAATAAAAGGGTCCCGAGTAATACCGAAAATCGCCGGGATTGAATCGATAGCAAAGATAGCGTCCGTCGCCTCAACCATTATCAATGTCATTGCCAAAGGCGTCAGCATCCAGCGACCTTGCTGGTGGACGGAGAACCGTTCGCCATGGTACTTGTCGGTTACGGGCAAGATCTGACGGGCTAGCTTCAGGAGCGGATTACGAGCGATATCCACCTTTTCCTTACCGCTGAAGAGCATCTTAGCGCCCATCACGATCAGAAATGCACCGAACACATAAAACGCCCAATGGAACTCGGCGACGATGGCGGCGCCAACCGCAACCATGATTCCGCGGAGAACGAGCGCGCTCAAGACCCCCCAAAACAGCACTCGGTGTTGATAAGCGACCGGGACCGCGAAATTGGAAAAGATCAGGATAAAGACCAAAACGTTGTCGACACTAAGCGAGTACTCAACCAGATAGCCGGTCAGAAACTCCAGCGCTTTGCCCGGTCCCATCCAATGCAGGATCAACCCGTTGAATCCGAGAGAAAGCGCCAGCCACACGGCGGTCCAAATCGCTGCCTCCTTCGCGCTTGGCGCGTGCGCTTTGCGTTGGAAAGCTAGCAGATCGATAGCCAGAACGGCGAGCACGCCGGCGTTAAAGATGATCCAGAACCAAGGATTTGTATGCACGTGGCTAACGACTTGGCTGATGCAAGGCGACTACGGTTAGGGCTGGCGCTATCTGAGGTCGGGCGGATCCATGCGCACGAGCTGGCGCCCATTACGCGAAACGACTCGTTTGACGATCATCGCGTCGTCCGCAAGTCCGATCCCGGGTATGCTGTCCGGAACCAAGTCCTCTTCCTCGAGCAAGTAGGCTGCAGCAAATGTGCCTTCCGCCAGATACCGCGCCAGCGGATCTTTGGTGTTCACAAGTGCGGCCGCTTCCAACGTTCGCAGGATTTCCCAGAACTGGTGCGTCAACTGCTGAGAAACTTCTCTGATGGTCTGAACCTTTCGTGCAATGAGGTCCCGCTTGCTCAAGATGGCGTGAAGATCCTTCGCCTGAATTGCACTACTTCCCGCCTCGATGATGGCGTCGATGTATGCGAGGTCCTCCGACAAGAGCCGTAACAGCAAATCGTGTGTCGAGCTCTCGTTGGCGGGCGGCTGTTGAGGAAAGTTTGTCTCGTTTGATAGAAGGTTTTTCATGGCAGTTCCTGATTTCTTTAGCGGGAAGCTGCCAGACGCCGAATGGTTTGACTAATAAGAAGATAGGAACTGATTATTAGATTTTAGCTAACCATCTTTCAAAGGAATATCGTAAATGTTTCCAGTCCGATGACACAAAATTCTCTTAATTATCATCATTTGTTCTACTTCTGGGCTGTCGCCAAAGAAGGCAGCCTGCGACGAGCCAGCGAAGTGCTGCATGTCTCGCAACCCAGTATCAGTGCGCAGCTCAAACAACTTGAAGAATTTCTTGAGGCTCCTCTTTTTACCCGCACCACCCGGAGGTTGGTTTTGACGGATACCGGGCAGACGGTCTTGGAATATGCCGGGGAGATTTTTTCGTTGGGTCGGGAGCTTTTAACGGCCGTGCGCCAAGAGCCAGGTCAACGGCCTCTCCGGTTGCACGTAGGCGTTGTTGATTCGTTACCGAAGACGATTGTACGCCAGCAACTTACCCCGGTCTTTCAGCTTGACCGGTCGGTTCGTGTAATCTGTAGAGAAGGATCGCTGAATGAGCTGATCGCGCAGCTGGCCGGGCATAAGCTTGATGTTGTGCTGGCAGACGAACCGTCGACCAGCGCGTTGCGGGTAAAGACATTTAATCAACGGGTAGGAAGCTCTCAGGTAATGTTGTGCGCGGCTCCGCCTCTGGTAAAACGTCTGGTTGAGGATTTTCCGCGTTCCTTAAATGGAGCGCCAGCGATACTGCCGGCAGCCGAGATGGCGTTGCGCCGCCAGCTTGAACACTGGTTCGAGGCACACAGGGTTCAGCCTAGAGTGATTGCCGAGGTTGAAGACACAGCGCTATTGACTGATCTGGGAGCTCAAGGTCTCGGGTTTATTCCGATCTATTCGGCGGTTCTGGATGAAATTAAACGTTCCTCTCGTCTGCATAAGATCGGAATCGCCAAAGGCCTGAAAATGGAAATATTCGCAATCACCGCGCAGCGCCGGCTTCAACATCCCGGTGTCGTCGCGTTAACCGGCCAGCCTGAACAGATTACAGGTTACCGCGGAACGCGTACGGCATCGTAGTTGTCGTAGATATTGTGAATGCGGTCGCGGTTCACGATTGTGAAATCGCCATTCCACTGCTGGCCATCGACGAACTTCAAGGTGAGGTGAAATCGATCCTTTGCCTGCTTGGCAAACTCCCAATGTCCAGCTCGTTCCGCGCGTCTACCCGTATCGCCCTGGAATGCCGCTTCCGACTCCGAAAAACTACCATCCTCGAGGTAATCGGCGATTACCGTCCCTGAGATACCAGTGCCAAACCGCTGTTCAACCTGCCAACGGCCGATAAAAAAGTCACGAGTTGCTTCGACAGCTTCTGGACCTTTAGAGGTGGGCTGAGCGAACTTGATGCTGAATTGCCCAAAACCGATTTCCTGGAACATCAGTCCGTTGTAGACCTGATAGGCGACCAGCAGTAACACACCAACCATCACGATTGTTGGGACGGTAAGTGGCGATGCAAATTTTGATTTGGCCTCGTCGGCCGATCCTGTTTTTTTCGAGGGCCCTGTCATTCCGCGCGAACGCGGATGATATAAAGTTCGACACACCTTCGCAACAGTGAACACCGGGGCATTTTGCTGGAGAAAATCTTCGGCGGAATAAAATCGTTTTCGTCAATTTGTAGATTGTCCGAACGGTTGGCAAAACTATGATTGCTTTTTGCCTCAGGGAGGCGACAGACTTGCTCCAGTCAATCCGATAGCCCTAGGATCGGTGCTTGTGGCAAAGATCGAAAAGAAGAGTTTGTCGGCTCCTGATGAGAAGCGTTCGTTCGACAAGGGGCAATTAGAACTTGTGACTTTGGGCGGCGTGACTTTTGGGCGCGCAACATTCCAACCGGGATGGAAATGGTCAACCTGTGTAAAGCCGATCGCCAAGACAGAGAGCTGCCAGGCTGGCCATCTAACCTACCATATCTCCGGACGCATGAGGGTGCGGATGGATGATGGACGTGAAGAAGAGTTTGGACCGGGCGATGTGTCGCTTATCCCGCCGGGGCACGACGCATGGATTGTGGGAGATGAGGCCTTTGTCGGGATCGATATCACAGGCATGGTAAATTACGCCAAGCAGGCGTAGAAGCACTGACTCGGCGATTCGCCGTTCCGACGCCGGGAGATTGAGTGGCTCCATCAGAGCCACTCTTCAAAATCTCAAGTTTGCCAGTTGATCGCGGCGGTTCTCGTACGTTTGAACCTGGAACAAGGGACGTATATATACGTATGCTTAACATCGCCTTTCTAAATGGAGAATTCCTGCCGCTGGACCGTGCGAGCGTCTCAATCCTCGATCGCGGCCTTTTGTTTGCTGATGGAGTTTATGAGGTCACCGCGGTAGCAAACGGCAGAATGATTCAACATGAGGATCATTTCGATCGACTCTACCGATCGCTGGAATCCATTGAGTTGGCAGCTCCGCTTTCCCGTCAGCAGGTCCAAGAAATGCAGTTGGAACTGGTCCGGCAAAATCAGTTAGCCGAAGGAATCATCTATCTGCAAATCACTCGTGGGGCAGGGATCAGAGATTTTGCGTTTCCGTCTCAGGTCAAACCGACTGTGTTCGCTTACTGCTCGGAAATGAAGATAGTGAATCACGAGAAGCTGAAAACCGGAGTTAAGGTAATTACCGCGCCCGATCTGCGCTGGCTTAGAAGAGATATCAAAAGCGTATCAATGTTGCCGCAGGTTCTCGCCAAGCAAAAGGCGCGGTCCGCCGGTGCTTTTGAAGCGTGGCAAGTTGAGGATGGACACATCACTGAAGGATCGTCGACATCTGCTTTTATTGTGCGCGATGGCGTTCTCTATACCCATCCGCAGAACCAGCGAATTCTCGCGGGCACTGTGCGCAAGAATATTCTGAAACTGTGGCGGGATGACATGAAACTTGAAATCAGCGAGACCGCGTTCAGCCCGGATGAGGCTAAGGCGGCTGATGAAGCGTTTCTAACCAGCGCCTCGACCTTTGTTCTGTCGGTGGTGGAAATTGACGGCCATCCGATCGGCAATGGACAGCCTGGAGAGCTGGCGACCCGGCTCCGGGCGCTTTATCTGAAGCGAAACGGCTGCGTCTGAAGGCGGGGGGAGGTGTCGGCGTGTCGGCGTGTCGGCGTATCGGCGTATCGGCGTATCGGCGTATCGGCGTATCGGCGTATCGGCGTATCGGCGTATCGGCGTATCAGCCTGGCAGGTGTTCGGGGTGCAAGCATTCTGGAAAGTCACGATAAATCGTTAACCTACCGCTTGTGGATACTGATTCGCCCACACACCGACACGCCCACACGCCCACATGCCGACACGCCGACTCGCCGATACGCCGATACGCCAAAACCTCCCGCCAGAGCTTTCAGGTTGAATATTTGTCCAGTGGGTGAATATTTGCCCAACGTTACCCCCGGGCCGGAGGTCCCCCTTCTAAATTATGGCCATCAAACTATCCGAAAAAAATCTGGGATCATTGTCTCCAAATGTCAGGGCTCCTGCCTATAACCGGCAAGAACTTGGTCAACAAATTCTCCATGTCGGCGTCGGCGGATTTCACCGGGCGCATCAGGCAGTCTATGCTGATGATCTGTTCCATCTGGAATCAAAAAGTCCGTGGGGTTTTTGCGGCGTCGGACTGCTGAAACAGGACGCGCGGATCGGAGAAGTTCTGGCTTCACAGGACTATCTGTACACAGTTGTCGAGCAGAGCTCAGAAGGGAACACGGCGCGTATTATCGGTTCCATTCTGAATTTTCTGCACGGCCCGAGTGATCCCGAGCGCGTCCTGGAGAGGATGGCCTCCGATGAGTGCCGGATTGTGTCACTGACTATCACCGAAGGTGGTTACTATGTGCACCAGGGAACGGGCGAATTCGATGCGCAGAACCCCGATATTCAGCACGATCTATCGTACCCGAAAGAACCGGTCTGCTCATTTGGTTATCTGGGTGAGGCGCTCGACCGGCGTCGAAACCGCGGACTTCCGCCATTCACTATGATGTCGTGCGACAACATCCAGAGTAATGGGGATGTCATGCGCAAGATGTTCCTGGCCTTCGCTGAGTTACGGGAGCCCGCTTTGCGCAATTGGTTGGAACAGAATGGCGCGTTCCCAAACAGCATGGTTGACCGGATTACACCTGCGACGACCGACGCGCATCGAGCACTCGTCCAGAAAGAATTCGGGATTGAAGATGGATGGCCTGTCGTGACGGAACCGTTCAAGCAATGGGTCATTGAGGATCATTTCCCTCTCGGACGACCTCAATGGGAACGAGTGGGCGCGCAAATGACTTCTGATGTTCTTCCCTACGAAAAGATGAAAATAAGGCTCCTGAACGCGAGCCATCAGGCCCTTTGTTATATCGGCATGTTGTTGGGGCATCAGTTTGCGCATGAAACGATGGAAGACGCCCGGATTCGGCGATTGGTCGAAACGATGATGAATGTAGAGGTGACACCGTTGTTGCCGAAAGTGCCGGGAGTCGATTTGAGTGAGTACAAAGCCACTTTGATTGAGCGTTTCGCAAATCCGGCAATTGGAGATCAGCTTTCCCGGATCGGAACTGAAGGTTCAGCGCGAATTCCGAAATTTGTTTTGCCATCGATCGCGGAACAGTTGGAGAAGGGAGGACCGATCAAATTTCTCAGCTTCACCGTTGCCGCCTGGTTCCGGTATCTGAACGGAAAGGACGACCAGGGGAAGGAGATGCCGATTATCGATCCAATGGCCGACAAGTTGCGGGCGGTCGCAGCTTTCAAAGATCCGCAGAAGTTTCTGGACATGCGGGAAATATTCAGCGAAGAGCTGGCCAATTCGGAACGCTTTGTAAAAGAGGTCAACGAAGCGTTTCAGAGCTTCTATCAAAACGGGGCAAAGGCGACGTTGGAGCGGTGGTTGGAATCGGAGAAGTGACGTCGCTAGGGTCGTGCTTCAGGCATAGGTATTACCTTACCGGGTAGCGACGCCCAAAGAGGTCGACCTAGAAGGTCAAGCCACGGTCAATCCGGGAGGATTGTCCACCTAGCTTAGCCGCGGGTCCTCGGTGCCAAGCCTCTGGCTTGACCGTGGGTTGAGCTTCCCAGCTCGACGACCCAGCGCAAGGCCACACACACGAGGCTGAGCTGAAGCTCAGCCCTACCGATGCTGGGTCATTCAAATGCGCGCGTACGTTACGACGCCGCTATTACGCCTGAAAAAGCTGTTGAGAAACGCATATCCCTTGCGGTTAGATGTTCCGCAACTTTATGCGATTTCTTCGTTCATTTGATGCGCATCAGCGAGTATTAACCGCGATCGTTGTAGGCGCGGTCGTCTTTTTAACGACATCAGGACTGCATCGTTTAGCCCTTCAAATCTTCTTCACCTGGAACGCGTTTGCGTTCACAATCATCCTGCTCTGCTGGATGCGGATCGTTTTTGCGGATGTTCGCACTGTGGTTCGTTCAGCAAAACTTCAGGACGCCGGGCGCACTGCGATCTTTCTGTTTGTCATTGCCGCTGCGTGTACCAGTCTATTTGCTGTCGCTTTCTTACTTGGAACCGCGAAAGGACTTCATGGGAGAGCGCTGACTGGGCATATATTGCTGGCTGCTGGAACGGTGGTCTGCTCCTGGTTCCTAGTGCACACGGTTTTCACCATGCACTACGCTCATGCCTACTATCGGCAGGCCGAAACCGGCGGAGGTATTGAAAAAGGCCACGGCCTCGATTTTCCCGGCAAACGTGAGCCCGACTTTCTGGACTTTGCCTATTTCTCTTTTGTTATCGGGATGACTTTTCAGGTCTCTGATGTGCAGATCACCTCGCGTCGAATACGACGTTTAGCGCTGGTCCATGGGATGCTTTCATTTGCGTTTAACACGGTGATTCTCGCATTTGCTATCAATCTTGTGTCGGGATTGTCCGGCAGTTGAAAAAGGCGGAAATGGCGACCTCCTAAAAATCGGCCCTAGGCACCCGGACAAACCTGATTCATCGTAGTTTCTTATGCGGACATTTCTACCGGTAATCCTGTTTTGCATCTTTTGGTTTAGCGGCTGCGCGAGTTCTTCCCATTCCAGAAGCGGCGGATTTAAACCTTCGCAGAATGACCGAGTCAGTGTCACTAGCGCCGGTCTGCAAACCGTGAATCTCGACGGCAACTATTATGTGCGATGGACATTTTCTATTCAGCCCAAACAACCGATCGAATTCCGGTCGATCCGGGTCGAGGATGTGTCGGGTCCGCAACCGGTGCTGGTGATCAATGATGTTGCGCCGCAGCTCCAGGACGGAAAATGGACGGGTAGCGGTGGAATGATTGAATTGACTGCGACCGGTTTGCCTTGGCTGTTCGATGAACAGGAGAGCGTGCGCGTCTTTCAATTTACGATCACGGAACTGGATGGCCGAGCCTACGTGCTTCAGCAGTCCGTTCCCTATTCCAAAGGGGCCAAGGCCGCAGTCCGAAAGCTAGTTGGAAGGTAAGCCCGCACTATCTAAATGACTCCTGCTCTCGTTCAAGCTAGATTTCTTGAGAAACCTATGACCCCCTTTATGAAAGCCATTTTTGTAGCTCTTGTTGTGCTTTTGCTAGGGACGCTGGCGGACGGGAAATTAGTTACTAAGCCGATCCAGTATGAACAGAATGGAACGAAACTACAGGGGTATCTCGCCTATGATGATGCCCTCTCGGCAAAAGGGAAACTGCCGGGGGTTCTTGTCGTTCACGAATGGTGGGGGTTAAACGACTATATCAAAGGGCGAACTGACCAACTGGCAAAGATGGGTTATGCCGGGTTTGCCGTCGACATGTATGGCGATGGACAGACAACCACCGATCCGGCGAAAGCAAAAGAACTCACCGGGCCGTTTCACGGTGGGCCGTTGATTGTCGACCGTGCCAAGGCCGGCCTGGACGCGTTTGTTAAGACCGGTGTGGTCGACGAAACGAAAGTAGCTGCCATCGGATTCTGTTTTGGTGGCGCAGCATGTTTAACGCTGGCATACAGCGGGGCGCCAGTGGCCGGCGTAGTAACTTTTCATGGAGCTTTGGTTCCGCCGCAGGCGGGCGCAGCGGAGAAGACAAAGGCAAAATTTCTGATCTTGCATGGAGCGGTCGATCCATTGGTAGGTAAAGAAGAGGTCGATGGATTCACCAAAGCAATGAACGACGCAAAATTGGATTACGAGTTCATTGAATATTCCGGCGCCATTCACGCCTTCACAAACCCTGATGCCGACAAGATCCGTGAAGCGTCTGGATTAAAAGGCATCGGCTATAATGCCGAGGCGGCCAAACGTTCCTGGGATCGGATGCAGGTGTTCTTTAAGGAGATATTCGGGGCGTAGGGGTTCGGCCCACCGTCGTCCGTCTACCGTCTTCCCTCCATCGCCGCTCGCCAAGCAGCGACAACGGAAGACGGTGGACGGTAGAACGGAAGACTGAAAACCCTAAGTTTTGCGCTGCTCGGCGCAAAACTCAGGCGGATCCTATCAAAATCCCTGTAATGAACACGAGCACCCCGCCCAGCACGACCTGGAAAATCGCCGAAAGCAGCGGTGTATCCATGAAATGATGGCGGATCCATGAGATAACGGCGAGCTCCACTGCTACTACGACTACTGCGATAGCGGTCGCCAGATAGAAGTTGGAAATCAGATAGGGTAGCGTGTGCCCGATACCGCCGAGCGTCGTCATTATTCCACAAACACTCCCGCGTATCCATGGACGGCCACGACCGCTCAGCGCACCATCATCCGAAAGCGCTTCGGCAAACCCCATGCTGATGCCTGCTCCGATCGAAGCCGCAATACCAACAAGAAAAGCGTCCCAGCTATTCTTTGTCGCGAAGGCCGCAGCAAACACCGGGGCCAAAGTAGATACGGAGCCGTCCATCAGGCCTGCCAGACCGGGCTGGACGATGCGTAGCACGAAGCTCCTTCTGTTCGCTTCGTCTTCTTCTGCCCGGGCACCGGACTCGACTTGTTCCTTTTCCAGATGCTCCGCTAACGCAACATGTTGCGCCTCTTGCTGGGCCAAACTGGTCAGCAGCTCACGGACCGGCAGAGCAGTCATCTTTTCGGCGGCTTTTTCATAGAAGCGGCGTGTTTCTTGTTCCATGGAAGCGGCTTCACCGCGGATCTGCTTCACGGTGAGGATCCGGTTCAACCAGATCGGTCTCCGATTGATGAAGCCTTTTACATCTTGCTTTCGTAGGAGCGGGATATGATCTCCAAAACGTTGTCGATAAGCGTCAACCAGCTGCCGATAATGATCGGCTTCCTCGTCTCGCATCGCAGCCAGAGCTTCCGCGGTTTTCGGGTACTCAGCCCGCATCTTTTCTGCGAACTGACCGTAGATTCTGCCGTCTTCTTCTTCTAGCGAGATAGCCAACGCCAGAATTTCCTGTTCACTCAATTCATGAAACGATCTTGCCATACGTGCCGAAACGAAATCCTATCAAGGCGGTGCGATGACCATCGCTAACGACAGGGCTTCAACATCCTCCGACAGCTGCCAACTAAAGTCGAGGGACGGAACCGTTTACCAGCTATTTGAAGCTGAGACTCAATTGCTTTGGTGCGAACCGCGGAACGATTCGACGGCAGTTAAAAAACGCGATATACCTTCACCAATGAGTTCTCCCCATCCAATTTTCGGCGACCGTCCGGTAGACGACTGGATTTCAGAGTATGAACAGGCGCATAAAGATCCGGTCAATCGCGTGCTACACACGTTCGGTATCCCGATGATCGCTTTGTCGCTTCCGCTCTTTCTCATCGCTCCACTGATCAAGGGATTCTGGAAGGTGCCGCTTAGTCTCTTCACGATGGGGTGGATCTTTCAATTTGTTGGTCATGCGAGCGAAGGTAAACCACCGGAATTCTTGAAAGACTGGCGATTTCTTTTTGTTGGTCTGCGTTGGTGGCTGAAAAAAATCCAAGGACAGTAGGGGGAGGGGTTGCGGTTCCGGGTTCCGGGACAGAAAGCGCTCGAGAAGTGAAAACCCGGAACCAGGAACGCGAAACCCGGAGCCCGGAACCTCTTACAGTTCCATGACGCGAATAGTGTTGGGCAACTTTGGAGGCGTCGCGATCGCGGCACTGTAGCCACGAGGGGTATCTACGATTCGCGCGGGCAGCTTTTGTGCTTCCAGCGATCCCGGGGCGATGGACAGCCCTTTGCCGATCGCTTTTGTGTACGCCTCTTTGATGACCCAGATCCGAAAGAATTCGGATTGCTGTTCAGCCGGCGACATTTCGCGGAACGCGGTCAACTCCTGGTTGGATAAAATCGCGTCGGCCAGGGCAGCAATTGAAAGATCATCGCGGATCAACTCAACATCAACACCAATCGCCGATGCAGTTGTAATCGCGATCAACGCCAGGTCACCGGAATGAGAGAGATTAAATTGCAAGGGGGCGCCCGGCAGATGCGGTTTGCCATAGGGATTGTAAGCAAATTCGAGAGTGCTTGGATCCTTAGAAAGATAGTGCCCGAGAATATGGCGTAGGGCGACACGGCTGTTGATAAAACAGTTTTTGTCGCGCTGAAAATGGAATCGGTCGGCGCGTTCCCGTTCGTCCGCTGAAAGCAGAACCGCTGCCTGCGGTGACTGGTCGAGGCGTACAATCCAGACGTGTGCCTCGTCTTTTCCAAGTTCGGTTGTTGAAGAGCGCAATCCCGTCCATCCCGCCATATTAAGATTTCATGAAAAATCCGGCGGCTGTCAATCGCGTCGCGTCGGGCGCCAAGGCCGAAGATGTCGACCTGGAAGGTCAACCCACGGTCAATCCGGGAGGACTGGTCGTCGCCACACCCAGAGATTCGGCAACAACCAAGCTTCCAGCTTAACCGTGGGTTGAGCTTCCTAGCTCGACCTATCAGCGTGTCGCCAAGAACCCAGGCTCTAGATGATTCGCGGCATCGCCGGGCTACTACTAATGAAATTGTTCGTGCTCGGTCGAACCGTGAAGAGCGGTAGTGGACGATTCGCCTTGAGATATAACCTGGGCTACGTCGTCGAAGTAACCGGTGCCAACTTCGCGTTGATGCTTGGTAGCTGTATAGCCTTCGGCTTCAGCAGCAAATTCCGCATTTTGTAGTTCAGCGTAGCCAGACATTCCTTTTGCCCGATACGCTTTTGCCAGTTCAAACATGCTGAAGTTAAGCGCATGGAATCCGGCTAAAGTTATGAATTGGAACTTGTACCCCGTGGCCGCCAGCTCGCGTTGAAAAGAAGCGATCGTTTTCTCGTCGAGTTTTTTGCGCCAGTTGAACGAGGGCGAACAATTATAGGCAAGCGACTTGCCTGGATGTTCAGCGTGAACTGCTTCTGCGAAAGTCTTTGCTTCTTTTAGATTCGGCTCGCTTGTCTCGCACCAGAGCAGGTCCGCAAATGGCGCATAGGCGTTAGCACGCGCGATCGCTTGATCGATCCCAGCGCGGACCCGAAAGAAACCCTCGGAAGTCCGTTCGCCGGTAAGGAACGGCTTGTCGCGCTCATCATAGTCGCTCGTGAGTAACGCGGCCGAATTAGCATCTGTCCGGGCAATTATGAGCGTCGGCACATCGCAAACATCTGCCGCAAGCCGGGCAGCAACCAGGTGTTTGATCGCGTGGTGAGTCGGTATCAAAACCTTGCCGCCCATGTGCCCGCATTTCTTTTCCGAAGCTAGTTGGTCTTCGAGATGGATGCCGGCTGCGCCCGCCTCGATCATAGACTTCACCAGTTCGAAAACGTTGAGCGGTCCGCCAAAACCGGCCTCCGCGTCCGCGACGATTGGCGCCAACCAATAAATATCGTCCTTGCCTTCGTGGTGATAGATCTGATCGGCCCTAAGCAAAGCTTGATTGATCCGTTTCACAACCGCCGGCACGCTATTGGCCGGGTAGAGGCTCTGATCCGGATACATTTGGCCTGCTAGATTGGCATCGGCTGCAACCTGCCAACCGCTCAAATAGATTGCCTTCAGGCCGGCTTTTACTTGTTGAACTGCCTGGTTTCCCGTCAATGCTCCCAAAGCACCTACGAACTCTTCTGTGTGCAGCAAGTGCCAGAGCCGTTCCGCGCCGAGCCTGGCCAGCGTATGTTCAATTCGAACGGAACCGCTTAAACGTCGAACGTCGTCCTCGCTGTAATGCCTGTAGACATCCTCCCAGCGCTTCCCTTGAAAGCCGCCTGCGGGCGTTGAGTTTGGTTGGTCAGTGTGCATGTTGATTTTCTCTGTTGAAAGATGGACTGGCAGCGACGTTGTAGTGATTCGCCACTTTTTCTATTCTTGAGAGAAGTCGTTTCGCCTCCGGTTCGAACACAGGCGTTTCGTAGTTTGGGCCTGCGAACGCTTTGACGGCGTCGAGCGACTCAAAGTAGTTGATTACGACGAACTCGGTCTCCTCTTCGCGATCGCACCGCAAGATATGAGCACCGTGGTATCCCGGTATCTTGGCAAGCTGCGGAAAAACGGTATCCTTCAGCAGACGCTCGTAAGCATCCGCGTTTAGGGTTTTTGTCCATCCGCGCCAATGTCGCGCAATCATTGTCAGTAGTTCCGAATCTTGAGTTTCTTAATGACTCATTCCAATGCTTCGTATCCGGGAAGGGTCAAAAATTCGATGAACTGATCGTTGGTTGTGAGTGAATCAAATAATTGAGCAGCATCTTTATAGCGGCCTCCGGTAAATCTCTTATCGCCAACCGCTGCCCGAATTTTAGAGAGTTCGCTCTCCATGATCTCATGAAAGAGCTCCTTCGTGACCTTCCGACCGTCTGAAAGGACACCCTTTGGGTTGCGGATCCATTGCCATACCTGTGCCCGCGAGATCTCCGCGGTGGCTGCATCTTCCATCAGATTGAAAATCGGAACGGCTCCTGAACCTCCGAGCCACGCCTCAAGATATTGGATGCCGACGCTCACATTTGTTCGCAGTCCTGCTTCAGTGATGGGTTCTTCCGGACCAAATTGAAGGATGTCCTTAGCCGTGATTCGGATATCTTCCCGTTTCCGATCGATCTGGTTTGGCGTTTTCATGACTTTGTCGAACGCTTCTAACGCCACCGATACTAAACCGGGATGCGCCACCCAGGTTCCATCGTGTCCATCATTTGCTTCGCGCTCTTTGTCTGCGCGAACTTTAGCGAACGCTTCTTGATTCGCTTTTTCATCATTCTTAATTGGAATCTGGGCAGCCATTCCACCCATCGCATGGATGTTCCGGCGGTGACACGTCTGGATACAAAGCAGCGAGTAAGACCGCATGAAATGGGTGGTCATTGTAACCAGAGCGCGATCGGCAAGTATGAAGTCTGGCTTGTTCCGGAATCGCTTGATGCAACTGAAGATGTAGTCCCAACGCCCACAGTTCAGGCCGGCGGAATGCTCTCTTAGCTCATATAAGATTTCATCCATTTCAAAAGCCGCCAGAATCGTTTCGATGAGGACCGTCGCCCGAATTGATCCCTGAGGAATCCCAATATGCGCCTGCGCAACCCGGAAGACATCGTTCCAGAGGCGCGCCTCGAGGTGGCTTTCCATTTTCGGTAAGTAGAAGTAGGGACCTGAGTCTCTTGAGAGAAGCTCGCGTGCGTTATGAAAAAGATAGAGAGCGAAATCAAAAAGCCCTCCTGAGACCGGTGCGCCATCGACCCAGACATGTTTCTCCGGTAGGTGCCATCCCCGTGGACGGACAAGCATTACAGCGATCTGATCGTTGAGGCGGTAATCCTTCCCTTCCGGACTGGTGAACTGGATCGTTCTGCGAACGGCGTCGCGAAGATTGATTTGGCCTTCGACCATGTTGGCCCAGGTCGGCGCATTAGCATCTTCGCAATCGGCCATGAAAACTTTCGCGCCCGAATTTAGCGCGTTGATCATCATCTTTCGATCAGTTGGACCTGTAATTTCGACGCGACGATCCTGGAGATCCGCCGGAATTGGAGCAACTGTCCAAGCCGACTTCCGAATCTCTTCGGTTTCGGGAAGAAAATCTGGTGTTTTACCTGAATCGATCTCGGCCTGGCGAGTTGCCCTTCGCGCCAGTAATTCTTTGCGGCGGCCGTCAAACTCGCGGTGGAGTTTCGCGACCAGCTCAAGCGCGTCGGGCGTTAATATTTCGTTGCCTCGCGGAGGGATGTCACCGCGAATTTCAATGCCGTGGGGTAGTTGCAGGTTCATCGCCATAGGATTGCTTGCTCGGGGGGCAGGATTGCGAATAAACGTAACCGCAGATTCCGCCGATTACACAGATTTCTTTGGCATGGTTCGTTGGAAGAGGGGTGTCAGGCTGCGGAACAAATGAAATGGGGACCCATAGGACCTATAGGACCAATGAGACTTATGAGTATGCGGTTCGGAGGTGCGCTCGCCCAAACGGAACCTGCTCGACAATCGTTGCTGTTCCAGGGCATGATCCCAATTTTTCCTCCCCCAATCAATGTGGTCCCAAGTTTATAACCCGCTGCACAGCATTCTGTTGTCGGCTCTGGTTGCAGCGATTCCTGTCGTAGTCTTGCTTGGCGCTCTCGGAGTGTTTCACGTGCGAGCGCATATCGCGGCGTTGCTCGGATTGATCGCTTCACTCTGTGTTGCGGTCTTTGCCTTTGGAATGCCGTGGAAGATGTCGGTGATCACGGCCGCATACGGCGCGGCTTACGGCTTGTTGCCGATCGGTTGGATCATCCTGAATGTCATTTTCCTTTATCAGCTAAGCCGCGAGAAAGGTCATTTTCAGGTTCTCCAGAATAGCATCGCCAGCGTTACTGAGGATCGCCGATTACAGCTTTTGCTGATTGCGTTTGCGTTTGGCGCATTTTTTGAAGGAGCCGCCGGCTTCGGAACCCCGGTTGCCGTTACCGGCGCGATTCTCATCGGACTTGGATTCGCACCGCTCCCTGCGTCCGGCTTTTCACTGATTGCAAATACCGCGCCGGTAGCTTTCGGAGCGCTGGGAACACCGATTATCGCGCTGGCGGGTGTAACTGGGCTTGACCAATTCGAGCTTTCAAAAATGGTCGGACATCAGCTTCCCTGGTTCTCTTTAATCATCCCTTTCTGGCTGATTTGGGCGTTTGCCGGGTTCCGCGGAATGATTCAGATCTGGCCCGCAATTCTGGTCACCGGTGTCAGCTTTGCCATTCCGCAATTCATAGTCTCCAATTTTGTGGGCCCAATGTTGGTTGACATCGTCTCCGCGCTGATCTCTATGGCCTCGCTCATCCTGTTTCTGCGCGTTTGGCAGCCGAGCACGATCTGGCTATCGACGACTCGGGATGGGAACCAGCAAACACCGGACGCGAATGTCGCCGGGAACCTGGAAGTTCCGGTGGATATCGATTCGAAGAATGCCGCGGGAAATTCGCCAAGCGCTATTAGGGCTCTGGCTCCGTGGGTCATCCTCTGTGTTTTTCTTTTTGCCTGGGGCTGGCCCGACATCAGGAATTTCCTTGATAACGTCTTCAGCTTGAAAATCCCGGTGGTTGGCTTGGACAAAATGGTCCAGAAAATGCCGCCGATTGTACCGCAGCCTAAACCGGAGCCAGCAATCTACTCCTTCACGCTGCTCTCAGCGACCGGCACCGGAATTCTCGCGGCGGCGATTGTCGGCGGCTTCGTGATGGGATATTCGCCGCTTGGGCTCGTTTCCATGTATTGGCGGACACTGAAACTCGTCCGGTTCTCGTTGCTGACCATCGCCTGCATGCTCGCGCTAGGATATGTTACGCGTTACTCCGGTACCGATGCGGCTTTGGGAATTGCTTTTGCTCAGACAGGAGTGATGTATCCGCTTTTTGGTACATTGCTCGGATGGCTCGGAGTTGCACTGACTGGCTCCGACACTGCATCGAACGTTTTATTTGGCGGTCTGCAGAAAATTACTGCTCAGCAGCTGCAACTGAATCCTGTACTAATGGCTGCCGCTAACAGCAGCGGCGGTGTTATGGGCAAGATGGTTGACGCTCAAAGCATTGTGGTAGCATCCACAGCCACCCGCTGGTACGGGCATGAAGGCGAGATCCTGCGGTTCGTTTTTTTCCACAGCATCGCCCTGGCGGTTTTAGTTGGGCTGCTTGTGATGGCGCAGGCCTACGTGTTCCATTTGTGAGGGTGGCGTTTAGGGGCCACGGCAACATTCCGCGGTTTCCGATTTGGATTGGCTTGCGTTGGGTTCAGGTCGCGCGGAGCGCGAACCCTACCAATTTGTGAACATCGGACATCGTCGGTAGGGTTCGCGCTCCTGCGCGACCTGGACCCACGACCTGCCATCAAACGCCTTCTAGCGTTCCACGCACATGGCGATCCCCATTCCGCCACCGATGCAGAGGGTAGCTAGTCCTCGGTGAACATTCCGGCGCTTCATCTCGAACAGAAGGGTAACAAAAATCCGAGCACCGGATGCGCCAATTGGATGTCCGAGAGCGATCGCTCCGCCATTCACATTCAGCTTGTTCGGATCGAGTCCAAGCTCTTTGCCAACGGCGCAGGTTTGTGCGGCAAAAGCCTCATTCGCCTCGATCAAATCGACGTCATCCAATTTCCAGCCTGCCTTATCCAGCGCTTCGCGGACCGCGCTCACCGGGGCGATTCCCATTACTGCAGGATCAACTCCGCGGGTCGCCCATGAAACGATTCGAGCAATCGGCGCGATCTTGCGCCGCTCGGCTTCTTCAGAGCTCATCAACAGCACAGCGGCTGCACCGTCGTTGATGCCTGAGGCATTGCCGGCAGTCACGGTTCCGTCCTTTTGAAATGCGGGACGCAATCCGGCGAGAACTTCGGCAGTCGTATCCGGCCGGACACCTTCATCGCTCTTGATCCAGATATCCCCTTTCTTTCCGCTAATTTTGACCGGGACAATCTCTTCATCGAATCGACCGGCTGCCTGGGCTGCCGCTGCTCGTTGTTGGGAACGGGCAGCGAATTCATCCTGGGTCTCCCGGCTGACCTTCCAGCGTGCCGCGACATTTTCCCCGGTTATTCCCATGTGATAATCGTTGAAAGCGTCCCAGAGCCCGTCCGTGATCATCGTGTCTACCAGCTTTGCGTCGCCGAACGAAATACCGCTCCGAAGATGAACCGCATGACGCGCCTGGCTCATACTCTCTTGGCCACCAGCAACGACGATTTTCGCGTCGCCAAGCCGGATTGCTTGGGACCCAAGGGCGACAGCGCGAAGGCCTGAGCCGCAAACTTGGTTGATGCCGTACGCAGTAACTTCGACTGGTATACCGGCTGCTATGGCAGCCTGGCGGGCCGGATTCTGGCCTGCGCCTGCCGTCAGAACTTGTCCCAAGACGACCTCGGAGACTTCCTCGGGCTTTACGTTGCTCCGCTTAAGAACCTCCTCTATTACCAACGCCCCCAGGCGATGCGCAGGAAGATTGCTAAGTCCACCATTCAGTTTGCCGATAGGCGTCCTCGCTGCGCCAGTGATAACAACTTCGCTCATAATGTCATATAGGACTCGGTAGAGGACGCCGCAAATGGTTATGTCGCGTGAGCAGAGAGCGCTTTGGCTGTCGCAACACGACAACAAATCTCAGCCAGGGGTGATCTCGCCGCGACGGCGAAAGAACCCCTGGCATGTTCCGTTTTGGGGAGTGCATCCTGAAGGGATGGAAGAGGGGCTGGATTGGTTTGGTTCGCTGCATACCACTCTCTTCGGCCCTTTCAGGGCCAACGCTATTGGATGTGGTTACCAGGGGTTCTCCCGCTATCGCGGGATCACCCCTGGCTGAGATTTGTCGTCGCTTCGCGACTACTCAGCTCCCGCCTTCAATTGTCAGCGCTGTCGGCGATGACGGCGTTGCCCTCCGGCAAACCTTCCTGGCAGCTTCAGCATCTCGTTGAATCTGCGATCGGAGAGCTTGCAGGTCTGGAAACTTTTGTTCTGGGCGAAGGTATTCTAAAAACGCGACCTCGATATCCTGGCCGTAGATTTCCTCGTCAAAATCGAAGAGGTGTAATTCCAGGAGACGCTCACCACTCTCGTTTTCGATCGTGGGCCGCACACCGATGTTCACGACGCCATCATACTCGCGGTTCCGAAACCAGGCGCGGGCGGCGTATACCCCGTTGGGCGGGAATTGCTCGTTGTGGGCCCGCAGATTCGCCGTGGGGAACCCTAATTGCCGCCCCAGCTGACGTCCTTCTGATACAGTCCCGAGAATTGTAAAAGGTCTTCCCAAGAATCTGGAGGCTGACTCGAGGTCGCCGGCCTCAACCGCCGAACGGATCAGCGTACTGCTGACAACCTTCCCATCGACAACGACTGGGGCAACGCTAGTTAGCTCAAAAGAAAGTTCCTTCGACAATTCTCTCAGTAACTGGACGGAACCGGATCGATTGACTCCAAAGGTGAACGCTTCTCCCACACAAATTTGCCGGACTTCTTTCGCTGCTCCAACCAGTTCCTCGATAAAGGCTCGAGGCGGTGTTTTGGAGAATTCGTTGGTAAACTCGAGGATCAAGACCGAGTCAACGCCGCTTGATTCAATCAGCTTAACTTTGTGCTGAGTCGAAGTTAAGAGGCGTGGAGCTTTTTCTGGGCGCAAGATCTTGATTGGATGCGGATGAAACGTGACGACAACACTGTTTCCGCCGGTTCTACGGCTACTGGCTAACGCC
>Ga0070706_100001498_pt1 | contig 24513 bp, 15 predicted proteins | sample KBSK5501metaG_FD_65476 | JGI IMG/M metagenome (GOLD analysis project Ga0070706, IMG submission 65476) | Corn, switchgrass and miscanthus rhizosphere microbial communities from Kellogg Biological Station, Michigan, USA - KBS K5-50-1 metaG | ecosystem: Host-associated > Plants > Roots >... | reverse complement strand
CGTCACGGCGATGCCCGGAAACAATCAGGTGGACGTCTCGCCCGATGAAACGATGCTCGCGGATGTGCGCTCATACAGCAACCTGCCGCCGGAACTTTACCTTCAATTGAACAGAGGCGCTGAGACACCTCCAGTGCCTGTCGGAGTAAAGAAGGTCACGACTTCGCCCATTGCTGAATTCTTTACTCACGATTGGATCGAGCCGCGCATCATTAGCTTCAAGGCGCGCGACGGCGCGACCGTCTATGGCCGCATGTACATGCCGTCGAATTGGAAACGCGGTGGCCCGGCGGTGCTCTTCGTGCACGGCGCCGGCTATTTGCAGAACGTTCATCGCTGGTGGAGTCAGTATTACCGCGAATACATGTTTCACCATTTGCTGATGGAGAGCGGTTTTGTCGTGCTCGATATTGATTATCGGGGTTCGGCCGGTTACGGCCGCGACTGGCGCACTGCAATCTATCGCCATATGGGCGGTAAGGACCTGACCGACCATGTAGACGCGGTGCAGTATCTGGTTAAAGAGTACGACGTCGATGCGAAACGGGTCGGCATTTACGGCGGCAGCTATGGCGGCTTCATTACGCTGATGGCAATGTTCACGCAGCCTGACGTTTTCGCGGCGGGCGCCGCGCTGCGACCGGTTACCGATTGGGCGCACTACAACAACACTTACACCGCGAACATTCTCAACTTGCCGCAAAACGATGCGGAAACTTACAAGCAAAGTTCACCGATCTACTTCGCCGGCGGCTTGAAAGGTGCGCTGCTAATCTGCCACGGGATGGTGGACACGAACGTGAACTTTCAGGACACCGTGCGCCTGGTCGAGAAGCTAATCGAATTGCGTAAAGAGAACTGGGAAATTGCGCCTTACCCTGTGGAGGATCATTCGTTCGATCGCGAGGCGAGTTGGGCCGACGAGTACAAGCGCATCCTGAAACTGTTCGTGGAAAACCTAAAGCCTGAGGCGCGCGTGCCGTCGCGTGGCCGCGGTCGAGCGAAGTAGGGGCGTCGCTGATCGACCACAATGGTGCAGCTTGGAATCGATCACCCCCAAATAGAATCCAAGCCCGCGAAGCGTCCAAGGCCGGGAGAGCGCGAAAGTTCCCCCGTCGCCTAGCGACGGTTGATATTCAGTCGTCGCTGACGCGACGAGATGAATAATATTGACAGACCCAGGCGTTAAACGCCGTGCTAAAGTCATGCCGACGCTACGCTTCGAGTCGATGCACTTAATGAACATCAATCGTATCTGCTCCGTGATTGTTCTGTCTTGCCAACATTCGAACGGAGTTGCGAAGGAAGAACAATAGCGCTGCGGGGTGCCCCCAAGCTTGCCAAACATTGCTCACAACCCTGAGAAAGCAGTATCGTTTCGCAACCAACTTACTCGACGCCGCTTCTAAGGGCAAGCGATGAGAATCAGACCCGCGCTTCTCAGCTTTTCGATTCTGTTACTTAGTTCATTTTCTATCGCGCTGCTTATTCCATCACCCGTCATCGCCCAGGTGGACGAGAACGAGAAGGCGCAGAAGGAAGCCGAAAAGCGGCAGGAACTGGAGCGCAAGACGCTAGCCCTGTTGGACGAGATCGTGGCCGAGCATGGAGCCTCAAGTTGCCTGAGAACCGTGTGTTTGTTTTGACGACTGCGGCGGATATGCTTTGGATTCAGATTGATGGGTTTCCAGAGGGACAGTTCATGGCTCCTTTTGCTGCTCGCAGTGTTGTTTTCCCTGGCGACGTTGGTGGGAATAGCAAACCGAGCCGACACTACTCCGACTCGCAATGCTCCGTTCAGCCCTGCGCCGCCAGCGACGCCAACTGTGACGCGACCGCGGACCGTAACGTTGATGGCCGCGCAAGTGCCAGGTCTCGGGGCGGGAGCGAGTCTTCACGGCAAACCACTCTTCCCGCCAGACAATCCGTGGAACCAGGACATTTCAAGCTTGCCGGTGGATCCAAACTCTGCGAATTTGATTGCGAGCATCGGCAACAACGATCCGTTACATCCGGACTTTGGCACGTTTTGGAGAGGGGTGCCCAATGGCATTCCCTATGTCGTCGTCGCCGGCACGCAGCCGCCGGTGCCGATTAATTTCACTGACTGGGGCGCCGAAAGTGATCCCGGTCCCTACCCGGTGCCGCGCAACGCGCCGATCGAAGGAGGACCAAATTCCGACGGTGACCGTCACGTGCTGGTAATCGATCGTGACCATTGGAAGCTCTACGAGATGTATTCCGCCTATCCAGTGAACAACGGAGCAAGTTGGAACGCGAAGAGCGGAGCACTCTTCGATTTGAAGTCGAATGCGGTGCGTCCGGCGGGCTGGACCTCGGCAGATGCGGCCGGGCTGCCGATTTTTCCGGGGCTTGTTCGTTATGATGAAGTATTCGAACAACGCGAAATCAAACATGCGCTGCGCTTCACGGTCGGGCATTCGCGGCGCGCTTACGTCTATCCGGCGCGTCACTATGCCAGCGGCAACACGGATCCGAATCTGCCACCGATGGGCATGCGGGTGCGCTTAAGAGCTTCGTTCGATATTTCCGGATACTCGCCGGCGATTCAGGTAATTCTGCGAGCATTGAAGCGATATGGCATGTTCGCCGCAGATAACGGTCCGAGCTGGTTTCTGAGCGGCGCGCCCGACCCGCGTTGGAATGATGACGAGTTGGGTATGCTGAAAACGATCAAGGGCTCGAACTTCGAAGTCGTACGCATGGGCGCGATTGTCACTAAATGAAGAGTTGATCTATGGGCGTCGCGAAGCTAACAGACCAGAATACCATTGAGCCGGACAGCAAGTACGCGCGCGTCGAGCGCGAGCGGCGATACTTGCTGCAAGATTTGCCCGAAGGCCTAGATCGCTCGGATCATCATTTTCAGATTACCGACAACTACATCACCGGCACGCGTCTGCGCATTCGCAAGGTGCGCGATCCGCGCACGAACAAATGGACGGTGAAGTTAACGCAAAAGTTTGCACCCGATCCGAATGACCTGTCGCGGACAATAATCACTAACATCTATCTCAATGCGACGGAAGCCGAAGTACTGTCCGTTTTCGAAGTCAACGAAATTCGAAAGAATCGTTACCGGTTTGAATTCGCAGGTCGGGAGTTTGCGATCGATATGTTTCTCGGCGATTTGTTTGGATTGGTGCTGGCTGAGGCCAGCTTTGAAACTGACGAAGAGCTGTTTAGCTTTCCCAAGCCGCCGTTTGCGATTGCGGATGTGACCAATACTGAGATATTCAGTGGTGGCAAACTAAGCGGGCTGACATTCGAAGACATTCGCAACGTCATAGAGCAAAGCGGATTGCTGGCGCAAGAAGCCGGCAGTCAGAGAGTTTCGTAATTTCGATTTGAACAGATGAAGAATCAAAAACAACTTCCTTTTCTCTTTCTCGTTATTGGCCTGATCAGTTCAGACGCCTGTCGAAAGCCTGCCGGCACTCAGCAAAATGCGAATCTCAATTCGACCAGGCAAACGCAGGAGGCACCGGCGGGTGGCGCCGCGGCCGCAGGCGACAAGTTCTATTTTCGCGGCACGATTGCCAACAACCTGAAGATCGAAATGACGATCGTCCGCGACCGCGAGCGGTTGACCGGCACGTACTTCTATCCAAAGGTCGGCAAGAACATCGAAGTCAAAGGCACAATCGACAAAGATGGCAACGTCGATCTGCGCGAAACCGATGAAACCGGCAATGAGACGGGCATCTTCAAAGGTAAATGGAAGCCGGCGATTGAGGCTGCGGACGTAGGGCTTAACGAGATCGACGGCAAGTGGTCAAAACCTGACGGCTCGAAGGAAATTGCTTTCCAACTTACGCAACAACCAATTGAGTTCACCGCGGCGGTGCGCGTCGTTCCCAAGCTGATTAAAGAAGCGAACAAACAGGCGCATTACACAATTGACGTTGAATACCCGCAGATCGAAGGCGATCCGCGCTTTGACAAATTCAATCGGGAAGCGCGCGGCTTGATTACCAAGGATGTCGCCGCATTCAAGACTGCAGAGACGGCCACTGGATCCGAGCCCGGCGTCGAATTGCCGGCGGAAACGCAAGAATCGAGTCTGGATATCGGCTACGAGATTCGTTACGCGACAGATGATTTGATCAGCGTCGAGTTCACGGAGAGAGAATATTCTCGCGGTGCCGCGCATCCCAACAGCGCCACGAGTGTGCTCAATTACGATGTGAAGAATGGCAAGAAACTGGTGCTTGCTGATCTATTCAATGCCAAGTCAAACTATCTCAACGTGATTTCCTCGTATTGCATAAAGGATTTGAGAGATCGATCGAAGAAAGACAGCAACTTGATGCTGACCGATGACATGATTCAAACGGGCGCCGGGGCGCGCGTGGATAATTACAAAGCCTGGGCGATTACCAAGAAGGGCTTATGGATTACTTTCGATCCGTACCAGGTGGGGCCATACGCTGCCGGGCCGCAGTACGTGCTGGTGCCTTACTCGACATTGAAGGACATAATCAAGCCGGACGGCCCAATCGCTGCGCTCGCGAAGTGATTTGTAGAATGCGCTAACATACGTGGAATCTCCGGATGAAGAAACACACTGAACCCGCGGCCGAAGCGATGCAATGAATCGTTTTTTCGGTATAGCAGTAATCGTAGGCGGGCTTTGCATAGTCTTTGCGGGCTTGCTGATTTACACCGGCTGGCTTTCATGGTTCGGACGTTTGCCTGGTGACGTTCGCTATGAAAGCGAGCATGTTAGAGTCTATGTTCCGATTGTCTCGATGCTGTTGCTCTCGTTGGCGCTGAGCCTGCTCTTTTACTTCCTGCGACGGTTCTTTTGAGCAACCACCAGGCGGTAAGCTTCGGCGCGCTTTATCCCTAATTCACGCGCGGCTTTCTTTAACGCGACTTTCGCGTCCAATCCTTCGCCTTCAAGTTCGCGGACACGTTTACTGAGTCGTCGCGACTGGTCTTCGATCTCATCTGAAAACTGAGTCGCATCTAATCGACGTTCGGACGCTCCGCTGATGATTAGAACCATTTCGCCGCGCGCCGTCGGGTTCTGAGAAAAGCGCTGCCTTAATCCGGCTAAACTTCCACGCACGATCTCTTCATGCAGTTTTGTCAGTTCGCGCGCGACTGTCGCGTTGCGATTGCCGAATACGTCGAGCGCGTCTTTCAGCGTTTTCGCGATTCGACGAGGCGCTTCGTAAAAGATGAGTGTCGCGGCAATCTCTCGCAACTCTTCCAATTTTGCACGCCGAGCGTTGGCCCGCGCGGGAAGAAATCCTACGAATAAAAATTGGTCAGAGGCCAGACCGGACGCAGCAAGTGCGGTGACGAAAGCAGTCGGACCTGGAATTGGAACGATTGGGACGTTTCGTTGAATCGCTGCATTGACGATTCGAAATCCAGGGTCGCTAATCAATGGCGTTCCGGCATCTGAAACGATTGCGATATCCTTTCCGGTCTCCAGCAGTTGGCAAAGCTGTTCGGCGCGTTCGCGCTCGTTATGTTCGTGATAACTGATCGTTTTTGTCTTGATGCCGAACTGGTTAAGTAGCTTTTGTGTCCTTCGCGTATCTTCGCACGCGATCACATCAACTTCGCGCAAGATGCGCACCGCACGATGCGTAATGTCCTCCAGGTTACCGATTGGCGTGGCAACGATGAAAAGCGCTCCCGGCACGCGCTCATTCTGTCACCTGGAAGATCAAAAGCGAAAGCCTCGCTCATCCTTCCGGTGAGCGAGGCTTTACTGGAGGTTCCTCAACCAATCATGGCCAAGGCACTCGTCTCCACCAAGGAACATTGTTGGTTGGATAACGGCGATCACGATAGATATCATCATTACGACGGTTACGATAGATGTCGTTATTGCCATAGTAGCCGCCACTGTAGCCTAGGTTGTAGGCGTCGGCGATCACTCGAAGATCCTCACGAATTTGCGACCATTCGGAAGCTAGTCGGTTATCATAGAAATGATGCTGCACCACGCGCTCAACGTGCTCAGCCGTATCCAGAACGGCTTCCGCTTGACTTCGACTGCGGTAAAGATCACGGCCGTCATTGAATGAACTTCGTAAATCCCTAACAGCGCGGCGAAATTCCTTGGTATCGGCGTTCAGATGGTCTTCGTGCCGTGAACCATTTTCTCGGCTGTGGTCAAGCGCTCGATCCAGATCGCGTTCAAATTGAGCGCTCAACCGATCGAGGTCGCGGATGGTGTCGCGGAGGTAACGGCCATCATAGCGACCGTTACGGTAATAGGGATCGTCGCGATGATAAGGGTCATAATCACGATCCCGCCGATAGTCAGGACGGCCATAGGGATCGTAACTGCCCTGCGCGGCCGTCATGGCTGGAATCGAGAGAGCCAGAACCGCAGCCGTCATGATCGATTTAATCAGTGTTTGTATTCTCATACTTCAAATCTCCTCACCAGGATAGTCATTCCCCGAAACGCTCCGCGCCAAGATTTGGTTGCCCTCCAGGATCGGCAAGCTGCATGCCGCGAGCGGGTGGCGCGGCTGGTTTGTCGCTAAAAACGTCCGGGAAAACTCTGGTACGTATTATTCGATGTTCGCCGTTGTTTGAAAACGTGCATTGAGCGGCGTAAATGGTCAGCTTTGCAATCGGATTTCGAGAAGAGAGCAAAAACCTCTCAGGCAACGGGTGCGATAAAAGCGGATGGCCCGCCACTTCTTTTAAGTCTCCGAAAGCAACAGCGAGAAATGGTCGAGCAGGTCAACTTCTGAGAGCGGCCGGCGAGTATCGGTTCTTTCCAGGATCAGCCACTGCGGCGCTCCACTGGCGGTGCGTTCAAGCAAAAGCTCAGCGTTGGATCGCTTCCGGCCAAAGTGCTTGATGTTGGCACAGGCCAGGCCACCGCCGCGCACGAATCCGTCGCGCGGAGTGCGCGGCCAACCACTCTCGACAATCAAGGCGCGCACGCCGTTGCGCAGCGTAAGCTGAGTTCCGACCATCGTCGTGTGGCCAACACTGAAGCGGTGAGAGTCCTTCCTCTCGACCTGGATGCCGGCGCCGGCGCGATTCGCATCAGCCGCCAGCAACGTGAGCGTATTCGTGAGCCATTCAATCGCGGTCCGTCGCAGCAAATCGTTTTGCCTGCGCAAGTCGAGATATTCTGCGATATCCGCGCGGCCGGCAGCGCACGCGCGCTGCTTTGCTTCCGCCAGCGCCAATTCCCATGCTTCGTCAAGTTCGTTCAAGGCTTTTTCTCTTCGTGGATGGTTGATGTTATCATGCCGGCCCGGTTTGTCTCTGCTTGATCTTATGCTGGTTTCGTACGCTGCGGCGGTGGTCAATTTCTAAATGAAGAGCCCACGGATTAGAAATCTGGCCCTGCTGGTTTCACTCGTTCTGTTTTTCTTTCCCCTGGCAATTTCACCGGCACAGCAGCCCGGACCTTCAGGTCGCTCAGGAGTTCGCACCGAAAGGGTTGCCCGGAGTGCCGCCACAGTCCAACGTCCACGCCTGGTCTTGCTCATCGTGGTCGATCAGTTTCGCTACGATTATCTAACTCGGTTTGGTGACCTGTTCGGATCGCGCGGAATTGGTCGCCTGATGCGCGAAGGGGCCTCGTGGACGGACGCGAACTTCGATCACGTGCCGACGTTTACTGCGCCTGGACATGCTGTTTTTATGACTGGGGCGTGGCCGTCACAAACTGGAATCGTTGCCAACGATTGGTACGAGCGCGATACCGGAAAGAAAGTCAAATCCGTTACCGATGACAGCACACGAATGCTGGCCGGCAAGCAGGACGAGTTGGGTTACAGCCCGCGACGACTGCTCTGTTCGACTGTGGGCGATGAACTTCGTCTGGCCGACGGCGATAGATCGAAAGTGATTGGCATATCGTCAAAAAATCGTTCGGCGATATTGCCGGCCGGCCGGCGCGCCAACGCCGCCTACTGGTTCAGCACGGACAACGGGAACATGATTTCCAGTACCTATTACTTCAATAAATTGCCGGACTGGGTAGTTCGCTTTAACAATCGACACACGGCTGACGGCTGGTTCGGCACGCGCTGGGATCGCTTGTTGCCCGAACCCGAATATCTGAAGCGAGCAGGCAAAGACGACGTGCCGTGGGAAAATCTGGACAAGTCATCGAATGATACGAACTTTTTTCCGCACGTGATTACGGGCGGCGCCACTGGGGCCAGCCGGCTCTTCTACAAAGCCCTTGATTACACGCCGTTCTCCAATGACTTGCTGGTTTCGTTTGCCGAAGAAGCGATTGCGAATGAGAGACTCGGCGCTGACGATGACACAGATCTGTTATCGGTTAGTTTTTCCGCGAACGATTACGTTGGTCACCGCTTCGGGCCGTACAGCCAGGAAGAGATGGACATGACCTTGCGCGTCGACCAGCAAATCGCGACGCTGCTCGACTTCGTTGACAGTCACGTGGGGTTGCGTAACACGATTGTTATCTTTACCGCCGACCATGGAGCGTCGCCGGTTCCGGAACAGGCCGCGCTGATGAACCTGCCCGGCCGGCGCTATCAACAGGCTGACTTGCTTCAACTGGTCGAGGACGGATTAAAAGCTCGTTATGGCCGCAAGGATCGTCCGGCGACCGATTACATCCAGACCTTCAGTAACAGAGGAGAGACTGAGCAGGGGCTGCTTAACAGCAACTTCTACCTGAACCGCGCGGCTTTGAAGCGCGACGGAATTGATCTCGACGAGTGCGAGCGTGCCGTTGGCGAGATTACGATGCAGGTGCCGGGCGTCGCGCGCTATTTCACGCGCGCGCAACTCGAGAACAAGGCCGTATCTCCGTCCGACCCTGTTGCCCGGCGTGTGCTTCATGGCTTCTATTCGCAGCGAAGCGGCGATGTTATCGTGGTGTTCGAACCCTTCAGCATACTTTTCGATCTTCCCGACGACCCCACGGATCCACACTCGACCGCAACACACGGCTCGCCTTACAGCTATGACACTCATGTGCCATTGATTATCATGGGACGAGACTTTGCAGCAGGCAGCTACGCACAAGAGGCGACGCCGGCGGACATTGCAACGACGCTGGCACATGAGCTGCGCGTGCAAGCACCGAGTTGCGCTGTCGGCCGCGTGTTGGCGGAAGCGTTCACTAACACTAATCGTTCGGTCCGACCTTGAATCGCATCAGATAGTAGACTTCTTAACAATGAACTGAATAGGGCAAATACAGAATGAAGTTTCTTATCAACAACAGACGCTTAGTAGTTTTCACGCTTTTGCTAATGGTTGTCTCTTTATCGGCGGTCATCATGCGCAGCAATGCGCAGGGCAAGCGGCTGCGAAAGCCGCGCGGGCACGTCAACGACTTTGCCGATGTGATCGACGCGGTCTCAAAGCAGCGACTCGAAACGGTCCTTGAGAATCTAAAGTACCGCACGGGCGTCGACTTTGTCCTTGCGACGGTGAAAAGCGCCGGCACCGAGGACCTCTATGATTACTCGTTACGAATCGCCCAAGAATGGAACATTGGCGTGCCGGCGAGTCCGACCAAAAGCGTTTTACTCGTGATTACGACTGACAATGCAAAGTTCTTTACACAGGTTAGTAAGGCCGCACAAGCTTATCTGCCTGAGGGTCTAATCAGCAACATGGGTCAGCGCATGCACCTGCAAATTGCCACCGCCGGCTACAGCCAGGGGCTGATAAGCGGGATCCAAACCTTCGTGAACGGTCTTGGAGAGGGAAAGAATTTCAACTTCGAAGCACTCGACACGCAAGCGACGGAAAATCAAACTGCACAGACTCGCCCCCGCGCGGTTGAAAGTCCGGCGCCGCCCACTGAGACTCCACTCGCGGCGCCAAGTGAAACACGGACGACTCAAATTGTGCCCAGCCCGACGCCAACGCCGTTGGAGACGCCGACGCCTCAACCGAGCGTAACTCCGACGCCAAATGAAACTCGGACGACTCAAATTGTGCCCAGCTCAACGCCAACGCCGTTGGAGACGCCGACGCCTCAACCGAGCATAACTCCGACGCCTGACGCCACGCCGAGCGTCACGCCTACGCCGTCGCCGTCAGAAACACCAACACCGTCCCGGACTTTGCCTTCGCCCACTTTGCAACCATCGGAAATGCCCACCGTCACCGCTTCACCTGCGGCATCAGCCGAACCGACTGGTAGTCCCGAAGTGAAAACACCCGAGCCCGCTGCGAGCCCGAGCGCGCAGCCTTCGGCGACAGTCGCAATTGAGCTTGCGGAAAATACTGCGGCACGTCCGACTCGATCGCCGGCGCCGAATCGCAGAGCCACGCCCGGCGCGGTTTCAGCAAACCCGGATGATGAAAAAGAACAGGTGGAGTTGACGCTGACCTTGCCGGTTGAGAAGCGGATCGACGCATTGAAGGAGTTCATCGTTGCGCATCCGAAATCAGTTGCTGTCCCGCGCGCAAACGAACTCATAGTCGTGGCGCATGCCACGCTCGGCGATCAAAAGCTGCAAGCCGGCGACGTTGAAGGCGGCCTGCAACAATTCCGTTTGGCGATTTCAGAGGCGCCTGGCGATTTTACCGATCGCTTGTTCAATGAAGTGATCGCGCGCATTCCTTTGAATCTCTTCCTGCGTGGTCAACGTGGGCCGGCAATCGAAACTGCGCATCAGGCTGAGGCCCTCGCAAAACTCAACCCGCGGCGTCTGTTGGCGCTGACGCAGTTTTATCTTGCGATCGAAGACGACGGTGAAGCGAACCGTCTGGCAGAATTGGCAACGCAGTTGGCACCGGAATCCGCCGCTGCGCACCAGGCGCTCGGCGCGGCGCGCCACATCGCGCTGCGGCTGGGCGAAGCTGAGACTGAATACGCTCGCGCGGTAGCGCTCGATCCAAAATCGACAGCGGCAAAAGTCTCTCTTGCGGATTTGAAACGCGCCGGTGGAAAGTTTGAAGAAGCCCTGGCTTTGTACCGCGAGGCTTTGCAGGCGGATGCCAAAAATAAATCAGCGCGTGCCGGATTGGTGCTCTCGCTGCTGGAGCTTTCTAAAAAAGATGAGGCCGAACAGGAACTAAGCAATGCGCTCAACGACAAGGACCAGGCACGAAACATTCCCTTGCTGGTTGGCGCGGCTTATTGGTTTCTCGCGCACAATGATCCGCGGCGTGGGCTTGAGCTGGCACAAAACGCCGTAGAGATCGAACCACGATATTCGTGGTCGCAGATTGCGTTGGCTCGCGCGCTGGTGGCGGATCGGCGCCCGCTGGAAGCAGAACGAGCATTGCGGTTTGCGCGACAGTTCGGGCAGTTTCCGACGCTCAATTACGAGCTTGCCACGGTGCTCGCATCCGTGGGTCTGTACGACGAGGCAGTGCAGGAACTCGCGCGGTCGTTCACTGTAAAAGACGGACAAATCGAAGCCAAACTGGCTGGTCGCAACGCAGCTCGCGCCGCGAGTTTTGTCGAGCTGCTGGCGCCGGAACGCCGCGCGGCGATCTTTCAATCAACAGCGGCAGACACGGAAGCGAATGCGAAGATGATGAGAGCGCTGCTGGCTTTTGCAACCGCTATCAATCGAACCGAAGGTCCGGCGAACGAAGATGAACTAACGGCGATAGTTCAGGATTTCATCGGCGGCAACGACGCGATGCGCACCTATCGTCAGGTTTATATTGCTGGCAAATTCGTGCGCAAAGGCGTCGGGCTATCGAGCGTTATCGACCTGATGGATCAAGCGACCGCGGGCGTTGAAGCCGCGCTCAGTGCTCCGGCGGCGACGGTGGCGGTGCAACCCGAAGAGCTCGCTGACATGCGCGCGCGTGCGTTAGCGCAGGGCGGCACGCCGAATGTTCCCGATGCTCCGCGCGCTGCGCTTTCCGGGCTTTTGCGCGGACGCATTGAAGATCTCGCTGGCATGGCATTCTTCAATTTGGACAAGCCTAACGAAGCAGTTGCGCGTTTGCGTCTTGCGGTAAGTGCCTCACCTGAAGGCACGCCGCTGAAACGAACTGCGATGTGGCATCTCGGCTCGGCGCTGGAAGCGAGCGGCAAGAACGATCAGGCGCTGCTTTATTACATCAAGAGTTATCTGACCGGTGCTCCCGATCCCGCACGCCGCGCGGTGATTGAAAGCGTCTACAAGAAAGTAAATGGTACGCTGGACGGACTCGATGACAAGATCGGGCCGGCATTTACTACCGCAACCGCGACGCCAGCTCCGACTCCGGAAGCGAGTCCGGCTGCTTCGCCCACACCATATTCTCAATAAAAAGAAGCAACCCAACGGTGCGTACCCTGGGTTGCTTCAATTGATCCCTGATTTGCGGTCGTCAGTTCTTCATTGGCTCTACTGGCTTGCCCTCGGCATCGAATTCCTGAACCGTTCCGTATTTTGCCAGCACACCGCGGGTCTTGGTGGCATCGCCGACCGCGACGATTTGCAAATGACCCATGTCGATATATTTCTGCGCCACGCGCTGAACATCTTCAGCGGTAATTGCCGTGACTTTCTGCGGATAGACGTCCCAGTAATCGGCCGGCATGTCGTAGATCTTCTGCACAACGATGTTCTGCAGCAGCGCTTGCGGCTGCTCAAGAGAGAGGGCGAAGCTGCCGATCAAAGCGCGCTTGGCGTTTTCAAGCTCAGTCGCGGAAACTTTCTCGTCGCGCATGCGATTCAGTTCATACATGAACTCATGCATCGCGCCTTCGGTTACGTCTGTTCTTACCTCAGAGCTCGAGGTGACTGTGCCGCGAAACTTCGAGCCACCGAAATTGCTGTAGGCGCCGTAAGTGTAGCCCTTATCTTCGCGTAGGTTTAAGAACAGACGCGCGGCAGGACCGCCGCCGAGAATCTGGTTCATCACGAGCACGGCAAAGTAGTCAGGATTGGTGCGCTCGATGCCCAGGTTGCCCAGTTGCAGAACTGTCTGCACCGAGCCGGGCCTATTAATCAACTGGATTCGCATCGCTCCCGGCGCCGGCGCGGCCGGAATCTTTGTCGCCGGCACGTCACTCTTCTGCCAGTCGCCGAATGCACGCTCAAGCTTCGGCATTATTTCCTTAAGCGTAACGTCGCCTACAATCGCCAGCATCGCGTTGTTCGGGCGGTAATAAGTAGAATGAAAGCCCGCCAGGTCGGCAGAAGTTATGCGCTTGATTGATTCCGTTGGTGGAACCACCAGCCCCGCCGGATGATCGCCATAGATTGCGCGCTGAAAACGCTCTTGCGCCAGAAACTGCGGAATCGATCGCTGAAATTGAAGCTGTTGAAGCTGCCGCGCTTTATACTTGTCGACTTCCTCCTGAGGGAATTTTGGATTTCGTATGACATCCGCGAAAACGTCGAGCGCCTGATCCAGATTCTCAATCAGACCCGAAGTAGTAATCGTGCTGGTTAAAGATGAAAGACCCGCAGTCGAGCCGAGCGTGGCGCCGATAGTATCCATCTGCTCGGCGATGTCCTTGCTCTTTCGGGTCGCTGTTCCTTCACGCAACAGCGCGGCGGTGAAGCTGGCCAGGCCATGATAATCCGTCGGGTCTGCCAGGCCTCCACTCAATACAACCATCTGCACAGTAAAGGTCGGAACCCGATGACTTTCCAGCAGGATGACGCGCAGCCCGTTTGCGAGCGTGGTCTCTTGTCCTTTAGGCAGGCTGACCTTGAGAATCTCTTTGTTGACGGGCGCACGGCCTTTGATATCCGCGCCCTTGACTGACTGCCCTTGTTGGGGCGTGCCGGCGCGCTGGGCACTGGTTATTGAGAATGCGAGCACGACCAGCGCGATCGCAGCGAATGTTCTTTTCATTAATACTCTGAGGTTCTTCACAATGATTGATCTCCTCTACTGCTGAGTCGTCGCCGCTGCCGGTTTCGGCTTGGGAATTGTTACCACCACCGTCCGGTTAGTAGCCGCCAGATACTTATTCGCCACCCGCTGCACATCTTGCTTGGTGACTGTAGAAACTTTATCGAGCCGCGTGTTGATGAGGTTTGGGTCGTTGTAATAAACCGCCCAGACGCTCATGTTGATGGCCCGTGACAGCGAGCTCTGCATGTTGTTGATAAAGTTGCGCCGCGTGGTGTTCTTTGCTTTTTGTAGCTCCCAATCAGCAATTCCATCTTTCTTCAGGCGCTCGATCTCGTCATAGATCGCGGTCTCGACATCCGCCGCTTTGACGCCTTGCCTGAGCGTGGCAGAGATATAGAGGGCGCCTGGGCCGCGTTTCTCGTCCATGAAGCCGCCGACATTTGTCACCAGTTGTTTGTCCTTGACCAGCGCTTGATAGAGCCGAGAGCTTTGACCACTCTGAAGTGAAGCGGAGAGGACTTGCAGCGCGTAGAAGTCCGGAGTATTGCCGGGCACAGCCTTGAAAGCAATATCGACTTGCGGCAAACGGGCGAGCGCGTCATCAACACTGGCGCGGCGCTCGGTCTTCTGTTCCGGCTCGGTCATATCCACCGTCGGAGGATCCGGCTGGCGGGGGATTTTCTCGAAATCCTGCTTGATCCTTTTCAACGCGTCCCCTGTCTTGAAATCGCCGACCAGCGTGAGCACTGCGTTATTGGGAGCGTAATACGACTTGAAGAACGCGGCCACGTCTTCGACGGTCGCGGCATTGAGGTCTTCCATAGAGCCGATCACCGTGTGTTTGTAAGCGAAGTTGTCATAGATCAATCCCTGCTGAACTTCACCGCTTTGCCCGTATGGCTGGTTGTCAACTCCCAGGCGACGCTCTTCCTGCACTGCATTACGCTGGTTGTCGAGGTTCGCTTTGTTGATGACCAGGCTGCGCATGCGGTCTGCTTCCAGAAAGAGCGCAAGATCAAGCTGATTTGAAGGCAGCGCCTCAAAGTAGGTGGTGCGATCTTCGTTGGTCGTACCGTTCATCGTTCCTCCATTGTTGAAGACCAGGTAGAAATGTTCGCCCGTGCCGATGTTCTCCGAACCTTTGAACATCATGTGCTCGAAGAGGTGAGCAAACCCGGTGCGACCGGGTCGCTCATTACGCGAGCCGACATTATACGTAATGTCGATTGCAATGACCGGCGCGCTGTGATCTTCGACCGTGATCACGCGCAATCCGTTTGCTAAACGTGTTTCTTTCCAATCGACGTGAATACTGCGACCCGTCTGGGCCGCTACCGTTGCGACCAGCGCGAATAGAAGCATCACATTGAGAAACTTTTTGCGCAGCGTCATAAGAAAAACTCCTGGTTAGAATCAAGCAGCAAGGCCCGGGATTGTTTGAACTATCGGCGAAGGCTGGCCGGTTGCGGCAGTCATTCGCACGTCGTCCGGGGAAGCGAAGCGAGATGAATCTAAAGGCAGGGGCCGGACCTGTCAAGTACGCGGATTGATTTTCGCTGAAGCAGCTGAAGTGCGGCAACCGCGCTATGGTTCCGGCCATCCAAGACCACGCCCAGCATGAGAACCGCCGGCGGTAGCCGACCGGTGACACGTCGAACTATAATGACTTTTATCAATCCTATTGCAGCTATGCTTAGATCAACTTTTCTCTCCTATCGCAGCGCCGTCGTGGCTTCTGCGCTGTGCTTCCTTGCATCGCCTTTTTTCGCCCAACAGCAACAGCCCGTTGCCGGATCGCGTTATGACGTGACCAATTATCGGATCGAAGTTCAATTGAACCCTGATGAGCATTCACTACGTGCCGGAGCGGACGTCACATTCGTGCCGCAGGAAGCGACACGTTCGGTTGTGTTCGAGCTTAATGGCTCGCTGCACGTTGACAGCATCGAGAAAGACGGACACGCGCTGACCGGATTTGTGCAAGACGCGGTGGGCGCAGGAGCACTTGGACCAAATGTGCGGATCGATCTGGGGCAGGTGGTTCCCGTCGGACAACCAGTCACGCTGCGAATTCGCTGGAGCGGCGCCCTGACTTCCCCGGAAGGCGGCCCGCTCGCGAACAAACGGTTGGCCTACGTAGGGCCCGAAGGCTCGTACCTGATGTACGCCTCGCGCTGGTTTCCATTTCACGACTACGCGGTTGACCGGGCCACGGCGGACATTACGGTAATCGTGCCCACGGGTGTGCAAGTGGGTGGCATCAGCGACGAGCCGGTCACTCCGCAGACGGACAAGTCAGGAACAACGCGTTTTCGGTTCGTCAACAAGCAGCCCGTGCTGGTCGGCAATTTCATCGCCGGCCAGTATCTAACGAAGTCACTTCGCTTTGGAAAATATGAGCTGCAGTTTTTCGTCAAACCGGGTAGTGAACATCGCATCGGCAGCTATGGCGAGTTGATGGGCCGCGCGCTGGAGTTTTATTCCAACGAGTATGGCGCGCCGGCGTTCGGCTCACGTTTTGTCGTGGCGCAAACCGATGACGAAGCGATGGAAGCTTACTCAGGTCCGGGGATTCTGTTTCTGGCCTCGCGATTTTTCGATGCGTCGCGGCCCGTGCCGGAAGAGCGGTTGCAGCGCGAAGTGGCGTATCAGTGGTGGGGTCAAACCGTCGGTCTCAGATCATTTGACGACGCATGGGTATCGCAAGGCCTCGCTGAGTGGAGCGCGTTTGCCTTGCGCGAGTCCTCGCTAACGGGAGCCCAACTTGATTCAGCGCAGCGCGAAGAGCAGGAGCGCGCGCTGACTTTCGAACAAACTTCGTCGATCTCGCGCGCGCCTTCGGCCCTTGACGATCAGTCCGCGGCTTACCAGTCGATTGTGTTCTACAAAGGCGCGATGGTATTTCGCATGCTGCGCGAAACACTGGGCAAGGATCAATTCAACCAACTGCTGCGAAAGTTCCTTGATCGATACCGAAACAAGAACGCCTCGATCGATGATTTCGAGCGATTGACCTCGCAGGTCGCCGGTCGAAACATGCGCTACTTTTTCGCGCAGTGGGTCGAAGGCACCGGCGTGCCCGAGTTCAGCGTTGATTATCAGATTATTCGCACGCGCGCCGGCAAGTTTCGCACCCGCGGGACGGTGCGACAGAACTTTGAAAACCTGCACATGCCGGTTGAGTTGACGCTGCACTCAGAAGGTGACTCGCAAACGAAAGTACTTTATCTCGACGGCAAGAGCGAAGATTTTGATTTCGAATCCAGCGGCCAACCGATTAATGCCGAGGTCGATCCTAACGACAAAATCCTGCGCATGTCCGACGATCTGAAAGTCTCGATCGTCGCGCGCCGCGGCATCGAGTTGTTCCATGAGGGACAATACGCTGAGGCGCAACAGCAGCTTGAATCGGCACTCAAGCTCGACCGCAACAATGCCTGGGTCTATTACAATTTGGGTCTGGTTTATTTCGAACAAAAAAACTGGCAGCTCGCGCTCGATAACTTTCAGGTGGCCCTGGATGCCCTCAGTAGCAAACCGGCATGGATTGATACCTGGGCCCACATCAAACGTGGCAACGCTTATGACGCCAAAGGCGATCGCCAACGCGCCGTCGCCGAGTACAACAAGGCGCTGCAGAGCGGCAGCAACTACGACAACGCGCAAGCGGTCGCGAAAAAGTTCATCAACACGCCCTTCGATCCGAAAGCTGCTGCCGAGCAGGCGCAGAATTCGCCCGGGGAATTTTAAGTTAGCTGCGTTCACGGTTTTCCCGCAAGGGTTGTTAGCCCAGCCGTTTTACGGCTGGGCAGCACCAACCGATGTAATAATTCAGCGGGCTTTTCAGTTGCGCTAAAGCCCGATTTCGTAAGCTCGCTAAAGCGCGCTAATCTAGAAGTCGAGGCGTGCCTTGCACCAGCGCTGAAGCGCTGGTCTAGCAACCCTGCGGGAAAGCCCGCTGAAGCGGACTCGAACCGATCTTCGGTCGCTGTCATGGATACTCTTATTTCTAATTCCCAAACTCGCCGACTAAAACCTGAGCAGGAGATCGCCGCGCACACACTCAACCAGCATGTCTCGGTGACTGCCGGTCCCGGTGCGGGCAAAACCTTCGTCCTCGTTGAGCGTTATCTCGATATACTTCGCAGCCAAAAAGGGTCCGTCGATAACGTGGTAGCGATCACCTTTACGAATCGCGCCGCGAACGAAATGCGCGAGCGCGTGCGCCAGAAGATCGACGACTTGCTCCGCGAAACGCATGGCGACGAACGCCGGCGATGGCTGCGGCATAAGCGCGCGCTCGAAGGCGCAGTTATTACGACGATTCATGGTTTTTGCTCGCGATTGCTGCACGAATTTCCGGTCGAAGCGAACATCGATCCGCAGTTCGTGCTGCTTGACGAGCACCAATCAGCAATGATGCTGGAAGCAGTTGTGGAAGAAGCTCTCACGGAAGCAATCCAACACGGCAACGAAACAATAGTTCAAGTGGCGCAGGGCGTGGGACGCAGCACGCTCGCCGGCGCGCTCGCTGAACTCTATCGCAAATATCGCGGCGAAGGACTAATGATTAGTGAAATCGAGGCTAAGACTGCTGCGAATCATGCGACCAAAGACGATTATTTTGCCGCGCTTGGTCAGTTGGATGCCGCGATGACGAATCTGATTTCGGCGCGCGGCCTGTCACGTGACGCTGACGAAAAGCGAATCAAGGCGGCCCAAGAGTGGCCCGCGCTGCGTGCGATTCTGGCTGAGCCGCCCACTGAACCTACGATTGCGAGGTACTGTCAGGCGATCGAAGATTTCCGAGAGGCACGGCCGCGAAAAGGCAGCACACCGCTGGTTGAGCGCGTGGACGAATTACTTTGGGGCAGCGATTCAAAGACCGATGACCGGCTTCGCGGCAGAGTGCCCTGCACAGGCTTTGATCTGCCGGCAAAAGATTACGCGCTCGCACTGCTTAGGTTACTCCGCAACATCGATGACCGGCTTGAAGATGAGAAGCAGCGTCTCTCCGTATTGGACTTCGACGATCTTCAACTGCGCGCATTGAAACTCTTGAACGATCATCCCGAAGTGATGAATAGAGTCGCGCAGCGTTATCGGTTTTTTCTTGTCGACGAGTTTCAGGACACCAATAGCTTACAACGCGATTTGATGACCCGTCTCGCGCTCGGGCGCGGGGCGAACCTTTTCATCGTCGGCGATCGCAAACAATCGGTCTACGGATTTCGCGGAGCTGACGTGGACGTTTTCGTCGAGATGACTGATGCCATCAAACGCGCCAGCGGCCTGGAAGAACCGCTGAATGTGAACTTTCGCAGTCAGCGAGCTTTGATCGAGTCGCTCAACTTTCTGTTCGGCCGAATCTTCAAAGTTCGCCCCGAAATCCCTTCAGATGAGTTAACCGAACTCGGACACGTGAGTCACGAACGAAGCACTGCCGAGCGTGAGAATGAACATCAACCGCCACTGGTTGAGCTGCTTGTGAGTGCTCTGCCGGGCGGGGACCAGGCAACAGATGAATCCGCCGAACAGGACGGAAGCAACCAGCCAGACATGCGTGAGCGAGATGCGGCACAGTTAGTCGAAAGAATCAGATTGCTGGTCGGCTCAGGCAGCAGGCACGGTGACATTGCCATCCTGTTGCGCGCGCTCACCGGTGTTTGGACGTACGAAGCCGCGTTACGCCGCGCTGATATCCCTTACCTGACGGTGCAGGGAAAAGGCTTCTATCAACGGGAAGAGATTATCGACCTCATCCAACTGCTGCGCCTTTTGGATAACACCACGGATGAGCTGGCACTGGCCGCGGTGCTGCGCTCGCCGCTGTGCGGAATTTCGGACAACGCGCTGTTGGCCCTGCGCTGTGCGCCGAAGCTGGATGAGATGGACAACACCGGGCGCCTGCGTCGTCGCAATTTACTTTACGCGCTGCGTCTGCAGAAAGAAATTGCCTTCATCGATGAATCCGAGCGGGCCGAACTCGACCGCGCCCGCTCATTCCTCGATTCACTGATTCAGCGGCGGAATCGTTACAGTATTTCTGCCTTGTTACGGTTTGCGGTTAGTTCATCCGAGTTCATGACCGTCATCGCTGCTAACTTCGATGGCGCACAGCGCGTGGCAAACGTCGAGAAACTTTTCCGCCTCGCTGAGCAATTTGAAAAGTCGGGCCACTTGATCCGCGATTTTGTTCACTACGTGGAAGAGTTTGAAACAGTTGGCGGCCGTGAAAGCGAAGGACAGATGGACGAGTCGGCGAATGTCGTACGCCTGATGACGATCCATCAGGCAAAGGGGCTCGAATTCCCGGTTGTGATCATTCCCGATTTGCATCGCGAACCAACCCGACGCGAAGCATCATTCATCCTCGATCGACACAAGGGCTTCACGGTGCGTGTTCCAGATGGCCGCGGTCAGACCGTACGCGGCGCGCTCTTCAACGAGTTGCGCCAGCGTGCGCGGTGGCGCGAGGAATTCGAAAGCATGCGCTTGCTTTACGTCGCAGCGACGCGCGCTAAGGATCGATTAATTCTTTCTGGAGCGGTTCCGCAAAAGGATTTGAAAACCCTGAGCAGGACCGATCGCGAACAGTGGCTGGCGTGGATCTGGCAAGCGCTGGAGCTAAATGAAAATGCTGCCAGCGGCGTGCTGCGATTTGACGACGATGTCCAGTTTCAACTGACGGTCAATCGCCAGTCACGAACCTCAGAAAGACCAGCGGCCATTGTGTCTTTTCCGGCCACTGAGACGGCTGCGGAAGCTTCTGATTCGCCTCGTTCAGTCGACCAGTTGTTTCCCTTATTGCGTCCGATTGTGCCCGAACGTGAACAATCGCTGCGGCGGTTCAGCGTCACGCAACTAATCAATTTTCAGCGCTGCGCGCGACAATATTATTTCGATCGGCTGCTACGCGCGCCTGGCATTGAAGAGCGGTCCGTCTGGAACGACGCGGAAGCGCCCGAGCCGCCGGCAAACCTGACAGCGACTTTGAAGGGCGCAGTGATTCATCGCTTTTGCGAAACGTTTTCGGCGGGCGACGATCCTGAAGCGCGACTGCGGACTAGCTTTGAGGACATAATTCGCCAGCGGCAGGCCGAACTTGCCGGGCGAGTCTTTCAGATCGACACCGAACAAGCAGTTCGAAATCTGATGCCTTTGGCGCGGAACTATCTCGCCAGTGAAGTTTTCAAACGCGTATCCGCCGCGGATCGGCTGAGTGGTGAATCTGTTAATCCGCAATCCGAAATTCACCAGGGTCCCCAGCGGGGCAGCCCCACTGGGGTGGTCATCAATCCGCAATCGTCTGCGCCCGGATTGTGGAGCGAACTGCGTTTTCGCCTGCGTCGACCTTTGGGAATTCTTACCGGAACGATTGACAAGTTGCTAATCATACCCGCGACAAGTGGAGACGGGTTCGATCTCGAAATTATTGATTTCAAAACCAACCGCTTTCGATCGCAATTGAAACCCAGGGGCAAACAATCACAAATTGCCACAGCGGCCGCTGCCAGTTCGCCAAGTCTGGGCGAGGGTATGCAGCCCTTGCTCAATAGCGAAACGAGATCGAGACCCGCGCAAGGGTATTTCAATTTCGAATCCACAGCCGAAAATGTCGCGGCGAAGGATAATCCCCCGGCTAGTATTTCGTCTTTAGAGTTTGAGTCTTCCCTTGGGAACCAGATCAACGCCGTCGCGCGTGATTACCAACTGCAAATGCAGTCTTACGCGCTGGCGCTGCGCGAATTGCTGCCCGCTGACATGAAGGTCAACAACCTGCGCGCCGTCCTGCACTTCATCGATCCAAATGTTGAAGTGAGCTTCACGCCGGATCAGCTCGATCGCGAGACGTGTGCTCGAGCGATTGACGAGGCGATGCGGGCCATTGCCTCGCTTGATGGCCGTCTCGACGCGGCCCTCTTTCCACCAGTGCCCGCCACCCATTGCCGCATCTGCAACTTTCTTGAATTGTGTTCGGCGGGACGCGAGTGGCTGCGTCAGCAGGGCTAGGGCCGACTCAACTCTTGGCCAATTCACCACACTTCGCGTATAAAGCTTCCGCCGGAGGACAGCTTCGATATGTTTACGATCAAGTCATTCGATGGCGGAGAATTCGCCGCTTATTCAGTCCTGCCAGCCAGCGGCTACGGCCCAGGCATCGTTGTCTTGCAGGAAATCTTCGGCGTTAACGAATACATGCGCGCTGTCTGTCACTGGTATGCCGCGCACGGGTTCGTCGCGATCTGTCCCGATCTTTTTTGGCGGCAGGAACCAGGTGTGCAGCTAACCGACCAGTCTGAAGCTGAGTGGCAGAAAGCGTTCGCGCTTTACAACGGACTCGACGAAGCGAAAGCAGTTGAGGATTCGGCAGCGGCGGTGGAGTTTCTGCGCAAGCATTCGGCGTGCGGTGGGAGAGTCGGCGCGGTTGGATTTTGTCTCGGCGGCAATCTAGCCTGGCTGCTCTCGGTACGCTTCAAGCCCGACTGTGCCGTGGGTTATTACGGCGTGAGCATGGAGAGGACGCTGAATGAAGCGAGGAATCTCAGTTCATCGTTGATGCTTCACGTCGCCGGAAAAGATCAGTACTGCCCGCCCGAAGCCCAAAAGCAAATTCACGCTGCGCTCGATTCGAATCCGCTGGTGACGATTCACGATTACCCTGAACAGGATCATGCCTTCGGTCGTCCCGATGGCGAACATTACGATGCACGCGCAGCGGAACTCGCGAACCTGCGCACTTTGGAGTTCTTTGTGCGAAATCTGGCGGGCGCGGGCCTCGCAAGCGCGCAACGGTCGCTTTCCGATCGCTGGGATGAGCACGTCAAATACGAATTCGCTACACGCGACACGGAAGACACTTTGAAAACGATGGTCGCCGACGCCTACGTTAATCACGTTCCGGTTCTAACCGGCGGCGTGGGTCACGACGAACTTCGCGAGTTCTATTCTCAGCGCTTCATTCCGCAGATGCCGCCGGATACTTCAATGACCCCGGTCTCGCGCACGATTGGCGTCGATCGTGTCGTTGATGAGATGGTTTTTGAATTCACGCATACAATCAAGATGGACTGGATGTTGCCGGGCGTGGCCCCAACGGGCAAGCACGTCAAGATCCCACTTGTTGTGATCGTCCATTTTCGCGACGGCAAACTCGCGCATGAACATATCTATTGGGATCAGGCCTCCGTGCTGTCGCAGCTTGGCTTGATTGACGCTACGAAGCTTCCTGTCGCCGGTGTCGAGACCGCTGAGAAGGTCCTGGATCCGAGCCTGCCGGCGAATGAATTGATGGAGCGCGCTAATTGAAATCAAACGATCACCGCAATTCCACACCACTCGTCAGCCGTCTGCGCCGCGATCTCGGCACCATTGAATCCTATGCTGCGCTGATCGGAATTCTGATCGGCGCCGGCATCTTCAAAGTCACCAGCCAGGCCTGGTCGCTCACCGGCCCGAGCGTCATTCTCGGCTATATCGTCTTGATGCCGGCGATTCTTGCTACCTCGGTCCCTTATGCCGCTTTCATTTCCACACCATTGGGCCGCGAGCCAGGCGGTGAATACCTCCACATCTCACGCACGCTTGGCGGTACTGCCATGGCCTACGTTGGCGCCTGGCTCAAGATCATTGCTTACGTGGGTGCCGGTGCTTACCTGGCGAGTGCGTTGGCGGATTACATAATCGAGTTTACCGGACGGCGTCTCAATGGCGAGGTCTATCATCAGGTGCTGGCGATTGGCAGCCTGCTCTTCTTTTATCTGGTGCACGTAATCGGCGTGCGTTGGTTTGGAAGAATCCAGGTGGCGATGTGCGCGTTGCTGGGCCTGTCGATTTTTGTGCTGGTAGTTCCCGGACTTTTTGCGATTCATCCCGCGAACTACAAGCCGTTCATCACCCATGGACCGGGTGGATTCGCAGCCAGTCTGATCCCGCTTTTCTTTTCTTACGCCGGCTTTGAGGCGTTGGCCCAAACCGCCGGCGAAGTCAAAGACAGTACGCGTCGGCTGCCCATCGTTTTTCTGAAAGGAATAAGCGCCACCGCGCTGATTTTTGTTCTGATGTCTACGGTTGCGTTTGGAGTATTACCGGGAGCGCGTCTGCAAGCGAGCAGCGCGCCGATGACCGAAGTGGCCGCCGTTTATCTGCCGTGGGGCGCAGCCGCTCTGGTGACGCTCGGGGCCATCATGGCCATCACGACTTCTCTGAATCCCACACTGATTGTGCCATCGCGTTTGGCGATCATTTTTGTCGAAGACAGGTTGGCACCGCCGTGGTTGGGGTTCATTAATCCACGCACAGCAACACCCATTCGCGCTTTGACATTAACACTCGCCGGCTGCGCGTTGCTGCTAATCAGCAAACAGCTTTCACTGGCTTTGACTATTGCGGTCTTTGCTCTTGTCATACTTTATTTTTTGCACAGTTTGACTTTTCTCTTGCTACCGCGCTGGAATCCGCAGCTTTACAAACAGATCAACGTAGGCATTCCGGCCTGGTTGCAAAGCGGCGCAGCATTGCTTTCGGTGCTGTCAATGGGCGTTTTGATCTGTGTTCAGGTCGTACAAGATGCGCAAACGCTGCGGACGCAGAGTCTGAATGAGAGGATCACAAACCATTCTCTTACCAGCCTCGAACTCGTCGTAGTATGGGCGGCGGTGGGCGCAGCACTATATGCGTTCGCGCGCTTGATGCGGAAGCGCGAGACATAGCGAGCGGACAGTCGCGGGGAGCGCGGACATC
>Ga0070706_100001495_pt1 | contig 24530 bp, 26 predicted proteins | sample KBSK5501metaG_FD_65476 | JGI IMG/M metagenome (GOLD analysis project Ga0070706, IMG submission 65476) | Corn, switchgrass and miscanthus rhizosphere microbial communities from Kellogg Biological Station, Michigan, USA - KBS K5-50-1 metaG | ecosystem: Host-associated > Plants > Roots >... | reverse complement strand
CATGCTGCGCCGCTGCGTGCACAACCGCCAGGTGCCGCACTTCAACGCGATGCTCGCGTACTTCAGCGCGAAGGACGTGCCGGTCTACGAGGGCGTCGCGAGCCTGTGGTTCGACGACATCGCGTCGATCGGCGCGTTCCGTGCCTACGAACGTGCGCTGCTCGCGATCAACGCCGGGCCCGACGCCGTGTTCTACCAACCCGCGCAGTCGTTCTTCGTCTACGCGACCGAAGTGCCGATCTACGAGCGGCCTGCCGCTTGACGCCGGAGCTTTCCATGACCTCCTATCTGCGCAATGCCTGGTATGCCGCCGGATTCGCCGACGAATTCGCGCCCGGCGCCGTGGTCGCGCGCACGCTGCTCGGCGAGCCGCTGGTGCTGTTCCGCACCGACGACGGCGGGATCGCCGCGCTGGCCGATCGCTGTGCGCATCGCTTCGCCCCGCTGTCGGCGGGCAAGATCTGTGATGGCGGGCGCGCGATCGAGTGCCCCTACCACGGGCTGCGCTTCGGTGCAGACGGCGCGTGCCTGCACAACCCGCACGGCGACGGTCGAGTTCCAAAAGCCGCGGCCGTGCCCGCCCGCGCGGCGCGCGAGCGCCACCGCCTGATCTGGCTGTGGGGCGGCGATCCGGCGCAGGCGGACGAAGCGCTGATTCCGGACATCGGACATGTCACCTCGGCGCCCGACGATGCCACCGCGCGCGGCTACATCCCGAGCGCATGCGACTTCCAGCTGCTGGTCGACAACATCCTCGACCTCACCCATGCCGACTACGTCCACGCAGGCTTCCTGGGCAGCGGTGCGCTGACGCGCTGCCGGCCGCAGGTCACGGACGTCGGCGAGCGCAGCGCGCGCATCACGTGGCTGTCCAGCGGCGATCTCGCGCCGGCGGCCTTCGACATGCATCTGCGCGAGCAGCGCCGACCCACTGACCAGTGGACCGAGGTTACCTGGACCGCCCCCGGTTGCATGCTGCTGAACGTGGGCGCCACGCTGCAGGGCGAGCCGCGCGAGCGCGGCGTCGACACGTTGAACCTGCACCTGACGACACCCGAGACGGCGACGAGCTGCCACTACTGGTACTGGACGACGCGCAACTTCGCGATCGACCCCCGTGCCAATGCCGAGATTCATGGCTTCGTGCGCCATGCGTTCGAGCAGCAGGACAAGCCGATGCTCGAGGCGCAGCAGCGCCGCATCGGCACCGCCGAGTTCTGGTCTCTGAACCCGGTGCTGCTGCCCGGCGACGGCGGCGCGGTCCGCGTGCGGCGCAAGCTGCAGCAGCTTCTCGCGCAGGAGCAGGCGCGATGAAGCGTCTCGTGGCCTTCGCCTTCGTGATGACGAGCGGTGTCGCCGCGTGGAGTGCCCCACCGGTCGGCTCCGCGCTCGACAGGCCGGCGCAGGCCGTGCGTACGCCCGAACGCGCCGTGCTGCTGGGCGCTGCGCAGGCGGGTCCGCGCTGGCTCGCGGTCGGTGAGCGCGGCCTGGTCGTGCGTTCGGACGAGAGCGGCCGACGCTGGGAGCAGGTCGCCGCGCCGGTCAGCGTCACGCTGACTGCCGTGCGCTTCGCGGATGCGCAGCATGGCTTCGCGGTCGGTCATGGCGGCGCTGTCCTCGTCACGGAGGATGGTGGTGGCCACTGGGAGCGGCGCCTCGACGGGCGCCTCATCGCCGAGCTGCTGGTTGCCGATGCGCAGGCGCGCGATGACGCGGGCGCCAGGAAGGCCGCCGAGCAGATGCGCTCCGATGGACCCGACAAGCCGCTGCTCGACGTACTGCCGCTCGCGCCGGGCCGCGCGCTGGTCGTCGGCGCCTATGGCCTCGCGCTGGCGACCGAGAACGGCGGCAAGACCTGGGCGTCCTGGGCCGGGCGGCTCGACAACCCGAAGGGCTTGCACCTGTATGCGGTGCGTCAGCGCGGCACGCGGATCGTGATTGCCGGCGAGCAGGGCCTCGTGCTGAAGTCCGACGATGCCGGTCGCACGTTCCAGCGTCTGGCCACCCCGTACAACGGCAGCTTCTTCACGCTCGAGTTGCCGGACGAGCGCGAGATCGTGCTCGCCGGGCTGCGCGGCAACGTCTGGCATTCGCTCGACGGCGGCCGTGAGTGGCGCGCGCTCGCGGTGCCGATGCCGGTGTCGGTGATCGCGAGTCAGCTCGCGGCCGACGGCACGCTGCTGCTCGCCAACCAGGCGGGCTTCGTGCTCGCTCGCCGCGGCGATGCATTCGTGCCGGTCCAACGCGAGCCGCTGCCGCCGCTGACCGGATTGGCCGCGGGCCGCGACGGCGCGCTGCTGGCCTTGTCCATCCAGGGCGTGATGCCCGTCGCCTCCAAGCCATGACATCGCAGGACTTCGACCCGCGTTCCGGCTCGCTCGTCGAGCGCGCCCTCTTCAATCACCGGCTCATCGTCGTCGTGCTGTGCGCGCTCGTTACCGTGCTGCTCGGCTGGCAGGCGACCTGCCTGCAGCTCAACGCGAGCTTCGAGAAGACGATTCCCGCCGAGCATCCGTACATCCGCAACTTCCTTCAGTACCAGGGCGAGCTCAGCGGCCTGGGCAACGCGGTGCGGATCGCAGTGGCCAACCCGCAGGGCGGCATCTACGACGCGAAGTACCTCGACACGTTGCGCCGGATGAGCGACGAGGTGTTCCTCGTTCCCGGCGTCGCACGCAACCAGATGAAGTCGCTGTGGACGCCGACCACGCGCTGGGTCGGCGTCACCGAGGAAGGCCTGGAGGGTGGGCCGGTCATCCCTGACGCTTACGACGGTTCGCCCAGGAGCCTCGAGCTGCTGCGGGCCAACGTCGCGCGCTCCGGTGAGATCGGCCAGCTCGTCGCACTCGATGCGAAGTCCAGCGTGATCTTCGTGCCGCTGCTTGCGAAGGATCCCGAAGGCCGGCCGCTCGACTACGGCGCGCTCGCACAGCGTCTGGACGCGCTGCGCTCGAAGTACGAAGCGCAGGGCGTGGAAGTCCACATCACCGGCTTCGCCAAGATCGTCGGCGAACTCATCGCCGGCGTGCGCGCGGTGCTCGTGTTCTTTGCGCTCGCGGTGGCGATCGCGACCGCGACGGTGTTCTGGTTCACGCGCTGCTGGCGCTCCACGCTGCTGGTCGTGACCGCGTCGCTGGTCGCCGTCGTGTGGCAGCTCGGCCTGCTGCCGACGCTGGGATTCGCGCTCGACCCGTACTCGATCCTCGTGCCGTTCCTGGTTTTTGCGATCGGCATGAGCCACGGCGCGCAGAAGATGAACGGCATCATGCAGGACGTCGGCCGTGGCCTGCCCAAGCTGGTCGCCGCTCGCTTCACGTTCCGGCGACTGTTCCTCGCGGGCCTGACCGCGCTACTGGCCGATGCGGTGGGTTTCGCGGTGCTGCTCGTGATCGACATCCAGGCGATCCGCGAGCTGGCGGTAGCGGCCTCGATCGGCGTCGGCGTGCTGATCTTCACCAACCTGATCCTGCTGCCGATCCTGTTGAGCTACACCGGCGTCAGCGCACGCGCGGCGCAGCGCAGTCTGCGCGCTGAAGGCGTGGAGCAGAAGCAGCCGCTCTGGCGCTGGCTGGACCGCTTCACGCAGCGCCGCTGGGCGCTCGGGACGGTCGGCGCCAGCGTGCTGCTGGCGGCCGCCGGGTTCGCGGTCTCGCAGCACCTGGCGATCGGCGACCTCGATCCCGGTGCCCCCGAGTTGCGAGCCGACAGTCGCTACAACCGCGACGTCGCGTTCGTGAACGCGGCCTACGGCGCCTCGAGCGACGTGCTGGCGGTGATGGTCAAGACGCCCGACGGCCAGTGCTCGCAGTACGCGACGCTGAACAAGATCGACGCGCTCGAGTGGCAGCTGCGCCAGCTCGAGGGCGTCGAGGCGACCAACACGCTCGCGCTGCTGAACCGCCGCGTGCTCGCGGGTCTGAACGAGGGCAACCCGAAGTGGTACGAGTTCCTGCCCAACCAGGACATGCTCAACACCGTGACCGCCGGCGCGCCGCGCGGCCTGTACAACGACGCCTGCTCGCTGCTGACGGTCTACGTCTACCTGCGTGACCACAAGGCGCAGACGCTCGCGCGCGTGCTAGGTCACGTCGAGGCCTTCGCGAGGGTCAACGACACCGCCGACGTGAAGTTCCTCCTCGCGGCCGGCAGCGCCGGCATCGACGCGGCGACCAACATCGTCGTCAGGGACGCCTGGCGGACCATGCTGCTGCTGGTCTACGGCGCGGTCGTTCTGCTGAGCTTCCTGACCTTCCGCTCGTGGCGCGCGGTGCTGGTGGCGGTGCTGCCGCTGATGCTGACGTCGGTGCTCGCCGAGGCGCTGATGGTCGCGCTGGGCATGGGCGTGAAGGTCGCGACGCTGCCGGTGATCGCGCTGGGCGTGGGCATCGGCGTGGACTACGCGCTGTACATCCTCTCGGTCACGCTGGCGCAGCTGCGTGAAGGCAAGACTCTCTCGCAGAGCTACTACCGCGCACTGCTGTTCACCGGCAAGGTCGTGTTGCTGACCGGCGTGACGCTGGCCGTCGGCGTGATCACCTGGGTCGCGAGTCCCATCAAGTTTCAGGCGGACATGGGTCTGCTGCTGGCCTTCATGTTCCTCTGGAACATGCTCGGCGCGATGGTGCTGATCCCGGCGCTCGGCCACCTGCTGCTGACGCGGCAGCCTTCATCGCCGGATCCCGCCGAAGCTCCGCACGCACGTCGTCCGCTGCAGGGGTTGATCAAACGGGAGTCCGGCGCATGACGGCGGCACGACGCGTGCGCATCGCGCGCAAGACCCTCGAGGCGCAGGACGTCTGCAGCTTCGAGCTGGCCGCGGCGGACGGCGGCGCGCTGCCGACGTTCTCTGCCGGCGCGCACATCGACGTGCATCTCGAAGGTGGACTCGTGCGCCAGTACTCGCTGTGCAACGACCCGCGCGAGATGCACCGCTACCAGATCGCGGTGCTGCGCGAGCCGGCCTCGCGCGGCGGGTCGATCGCCATGCATGCGCTGCGCGAGGGACAGGAACTTCGCATCTCCGAGCCACGCAATCACTTTCCGCTTGTGCTCCACGCGCGCCGCCACCTGCTGCTCGCCGGCGGCATCGGGATCACGCCGATCCTCGCGATGGCCGAGCGCCTGGCGGGCGAGGGCGCTGCGTTCGAGATGCACTACTGCACGCGCTCGGCCGAACGCACGGCCTTTGCGCGACGCATCCGCGCCTGCGCCTTCGCGCCGCAGGTCCGCTTCCATCACGACGACGGGCCTGCTGCGCAGAAGCTGGACATCGCGGCGCTCGTCGCGAGGCCCGATCCCGACGCCCATCTGTACGTGTGCGGACCGTCCGGCTTCATGGAGGCCGTGCTCTCGGCCGCGCGGGCCGCGGGCTGGACGCAACCGGCATTGCACCGCGAGTACTTCGCGGGCACTGCGGGCAAGGGCGATGGCGATGGTGACAGTGCGTTCGATGTGCAGCTCGCCTCGTCCGGGGCGCTGATCCGCGTCTCGCCCGACCAGACCGTCGTCGCGGCACTCGCGGCCGCGGGCGTGCAGGTGCCGGTCTCGTGCGAGCAGGGCGTCTGCGGCACGTGCCTGACGCGCGTGATAGCCGGCACGCCCGACCACCGTGACCTGTTCCTGACCGACAACGAGCACGCACGCGGCGACTGCTTCACGCCGTGCTGCTCGCGCGCGCTGTCGCTGCGGCTTGTGCTCGACCTCTGAACAACGATTCTCTTCACCAGCCCCACTCTCATGTTCCGCTACTTCCCCACCAACTACGTCTGGAACCTCTCGGTCGACCTCGCGATCGAGATGGGCGCGCGCATCGGCGAGATCGAGGAGATGTGCGCTCCGCTGCAGGAGGCGGCAAAGGCGCCCGACGCCGCGGGCACGCGGGCATTCCGCGAGACCTGGGTGCGCATGGCCGACAAGCTGTGCGCCCTGGCCGACGAGGATCAGGCGTGCGGCCGGTTGCTGTCCGCCGGCGAGAAGCTCGGCCGCGCGGCGAGCTACCTGATCACCGCCGAGCGGCTGCAGGCGCATGACGCGCCGGGTCGGATCGAGCTGTACCGCCGCGAACTCGCGCTGTTCGCGCAAGGGGCGACGCTCGCGGCCGAGAACGTCGAGCGTGTCGAGATTCCGTACGAGGGCAAGCATCTCGCCGCGTTGTACGTCCGCGCCGAAGGCGTGAAGGGCCGTGCACCTGTCCTCGTGCAGCTCAACGGCCTCGATTCGACCAAGGAGATGAAATACCGCGTCGGCCTGCCGGCGTGGCTCGCGAAGCGCGGCGTCTCGTCGCTCGTCGTCGACCAGCCGGGCAGCGGCGAGGCGCTGCGCCTGCACGGCATGACCGCGCGCTTCGACACCGAGCACTGGGCCAGCCGCATCGTCGACTGGCTCGAGACACGCGACAACGTGGACGCGAAGCGCATCGGATGCGAAGGCGTCTCGCTCGGCGGCTACTACTGCCCGCGCGCCGTCGCCTTCGAGCCGCGCTTCGCGGCCGGCGTCTGCTGGGGTGCGAACCACGACTGGCGCGATGTGCAGAAGCAGCGGCTGCAGAAGGAGGGCGACTTCCCGGTGCCGCACTACTGGGCGCACGTCTGCTGGGTCTGGGGTGCGAAGGACATCGCCGACTTCATGCGCATCGCCGAGGGCGTGCACCTGGACGGCGTGGTCGAGAAGATTCGCGTGCCGTTCCTCGTCACGCACGGCGAGAAGGACTCGCAGATCCCGTTGAAGTGGGCGCAGCGCACCTACGACCAGCTCGTCAACAGCCCGAAGCGCGAGCTGAAGGTCTTCACCGAGCGTGAGGGCGGCGTGCAGCACGCGAGCTTCGACAACAGCATCAACGCCGGCCACTACATCGCCGACTGGGTGGCCGAAACGCTCGGCGCCCGCACGGCGGCCGTGGCCCCCTGAACACTTCAACCAGGAGCAACGAATTTCATGAACATCATCGGACTGGACGCGCTGGTTTTCGCGGTCGACGATCTTGCCGGCGGCGCGCAATACCTGCGCGACTACGGATTGAGCGACGTCGGCGGCGGCCGCTTCGAAGCGATCGACGGCACCGCGATCGTGCTCGTGGACGAGAAGGATCCGTCGCTGCCCGCGCCGCCCGCACCCGGCTGCCGCCTGCGCCGCACGGTGATGGGCGTGGCGAACAGCTCCGACCTCGCCGCGATCGCCATCGAATTGCGCCGTGATCGCGAAGTCCGCGAATTGCCGGACGGCTCGATCGAATCGGTCGACGAGGAAGGCTTCGTGATCGCCTTCCAGCGCAGCGTGCGCCGACCGTTCGAGAAGGCGGGCGAGATCGCGAACGCGCCGGGCTCGCCGTTCCAGCGTACGGCCAACAAGCTCGGCGTCGACGCGAACGCACCGCAGATTGTGCCGCGTACGCTGTCGCACGTCGTCTACTTCGTCGCCGACGTCGCGAAGGCCGAGGCCTTCTACGTGCAGCGGCTGGGCTTTCGCTGCACCGACCGCTTCACCGGCGTCGGCCCGTTCCTGCAGCCGGCCGGCACGCTGGACCACCACACCCACTTCTTCATCAGCGCGCCGCCGTTCATGAAGGGCTGCGAGCATTTCACCTTCCACTTCGCCGGCCCGGGTGAAGTGATGCACAACGGCAGCCGCTTCGTCGCGAAGGGCTATCAGCCGTTCTGGGGTCCGGGGCGGCACCAGATGGGCTCGAACTGGTTCTGGTACTTCAACAGTCCGTTCGGCTGCCACATGGAGATGGACGCCGACATGGACCTGCACGACGCGACATGGACGGCGCGCGAAATGGCGATGGGTGCCGACGCCTCCCAGGCCTTCCTGCTCGGCTATCGGAAGAAGTGGTCGCCGGGCCCCGGTACTTCGGCGAACGGCGACTATGCATGAGCCCGGGAGTGCGGCGACGTCGCAGCGCCTGTGCCGGCTCGCCGACGTGCCCGACGGCGGCGCGCGCGGCTTCGATCCGCTGGAGCGCGGGCGCGACACCGTGTTCGCGGTGCGCCGCGGCGAGACCGTGCGCCTGTGGGCCGACCGCTGCCCGCATCACGGCACGCCGATGCCTTGGCGCAAGGACGCGTACCTGAACGCGGCCGGCGACCGCATCGTCTGCGCCGCGCACGGCGCGCTGTTCGAGATCGACAGCGGTCTGTGCATCCAGGGTCCATGCCTGGGCGAACGGCTGCGGCCCGTCCCTTTCGTGCTCAATGAGCAAGGCGAGTTGCTGCTGGTCGCGGCCGCCACGCAGAACCCCATCACGATCACAGGAGACACCCCATGACTCTCGCAGCCCAACGCATCCTCATCATCGGCGGCGGCTTTTCCGGCATGTCGGCCGCGATCCAGTTGCGCAAGCTGGGCGCCGACGTGGACCTGGTCGAGATCGATCCCGGCTGGCGCAACTACGGCGCCGGCATCAGCCTTGGCGGCGCGACGCTGCGCGCGTTCAAGCAGCTCGGCATCCTGGACGCCTTCCTCGAGCACGGTGCGGCAAGCGACGGCGTCTCGATCCGGTTGCCGCACGGCCCGCAGATCGCAGAGCTGCCGACGCCGCGCATCGCCGGACCCGATGTACCGGGCGGGGGCGCGATCATGCGGCCCGTACTCGCCCGGCTGCTCGCCGACGCGACACGCGCTTCGGGCGCCACGGTGTACCTGGGCTGCACCTTCACGGCCATTGAAGAGGACGCCGACGGCGTCGAGGTCAGCTTCAACGACGGCCAGCGCCGTCGCTACGACCTGGTCGTCGGTGCGGACGGGCTGTACTCGAAGGTGCGCGAGGCGCTGTTCCCGGACGCGCCGAAGCCGCGCTACAGCGGCCAGGCCTGCTGGCGCGCGGTCGTGCCGCGCCCGGCGGAGATCCGCACGGCGACGATGTGGATCGGCCCGCGGGTCAAGCCGGGCGTCAACCCGGTGTCGAAGACCGAGATGTACCTCTTCATCACGGAGCCGCGACCGAGCAACGAACACGTCGACCCGACGACATTCGTCGATCAGGTGCGCGCGCTGCTCGCGGACTTTCCGGCGCCGGAGCTGCAGGCGATCCGAGCGGGACTCAGCCCCACCTCGCAGGTGGTGTTCCGCCCGCTCGAAGGGCTGCTGATGCCGCGTCCATGGTCCAAGGGACGCGTCGTGCTGATCGGCGATACCGTGCACGCCACCACGCCTCACCTGGCCTCGGGTGCCTGCATCGGCCTCGAGGATGCGATCGTGCTGGCCGAGGAGATCGGCCGCAACACCCAGCTCGACGTCGCGCTCGCTGCCTTCGCGCAGCGGCGCTGGGAGCGCTGCCGCATGGTCGTCGAAAACTCGTTTCGCCTCGGCGAGATCGAGATCGCCGGCGGCGACAAGGAGGAGCACGCCCGCATCATGCGCGACTCGCTGGTCGCGCTCGCCCAGCCGATCTGACGAAGGTGAAAACGATGATCCGAACCGATTCGATGCGCGGCCGCATCGCGCTGATGGTGGCGCACTGCGCCGGCATGATCGACCTGGTGGCACTGCCGGTCTGGGTCGGCACGCTGGTCGCGCGCCACCGCTTCGATCCGCAGCAGGCCGGCGCGCTGGCGACCTTGTTCCTGGCCGGCGCCGTACTCGCGAGCGTGCTGCTGGCGCCGCGCTTTCATCGCCTGCCTGGACGGATGGTGGCGACGCTCGGCTTTGCGATCTCCGGGCTCGGCTTCATGCTCGCGGCGCGCAACACGACCTTCGAAACGCTCGCGCCGCTGCATGCGCTGTGCGGCCTGGCCACCGGCGCGGCGCTCAGCATGACGCACGGCACGATTGCCTGCAGCGCGCGGCCGCATCGACTGTTCGCCATCGTCGGCGCCGCGCTGGGGGTGTTCGCGGTGGTCTTCTTCGCCATCACGCCGCAGGTCATCGCCGCGGCAGGTGGGCCGGCGCTGTTCGTGATCTTCAGCGTCGTGATGGCGGCTGCGGCGTTGGCCGCGCTGCTGGCGTTCCCGGCGCCGGACGGCCTCGGTGACGCAGGCCCGTCGGTGTCGGCGCCGCTGCCGCGCGCGGTGTGGTTCGGCATCGCCGGCGTCGCGTGCATGGCGCTCGTGCAGGCGATGACGTTCAGCTTCCTCGAGCGCGTCGGCAGCGACCACGGCTTCGGCACGTCGGCGGTCAACGGCGTGCTGGTCGCGCTGGGCCTCGTCAACCTGCTGCCGGCGCCGCTCGCGGCATTGCTGGAGACCCGCTGGCAGGCGCGTGCCGTGCTGCTCGCGGGGCCAGTGCTGCAGGCAACGCTGGTCGCGGTGGTGATGAACGCCCCGGTCTTCGCGCCCTACGCTGCGGCAGCCTCTGTGTTCGCCGCGGTGATGATCTTCACCCACACCTTCGCCTTCGGCCTGCTCGCGCGACTGGAACCGAGCGGCCGCGCGCTCGCTGCGACGCCGGCCATGATGATGATCGGCGCAGCGATCGGCCCGGTGCTGGGCGGCACGCTGGTCAAGTCCTCCGGCTACGGCAGCCTGTCGATCGCCGCTGCGGGCATCGCCGCCATCGCCGTGTTCTGCTTCCTGCGCCTGCCATCGTCGGCTCCCGCCGTTGCACGGAGTGCTCTCGCATGAAACCCCAACGCCGATTCGTCGACCTGTCGATCTATCTCGAGAACGACGTGCTCTCGGACCCGCCGCCGCTGGCGCCGAAGATCACGTACCAGAAGCACGCCGACACGCTGCCCGAGTTCATGGCGATGCTGCCCGGCACGAAGCCCGAGGACTATCCGGATGGCGAGGCGGCGGCCGCGGAGTGGGTGACCTTGACCACCCACAACGGGACGCACCTGGACGCGCCGTGGCATTTTCATTCCACGCAGGACGCCAAGCTCGGCGGGAGCAGACCTTCGATCACGATCGACCAGGTGCCGCTCGAGTGGTGTTTCCAGCGCGGCGTGAAGCTGGACTTCCGGCACTGTCCTGACGGTTACGTCACGACCGCGGCCGATGTCGAAGCCGAGCTGAAGCGCATTGGCCATGTGCTCGAGCCGCTGGACATCGTCGTGGTCAACACCCGCGCAGGATCGCGCTACGGTTACCCGGACTACCTCGGCGCTGGCTGCGGCATGGGGTACGAGGCGACGATGTACCTGCTCGAGCGCGGCGTGCGTCTGACGGGCACCGATGCCTGGAGCTGGGACGCCCCGTTCTCGTACACCGCGAAGAAGGTCGCCGAGACCGGCAACAAGGCGCTGATCTGGGAAGGCCACAAGGCCGGGCGCGACATCGGCTACTGCCATCTCGAGAAGCTGCACAACCTCGAGGCGTTGCCGCCGCACGGCTTCACGATCAGTTGCTTCCCGCACAAGATCCGCGGCGCGTCGGCGGGCTGGACGCGCGCGGTCGCCATCTTCGAGGACTGAACCATGACCTTTCCCACGATCCACCGCGTCGTCACCGGACACGACGCCGACGGCAAGGCGATCGTCGCCAGCAATGGCCCGCTGCCGACCGTCGTCGAGATCCAGGCGATTCCCGGCACGGTCTTTCACGAGGTGTGGGAGACCCGCGCCACGCCTGCTCCGGCGGACAACGGCGCGGACCCGACGACCGGGCCGCTGATGCTGCCGCCGCCGGAGCAGGGCACGCGCATCCGCTTCGTGGATATCCCGCCGGATACGGAGGAGTTCATCGCCCAGGGCGCCGCGCGGATGAAGGACGCGTTCACGCAAGCTGGGGATGCCGCCGTCTCGACGGTGAAGCGCGACTCGCCGCACCCGCTGATGCACCGCACCGAGTCGATCGACTACGGCGTCGTCATCGACGGCGAGATGACGCTGGTGCTCGATGACTCGGAGGTCCTCCTCAAGCCCGGCAGCGTCGTGATCCAGCGCGGTACCAATCACGCCTGGGCCAACCGATCGGCCCGGCCGTGCCGGATGCTCTTCGTGCTGATCGATGGTGCCTATGAGCCTTCGATCGGCGCTGCGCTGGCCCGGCGCTGAAGCAGGCAGGGAGTCCTCCGATGAAACTGTCCACACTGAAAGACGGCACGCTGGACGGCCGCCTCGTCCTCGTCTCTGCCGACGGCCGCTTGGCGGCCGGCGCCGATCCGATTGCGCCCAATCTGATCACTGCCCTGCAGCAGTGGTCACGCGTCGAACCACTGCTGCGCGACCGAGCCGTTGCGCTCGATGCGGGCCGGCTGGCCGGGGCATTCCCGTTCGACCCTGCCGCATGTGCCGCACCGCTGCCGCGCAGCCCGCAGTGGCTGGACGGCTCGGCGTTCCTCAACCACGGGCGCCTGATGGAACAGGCCTTCAACACCCCGCCGATCCCGGACTTCGACACGGTCCCGGTGATGTACCAGGGCGCGAGCGACGACTTCCTCGGACCGCGTGACGATGTGCCGCTGCCGGCCGAGGCGGACGGGATCGACTTCGAGGGCGAGTTCGGGGTGGTCTGCGGCCCGGTGCCGATGGGCGTCTCTCCCGAAGCCGCCCTCGGCTGCATCCGCCTCGTCGTGCAGATCAACGACTGGAGTCTGCGCGCGCTCGGACCGCAGGAGATGAAGACCGGTTTCGGCTTCCTGCAGGCCAAACCGTCGACGAGCTTCGCGCCGGTGGCCGTGACGCCCGACCGGCTCGCAGACGCCTGGCGTGACGGCCGGGTCCAGATGCGCCTGCACGTGCAGTGGAACGGCGCGCGCTTCGGCGAGCCGCACGCCGGCGAAATGAACTTCCACTTCGGCGAGCTGATCGCGCATGCAGCGCGCACGCGGCGGCTGGCCGCGGGCACGATCGTCGGATCGGGGACCATCTCCAATGTCGCGCGGACTGCCGGGTCGGCGTGCATCGCCGAGCGACGCGTGATCGAGAAGATCGACGACGGCGCGATCCGCACCGGTTTCATGCGCTTCGGCGATCGCGTCCACATGCAGGCGCGCACGGCCGACGGCCGCGACGGGCCGTTCGGCGCGGTCGACCAGCGCGTGATCGCGGCGGGTTGAGGGGCCGGCATGCGCGTCGCGATCACGGGTGCCAATGGCTACATCGGTCGCGCGCTCGCGCGCAGGCTGCAAGCGGACCGGACCATCGGCGAGCGGTCCATCACCCAGCTCGTCCTGCTCGACCTCGCGTTCGACGATCGCCCGGTCCCTGATTTCGTCCAGTGCAGGCCCGTTGACCTTGGGGATGCCGAGAGCGTTCGGTCCGTGCTCAATGGCGCCGTCGACGTGCTGTTCCACTTGGCGAGCATTCCCGGTGGAACGGCAGAGCAGGACTACGTTCGCGCGCGCGCCGTGAACCTGGACGCGACCCTGGAACTGCTCGAGCTCTGCAGGCAACGCGCCGAAGCCGGTGCTCCGGCGACGCAGTTCGTGTTCGCGAGCAGCATCGCAGTCTTCGGGGCGATGCCGGACCGGGTCGATGACGACACGCCGCCCCGGCCTCGCATGACGTATGGCGCACAGAAGCTCATCGGCGAGATCCTGGTCGACGACTTCAGCCGTCGAGGCTGGGTCGACGGCCGCTCGCTTCGACTGCCCGGCGTGTTGGCTCGGCCTCCGGCGCGCACGGGCCAGCTCTCGGCCTTCATGAGCGACATGATCCGCGAACTCGCCGCAGGTCGCGCGTTCACATGCCCGACATCACCCACCGCGACGACCTGGGCGTCGTCGTTGCCATGCGTCGTCGACAACCTGCTGCACGGTGCGACGGTGCCGGCGCAGCGGTTGGCCAATCGGCGCACCCTGACGCTACCGACTCTGCGCTTTGCTTTCGGTGATCTCGTCGCAGCGATCTCGGTCGTCTACGGCATCGATGCTGGAGCGCTCGTGCGTTGGGAACCCAACGCTCGAATCGAGGAACTGTTCGGCGGGTTCCCGCCGCTTGCCACGGTGGCAGCCGAGTCGGCAGGCTTTCGGCATGACGGCGCCGTCGAAACGCTGGTTCGACGCGCGCTGGCCGCCGAGTGACGTCCAACGAAGAGAGTCTTGTCGATCGTCAACCCCAGGTAGTCGACCCCGGCGACCCGGCGACAGATCGCGCTCGGACGATTGCGGTCGGAATGACCTTGGGGCGCACGGGTGGGGCACCGACCGAGTGAGTCCGACACATGCGACCTTCAATGCTGAACTTCTTCAAGCACCGCCCGACCGGTCTGCTGGCCCGCTACGTCGACTCGTTCTGGTATCGGGGGCAGACTGAAGCGGCCACCACCGGGATGCTGGTCCTGCCGAGCGGGCGCGCCGAGTTCGTCTTCAGCTTGGACGGCGCTCCACAGGCCTGCTGGACCGGGCTGGATCGCAGTGGCCAACGCCGCGACTTGAGCTACGCAACCCTGCGCTTGCCGAACTGCGCGCCCATCGCGTCCGCGCTGAGCGGGTATGGAGCAGCTTTCGGCGTTTCGTTCAAGCCGCACGGCCTGCGCCACTTCTGCCGTGTTGCCTTCACGGACGTGGAACCGGAAGTCGCGTCGTTGTCCGACCTGTGCGGGCGCAGCGCCGAAGACCTTGTCCAGCGCCTGACGGAAGCGCCGACACCCCCTGCCAAGTTCGCCGTCATGGAGGCGTGGCTCTGGCAGCACGTGCGTGAGCCGCACCGTGCTTACCGTCAAGTCGAACGGGCCGTCGTCCTCCTATCCGACCCCGCCAGCCTTCGAAGCGTCGATTCTGTCGCCCGCGAGGTGGGGCTCTCGCCGCGCAGGCTGCTCAACCTGTTCCGCGAAGACGTCGGGCTGGCACCCAAGACATTCGCGCGGGTCATGCGGTTCGGCGCTTCCATTCGACTCGTGCGCGACGCCGGGCACGCCCGCTGGACCGACATCGCCGCGATGTGCAACTTCTACGATCAAGCCCATCTCGTGCGGGAGTTCCACTCGCTCGCGGGGATGTCGCCCACCAGCTACATGCAGCAGAAGACCGCCGGACACGCGAACTGCCTGCCCTGGATACCCCCCGGAAGCGCCCGAGCCGAGTCGAACGTGCATCACGCCGGCGGCAAGCCGAATGGCCTTCACTTGAGCGTGCCGAGGTAGGCCAGGAGGTCCTCGAGCGCCTTCTGGTCGGACAGACCGTCATACTTCATCGAACCGCCCGGCAAGGCGGACTTCGGCTGTGCCAGATAGCGCTGCAGCGTCTCGCTGTCCCAGTTCCAGCCACTCTGGCGCATGGCGTCCGAGTACTTGAAGTCAGGTGTCTCGCCCGCGCGGCGGCCCATCACCGCGAACAACGTCGGCCCCTTCTTGTTCTTGCCGGCGCGCGCGCTGTGACATTCGGAACACTGGGCCGCGAAGACATCGGCACCGCGCTTCACGTCTCCCGGCTGCGCTTGGACTGCCTGCGTGAGGCAGGCACCCAGCACAACGGCGATCGCGCTAGAACGTGATCTGTGCATAGATCTGGAACGAGTCAAGGTCACGTGCGTCCGGCGAGAAGGGCCCGAACACGTTTTGAGTGCCACCGTTGAATCTGTCGAACCGGGTCCAGACTGCAGAGAGCCGCAGGTTGGCCCACGGTGCTGCCCAGGAGTCTTCCTTACCGAACGGTGTCCAGAAGACTTCGGTGTAGCGCACCCTGCTGTCGGTACGACCGAACGGGAAATAGCGCACCGGGTCGGTCGAGGCTCCGCGCATCACCGACGCGGTGATGCCGTAGGTCTGGTGAAAGACATAGGTGGCCGCAAGCGTGAACTCGCGAACCGTCGCGCTGGCCGGCGCCACCGCGCCGGTGAACGGGTTGACCGGCGTGCTGCCGTAGTTGCGCCGCTCGCGCACTGACGACGTGCGCAACTGGACGATGTGGTCCCGGTTGCCGAGGTACTCGTAGACCGCATCCACGCCGATGTCGGCCAATGAGTCGTAGGCCCCGGACCGCTCGGTCATGAGCGGCTGGGGATTGAGCACCGTCAACTGCCGCTTCGCGTTCATTCCAAAAATGCCGCCGCCGAAGAACTGCGTTTTCATGTCGTGCAGATAGGCCAGGCGCCAGTAGGGCGCCAGTCCTGAGAAGCGGCCGGGGTCGCCCTGCGGATCCTGGCCAAGCTTGTCCTGTAGCGATCGGCTCAGCGAACGGTAGGCTCCTGCTTCGGCATACAGATGTTGGGCCCAGAGTCCGTAGGTCGTCAGCCCCAGCACCCGCCGCGGCACGGTCGGGGAGGTCGTCCCGTTGAACAGCGATCCGGTCGTCCCCAACACCGGGAAGCCCCACGCCTGATTGGCGTCCAGAGGATCCTGGACACCCGGGTTGTTGTTCAGCGAGACCCCCCACAACAAGTCGCGCTCCGCAAGTCGCCCGGTGTCGGCGAAGCGAATATCGACGTTGTGCAGCTCGGTGTTGCGTTTGGCGCCGCTGTTGAACGGGTCGTCCGAGTGCATGACCTTCAGGTACGCCCCGAGCTTGGGAGCCAGTCGACCGGCGACATACAGGCTTGCTTCATCCAGCCGGTTGGCGGCGCGGTCGCTTGGCAGTTGCAACTCGTTGTGCGAGAGGCGCAACTGTGCCGACAGGGGCACCGAGTCCTTGTCGCCCTCCGTGTATCCGCTCAGCTTGAACCAGATGCCGTGTGGCGTCAGGTGCGGTCCGACGCCGCCGATGTGGCATGCCGCGCACTCGGACCCCGTTTGTCGGGCAAAGGACGGAAGCGCGAACGACGCCGGCGCGCTGGCCAGGAACACGAGGCAGAGTGAGGCGCGCAGCAACCACGCGCGTGCGAATGGATGAATCATGATGGCATCAGTGGTGTTCTGTGGGGAGGAAGGTCGGGGGTGGGGACGGGGGGCTGTCGAGTTCGGTGGCCTTCGACACGCGCAGCGACATGGACCTCAGCACGCCGTCACGAAGCACGAGGTGATGCCAGGCGGCGGCCAGCAGGTGGAACGTGGCAAGGCCGAGCAATGTCAGTGCGACGACACGGTGCGCGGTCTCCAGCGCATCGGCGAGATCCGGGTCGGCCTCCACGAAGATCGGCAGATGCAGTCCGAACCCCGCCTGAGACTGGCCGCGTGCATTCCCGAGAGCCAGACCGATCAGCGGCGCGGTCAGAAGGAGCGCGTACAGCACGCCGTGGGTAGCGGTCGCGGCGTACCTCGCGAATCTTCCCGTCGCACGGCCGGGCGCCGCGGATCGCCTGAAGAAGCGCAACGCGATGCGGACGAAAGCCGCTGTCCAGATGAGCATCCCGGCCCATCGATGCATGTTCAAGAGAACGTCGCGCCACCAACGCACATCGGCCAAGTCACGGGCATAGACCACCGCGACGCCGAGCACGATCAAGCAGACCGTCAACCAGTGCAAGAGCACGATGGAGGCCGGCCAGCGCGGCGCAGCGCCGGCGGGTTTGCTCGACAGGGGTGCTCCTTCGATCGCTCCCGGCATGGTTTCTTGCATCGCGTACAGCGCTCTTCGGCGCGTCAACAGTTGGTTTCCGGGGCCTTCTGCCACGGCGATCGCAGTCTCCCAGCGCGAGGCTCGCTGGCCTTGGACAAATCGGCAGCGCCGCTACGGGGTTTCCCGTGGCGGCTTCGAATCATTCGCGACGAGACCGCGCCAACTTTGTACGCAGCGGAGAAGCTCCACCGAAGGCGCGGCCGCCGGTCTCGCGCGCTGACTTCAGCCACTGAGCGCAAGACCCGCAGTCCTGCCTGCCCGACCATTGACATCGCCTACCCGGGGTGTGTGAGGTGGGCAGGCAGAAGAGGGAGACGCGGTCATGGCATTTCTGCGGGCATGTTTGAATGAAGTGCGCGAACGGAGCGCAGAACGCGATGGGGTCTGCCTGACCCTGCCCGTGCCGGCGGGCTGCGCGCTGCAAGCGAGAAGCCTCCGTCCAGTTCCGGCGCACGCACCGGACCTGCCGGCGTTGTCGATCGCGCTGCCGTCCGATGTCTCGCCGCGCTTGCGGCACCCTGCCTGCGACACCTATCTGCCGCGTCGTTACCTGCAACCCATGATCGAGAGCGGCATGCTGATGGTCGTCAAGGTGACGCCGAGCCTTCCCGACGCGCTTTACGTTGCCCTGTATCGGACCGATCAGCACAGTTCGCTCATCAAGTCGATCGCGATGCTCGCGCAGGAGAGCTGCGATTTCTCGAGAGTGTTTCGGACCGAGGAGGCAACTGGAGATGCACCGTAGGCCTGGATTGCGTCGTCGCGGTATCAAGCAGTTGGCCGTACATCTGACAAGAGTGCGACGAGTCGCGCGGCTGCCGGCGAGAGATAGCAGTTCGTCCGGTACGTCACCACCAGGCGCCGCCGCATCGTCGTGTCCTTCAGCGCAATCTCCTTGAGCTTGGCGCCGGTCTGCCTTGCCTCGAGGTGGTGGCGCGAGATGAAGCTCAAGAGTCCCGTCTCGGCGATCAGCGTCGGGAGCATCAGCAGCATCGTGCTCTCGACCTGCACGTGGGGCCGAGGCAGGCGCTTGCGATCGAATGTGTGGTCGAGCCAATCCCGCGTGGGGGCGCCAGGCGGCTGCAGCACCCAGCGATACGCGGTGAGATCCTTCAGCGTCGGCTGACTGCGAAGCAGTTCGTGGCTGGAGCTTGCCGCCACGACGATGGCATCTTCGGCCAGGACCTGCGAGACGAAACCGTCTTCCGCAGGGCTTTCGGTGCCCACCATCAGGTCGAGCTCGCCGGCCCGCAGCAGGGGCTTGAGCGTATCGATCAGGCCGACGATGGTACGCAGCGTGACCTCGGGTGCCTCGCGCAGAAGCTGACGTGCGACCGGCGGCAGCAGGAACTGCGCGGCAGTGGGGACGATGCCGATGCGCACGTGCCCGGACAAGCCCTGGCCGATGCCGGCGATCTCGCGTCGGGCGTCTTCCACGTCGAAGCGCATGCGCCTGGCCCACTTCAGCAGCACCGTGCCGGCAGAGGTCAGCCGGATTCCGCGTCCCGCCCTTTCGAAGAGCGGCGCGCCGCATTCCGCTTCGAGGCGTCGGATGCAGCTCGTGAGGGCAGGCTGCGTCCGGTGCAACTGCACTGAGGCGCGTCCGATGTGCTCGAGCGTCGCAATGACTTCAAAGTAGCGCAGATCGCGAAGGTCCATACGTCCATACCAAAAGCCGGATTGATGGTTTCTCAAAAACTATCGATTGGACTGTAGGGTTCCATGCACCAATACTCAAGCCCACAGCCAAGGCCGTCGTCCCGAACGGCCGCACCTGAAATACGGAGACGCATGAATCTCACCCGACGCGCGCTGGTGGCGATCGCCGCCGCCACCCTCATGACCGGCGCCCTCGCGCAGTCGTGGCCCGCCAAGCCCATTCGCATCGTCGTGCCGTTCCCGCCGGGCGGCGGCACCGACATCATTGCCCGCGAGACCAGCCAGAAAGTGGCCGCCGCGACCGGCTGGACCTTCGTCATCGACAACAAGCCGGGCGCCGGCGGCAACCTCGGCGTCGACGCCGTCGCGAAGTCGCCGGCCGACGGCTACACGATCGTCATCGGCCAGACGAGCAACCTGGCGATCAACCCGACGCTGTACACCAAGCTGCCGTACGACCCGCAGAAGGACCTGGCGCCGGTGGTGCTGCTTGCCAACGCGCCACTGGTCATGGTGACCGGCGCCAACTCGCCGTACAAGACGGTCGCCGATGCTGTCAGCGCCGCGAAAGCCAAGCCCGGTGCCGTGAACTTCGCGTCTCCCGGCAACGGCACGGTTGCGCATCTCACCAGTGAACTGTTCCAGAAGGCTGCCGCGGTGAAGACCCAGCATGTGCCGTACAAGGGCGCGTCGCAGGCGTTGACCGACGTGATCGGCGGCAACGTCGAGCTGTACATGTCATCGGTTCCCACGCTGCTCGGGCAGATCAAACAGGGCAAGCTTCGCGCGCTCGCCGTGTCGTCCACCAAGCGTGTCGACGACCTGCCGAACGTGCCCACCATCAATGAATCGGGCTACGCGGGCTTCAATGCGGTGACCTGGTTCGGCCTGCTTGCGCCGGCCGGCACGCCGAAGGACGTCGTGGCCCGCATGAATGCCGAGTTCAACAAGGCCCTGCAGCAGGCCGAGCTGCGCAAGAAGCTCGGTGACGAAGGCGCCGACCCCGCGGGCGGTACGCCAGAGCAATTCGCGTCGCTCATCAGGGACGACATCGTCCGCTGGGGCAAGGTCGTCAAGGAGTCAGGCGTCAAGGTCGACTGACCATTCCATCCACGTACGCCGGCATGCCCCGCCGACATCCCTCCCTCAGGATACCGATCACCATGAGTAGTCCAGCCGCTGCATTGCCCGACGTGATCCACGACATCGAGCGCGTCGACGCGGGCGTCGTCGAACAGGCGTCGAAGTTCCCATCCTCCATCCTCGCCGACGTCGCCGGCCGGCGCGGTGCCTTGAGCGGCCGCATCGCGCCGCTCGCACCCTCGATGCGGTTCGCGGGTCCGGCGATCACCGTCGAGGTCCGCCCTGGTGACAACCTGATGATCCACGCGGCGCTCGCCATCGCCCAGCCGGGCGACGTGATCGTCGTCGACGGCAAAGGCGACCTCGGCAGCGCCCTGATGGGCGAGATCATGTGTCAGCAGGCCGTGGCCCTAGGCGTGGCCGCCGTGGTGATCGACGGCGCGGTGCGCGATAGCGTTGCGATCCGCGAGCTCGGCTTCCCGATGTACGCCGCCGGGCTGAACCCGAACGGGCCGACCAAGTTCGTGCCGGGCCGGCTCAACCATCCGGTGTCCATCGGCGGTGTCACCGTGAACCCCGGCGATCTGGTGGTCGGAGACGCCGACGGCGTCACCGTGGTCGAGCGGGACAAGGCGGCCGCGATGCTGCCGCTGGCCGCCGAGAAGATCGCCGCCGAAACGAAGCGCATCGCCGACATCAAGAGCCGCAAGGCGCTCCGTCCTGGGTGGCTCGATGGCGCGCTGCGCGCGGCCGGCGTGATCAAGGAAGGGGAGACGTTGTGAAGCCCGTCTTCCTGGTCACCGGCAGCGACCTGGCGCCGCAGGCGCTCGCGCTGCTGAAGGACTACGAGATCGTCTTCGCCGGAAAGACACCGACCGAGGGCGACATCGTCGGGCTGTGCAAGCAGCACAACCCTGTGGCCATCATCGTGCGCTACAGCAAGGTGGGCGCCGCCGCGATGGACGCGGCCCCGAGTCTGAAGGTCATCTCCAAGCACGGCAGCGGCACGGACACGATCGACAAGGTGGCGGCCCAGGCGCGCGGCATCCAGGTCGTCGCGGCGGTCGGCGCCAACGCTGCGGCCGTGGCCGAGCAGGCGCTCGCGCTGCTGCTGGCCTGCGCCAAGTCGGTCGCCACGCTCAACGAGCGCATGCACGCCGGCCACTGGGACAAGGCCACGCACAAGAGCGTCGAGCTCGAAGGTCGCACGGTGGGCGTGATCGGCCTCGGCGCGATCGGGCTGCGCTTCGCGCGCATGGCCGATGCGATGGGCATGCGCGTGCTGGGCTTCGACCCGTATGCGAAGGACCTGCCGTCATACGTGACGCCGGTCGGTCTCGAGACGATCTGGCGCGAGTCCGACGCGATCTCGTTGCACTGCCCGCTGACCGCGGACAACGCGAAGCTCATCGATGCGCAGACGCTGGCGGACTGCCGCCAGGGCGTGATCATCGTCAACACCGCCCGGGGCGGACTGATCGACGAAGCGGCGCTGCTCGGCGCCGTCCGATCGGGCCAGGTGGCAAGCGCCGGGCTCGACAGCTTTGCCGACGAGCCGATGACGGCGCCGCATCCCTTCCATGGCGAAGCGCGCATCGTCCTCAGTCCCCACATCGGCGGCGTGACGGCCGATGCCTACGTGAAGATGGGCGTCGCCGCGGTGCAGAACGCGCTCGCGGTGCTGAACGCTTGAGCAGGACGATCGCCATGGGACAGCGCTGGGCACGTGCGCCGGCAGGCTCCGCTGGATGCGCCCGGCCTGCAGATCCATCGGCCGGCGTGACCCCGCGAACGTCGCAAAGGACCTCTGACGAGGTAGAAGCTGGAAGGCCTGACTGCTCTGGGCAGCGCAGTGATGCAGTGGCGGTAGGAAGTGGCCCTACACACACATCCCGGGCACCCCCTGATTGAGGCATCCACGCCCACTTTCTGCACCCATCGCGATCGGCTCAGGCGCACACTGACATGGTCAGGCAGTGGGGTATCGCCATGGCACATGATCTTCTTGGCCTGGTCGGCAGTTGGCTTGCCGCGGGTGCCGTGACAGCGGCACCGCCACAGACTCTCGATGGCGCGGCGGTTTCGATCGCGCCCGCCTCGGCGGTCAAGATTTCCGAGGCTGCCGATGCGAAGGGATATCGCCTGGACGGCGCCAAGCACTTCTATGCTGTCTACGCCGACCGCATCTATCAGGGCAAGCTGCCGCCGCTGATCCATGCGGTGGTGGTCATCGAGATCGAACTCGACGCACAAGGCCGAGTGGTGACCGTGCAGCTCATCCGAGTTCCGTCGCATGCGCCCGATGTGGCGCATGCGGTTCGCGACATGGTCCAGCAGGCGTCACCGTTGCCCGCGCCGGCGAGGATGGGCGGCGTCAAATACATCGAGGTCTGGCTGGTGGACAAGAGTGGACGGTTCCAGCTCGATGCGTTGACTGAGGGACAGAGGGGCGAGTAGGTGCTGCACTTCGTCGACGTAGTCAGACCCGAGGTTGTCGGCGCCAGGATCGGGCCGCCGACGCTCAGTCGTCCTTCTTGATCGTCAACTCGTTGTTGACGCTGCGCACGTTCTTGGTCTTGCCGGCGATCTCAACGGCCTTGTCGATGTCTTCCTGGCTTCTTGCTGTTCCGCGCAGCGTCACGACGCCATTCGCATCGGTGTCAATGTGAATCTTCGCGAGGCTACCGAGGTGCTCGGCCGCAAGCTTCGACTTCACGGCGGTCGTAATCGCCGAGTCCTTGACGAACGCCTTGGGATGCGCACGATCCTTGTCCTGATCGTCGGCGGCATGGCCGATCACAGGGGCGAGAAAGGCGCCGGTGATGAGACCGGCGATGGCAAGTCTTGCCTTCATGTGATTTTCCTTTGAAGCAATTCAGCCCGACGGGGCAAGCCATGTTGGCATCGACGCCGGCACCGGTCAGTAGGCATCGGGCGCCTGCGGCTGTAGGACACCGCTCGCCATGGCAGTCCGCCGGCCACATTCCGACCTTTGCGTGGCGCGTCACTTCAAGGAACGACACTTACCAGCCTGGTGGTGCGGACCGGGCGTCCAGACACTACAAGAAGCAGAAGCGTTCACGCGGCTGCGCCTTCGAGCCGTCGTGAGTTCGCGTCCGTGTCATGGATTGGAGAACGAGAATGGCAAGCAAGAACACGATCTGCCTCTGGTACGACGGTACGGCCGTGGACGCCGCGCGGTTCTATGCCGAGACGTTTGCGGACAGCACGGTGGGCACGATCCATCGCGCGCCCGGCGACTATCCCGCCGGCAAGCAGGGCGATGTGCTGACGGTGGAGTTCACCGTGATGGGCATCCCTTGCCTCGGACTGAACGGCGGCCCGGCGTTCAAGCACAACGAGGCCTTCTCGTTCCAGGTCGCGACCGACGACCAAGCCGAAACCGACCGCTTGTGGAACGCGATCATCGGAAACGGCGGGCAGGAAAGCGCCTGCGGCTGGTGCAAGGACAGGTGGGGCCCGTCGTGGCAGATCACCCCGCGTGCCCTCACGGCCGCGATCGCCGATCCTGATCGCGCGGCCGCCAAGCGCGCTTTCGACGCGATGATGCAGATGACGAAGATCGACATCGCTGCGATTGAAGCGGCTAGGCGCGGTTGACGTCTGGTGAGCGCCGACATGCTGGCGCTACGGCGTCCGACTGACGCGGTCGCGCGAGGTGGGTACGTTGCGCGATCGCATTGCCTCGGGAGCCGCCAATGAACAGGACTCGCCCATCCGCATGGGGTCTCGCGCTGTGCATCGCAGCCCTCCCGTTCGCATTCGCACAAGCAGGTCCGGACCCGGCAACGGCTCCGGCGGTGCAGCATGGCCCCGCTGGCATCGAGTACCTCAACGGCGGCAGCGGCGAAGAAGAGCGAGCCGCAATGGCGACGCGGCAGAGCGAATTTCCGTTCAAGGTGGTGATGAGCGGCGCCGGCGGTCAGTTCGTCGTTGCGGACAAGCTGAGCGTGTCGACGCCACAAGGTGAGGTGCTGGCGATTCGCGATGCCGGCCCCATCGTGATGATCAAGTTGCCGCCGGGGCAATACAACCTCGAAGCGACCTGGCAGGCAAGACAGAGCGTCGTTCGGTTCGCCTGGCGACGCGACGAACTGACCGCCGGCGCCGCTCATCACCACCTTGAACGGGCTCCGCCGCGTCGCCATTGCGGCTCGCTCTTCTTCACCGCTGCCGCCGTTGAGGTACTCGGTGCCAGCGGGGCCATGCTGCACCGCCGGAGTCGTTGCCGGGTCCGCACCTGCTTGTGCGAGTGCGAACGGGAGGGCTGCGATGCACAGCGCGAGACCCCATGCTGATGGGTGAGTCCTGTTCATTGGTGGCTCCCGAGGCAATGCGATCCCGCAACGTACCAACCTCGCGCGGCCGCGTCAGTCGTACGCCGCAGCGTCGGAATGTCGGAGCGCGCCGACGCGATGAACGGAGTCGCTGCGCGCCGGCTCCGGCCGATAACG
>Ga0070706_100001494_pt1 | contig 24545 bp, 12 predicted proteins | sample KBSK5501metaG_FD_65476 | JGI IMG/M metagenome (GOLD analysis project Ga0070706, IMG submission 65476) | Corn, switchgrass and miscanthus rhizosphere microbial communities from Kellogg Biological Station, Michigan, USA - KBS K5-50-1 metaG | ecosystem: Host-associated > Plants > Roots >... | reverse complement strand
TGCCCTCGCTTTTGCGCCTGTTGCTCGATCACGCCCCGCGACTGGGCGAGCGCGTGCCGCAGTTGAAGTTGTGGACCTGCAGCGGAGAAGTGCTGCCCACCGATCTGGTGGAGCGCTTCCGCGCTGCCTTTCCTGCAGCCCGGCTGCTGAATCTCTACGGCTCGGCTGAAGTGGCGGCCGACGTTACCTGCCACGAGGTCGGCGACGAAGACCTGCGCGCCGGCTCGATTTCCATCGGCAGACCGATTGCCAACACGCGAGTCTACATTCTGGATGGCAACAGGAATCCGATGCCGATCGGGGTGCGGGGCGAGATCTATGTGGGTGGCGACAATCTGGCGCGGGGCTACTGGCGGCGTCCGGAGTTGACAGCGGAGCGCTTTGTCGAAAATCCAATTGCGCCGGATCGTTCAGCGCGGCTGTTCCGCACCGGCGACTTGGGTCGCTTCAAATTGACGGGCGAAATCGAGTACTTGGGACGGGTAGACAGCCAGGTGAAGCTGCGGGGAATGCGGCTGGAGTTGGGTGAGATCGAGGCGGTGCTCAACGGGCACCCGGGAGTGCGTCAGGCGGTAGTGGCACTCACGCCCGATCAGCAGCGCCTGGCCGCCTACATCACGGGGGAGAAAGGACAGGCGCCCTCGGCCGACGAACTGCGCCGCTACTTGCGGGCGCGTTTGCCCGAGCACATGGTGCCATCCAGCTACAGCCGCCTGGAGCAGTGGCCGCTGTTGCCCAGCGGCAAAGTGGATCGGCGTGCATTGCCGGCCCTTAACCAGGCGGAGTCTGTAGAGCAATCTGCCTTCGTGGCTCCTCACGATACGGTGGAGGATCAGCTGCTGACTATCTGGAAGGGTATTCTCAACTTGGATGCGATCAGCGTCACCGATAACTTCTTCAATATTGGAGGCCACTCGCTGGCTTCGGCAAGGCTACTTGCCCGCGTTCAGCATACTTTCGGCAAGAACCTGGGACTGAGGGACGTGTTTGAAGCCCCCACGATAGCAGAAATGGCCGGGCTCATCCGCAGCGAGAGCAAGAGTACGGATATGGAGGGCATTCTACCGCTCCAGCCCAACGGTTCGCTACCCCCCTTCTTCTGGGTGCGGGGTGGTCCTTTGTTCCTGCCACTTTCGCGGCAACTCGGTCCTGAGCGACCCTCCTTCGGACTGGAATTGCCGAGCTCCCTCGTCGCTAAATTACCTGCTGCATACAAGTTTGAGGATATCGCGTCAAGTCTCATCCAAGTGATGCGCGCCGTGCGACCGAATGGTCCCTACTACCTGGGCGGTCTGTGCGTCAATGGTGTGGTGGCCTATGAAATGGCTCGACAGTTGGTTGCGGCGGGAGAATCCGTGCCCCTCGTCGTCATGTTGGATGCGCAAAACCCAACTCATTATTTCGATTATTCCCCGGAAGGCCGGACATCCTTCCTTTATCAGAAACTCAAGTTCCATCTCCACAAACTAGCCAAAGTGAAGCGCACCGAGCTTCGACAATATATTCAGGAACGATTTGCAGACCTACAGTTTAGGCGGAATCAGCGGCTGTGGAAGAACATTTATCGCAGTGGTAGTCGGCTGCCCGAGGACGCACTTGGCGGAATGGACAGCTTGGTGCATCCTGCAGCGTTGCAATATGAGCCACAACCATACCAGGGTCGCGTGATGTTCTTCCAATCCTCAGACTGGCCAAAGGGAGAGTACTGGGCCTATCACCGAGGGTGGACTGATCTCGTAGATGGCTGTGTGGAAGTGCACACAATGGATGCGGGCCACGAATCGATGCTTCACGAGCCGACCGTCGATGCCATTTCTACGCCACTCCTCTCGTGTCTGGGCGAGGCTAGCGATGCAAATTACTCGCAAATCAGTGCAGACCGCGTCTTAGTGAGTGAATCTAATCCTGTTTTTGATGCTTCGCTACCACATTTAATTTGCGGGCAATCGAGTGGGCCTAGTCATTTCACACAATAGGGTTAGCGTCAGATATAGTTGAGGATCGCTGGCCGACCCTATTGGGCATTCCAGCCACTCAGAGCATCGCAGAAAAAAGTCGTATACCGAACACGATTCCGCGGAAAACCGTTTCTTCTCCCATGAACAATCGTAACGCGAGACCATTTACCGGTTCGAGCCCTGAGTCAACTGGCGTTCTGCTTACAAGTTCCGAGCGCCCAGACGCTTCGCACGGACTTTCTGGGTTCTCCGTCGTGGAGCGGCCACTGGGAGGGCCAATACCGCTGTCTATCGCACAGCAGCAGGTTTGGTTACATGGGCAACTTGCCACTGGCGTTCCACTTTACAACGAGGTCCTGATTCTTGAACGAGTGGGTCCGCTCAACCAAGAGGTACTAGAGCGAAGCTTCAAAGAACTCGTTCGTCGTCACGAGACGCTGCGTACAACTTTTGCGGTCGAAGATGGGCCTCCGGAACAGGTAATCGCCGAGCACCACAAGATGGAACTGCCGGTCACGGAGTTGAGCGGCTTGCCCAGCCAGAAGCGCGAGGCTTCGGTCTTACGCATCGCGACCGAAGAAGCGCGACAACCGTTCGATCTGACGAAGGGCCCACTGATCCGATCCCGTCTGCTGCGGTTATCCAAGCAGAATCACATCCTGGTCGTGACGGTGCATACGATCATTGCTGACGAACGGTCGTTGAGTATTCTTGCCCATGAGCTCGCCACGCTCTACGAAGCGTACTCGGCTTGCCAGCCGTCTCCTCTCCCCGATTTGCGAATCCAGTATGGGGATTATTCGCATTGGCAAAGAGGTTGGTTACAGGGCAATGTTCTCGAGCGACACATCTCCTATTGGCGGGAGCGACTCGTTGACATTCCAGTGCTGGAGCTACCGACAGATCGACCACGGCCGCCTGTACAAGGATTCCGTGGCGCGCGTGAATCCCTGCAACTCTCAAAAAGCCTGAGTGAATCACTCAAGGAGCTAAGCGAGCTAGAGGGAGTAACTCTATTTGTGACACTCCTGGCCGCCTTCCAGATACTGCTCTCACGTTACACAGGACAGCGCGACATTGTGGTTGGTTCGATTGTCCCTGGTCGGGAGGGAGTTGGTACGGAGAGTCTTGTCGGTCTTTTTGCTCACACCGTACTCATTCGTACCGAAATGGAGACGGATGCTACTTTCCGAGAATTGCTGTGGCGTGCCAGCGATCTCTCGCAGCGCGACTGCGAGTATCAGAATATGCCGTTCGACCGCCTGGTTGGCGAGCTCCAATCGGAGCGCGATCTAAGCCGGAACCCTCTTTTTCAGGTGCTGTTCTCCTTTACTGCTTCGATGCCACTCCCTCAACATGGTTGGGAGATAGTCAATTTTGAAGTGGATGGCGGTGCGGCGAAGGTAGACTTACAGCTCCAACTCTACGACAGGCTGGACGGGATCTTCGCCCGCTTTACTTACAATACCGACATTTTTGGCGCCGGCACGATTAGCCGGATGGCTGGTCATTTTCAGACATTGCTTGAGGGCATCGTCGCCAATCCTGATCAGCGTCTTTCGAAATTACCGCTCCTCAGCCAGGCAGAGACACATCAGCTACTAGCGGAATGGAATAACACGCGAACGAACTACCCCAAGGATCGGCCGCTTCATCGTCTCTTCGAGTCGCAAGTGGACCGAACACCGAACGCGACGGCAGTAGTATTTGGGGACGAGTACCTGACCTATCGTGAGCTGAACAGACGAGCCAATCAATTGGCACACCACTTGGTGAGGCTAGGCGTAGGTCCGGACGTGCTGGTCGGTATCCTTGTTGAACGCTCGCTAGAGATGGTCGTGGGGTTGCTGGGAATCCTCAAGGCAGGCGGCGCCTACGTGCCGCTGGACCCAGCTTATCCAAGTGAGCGTGTTGCCTTCATGCTGGAGGACTCCGAAGTGGCGGTATTGCTTACACAGCGTCACTTGCTCGAGAGCATTCCTGACAGCCGCGCTAAAGTCGTTGTTCTGGACGCCGACTGGCACGAAATCGCAATGGAGGAAGCCGAGAATCCAGTCAAGAGAGCCGGTGCTGAGAACCTCGCCTACGTGATCTACACATCAGGGTCGACCGGTAAGCCTAAGGGAGTCCAGATTCCTCATCGCGCGGTGGTCAACTTCCTTACCTCGATGAGTCACAAGCCCGGCATGACCGAAGCTGACCGACTCCTCTCCGTCACCACCCTTTCTTTTGATATCGCAGGTCTCGAAATCTTTCTGCCTCTAACCGTTGGAGCATCTGTCGAGATCGTCAGTCGCGAAGTGTCTTCTGATGGATATCAGTTGCTTCCAAAGCTTGCCAGCTCGTGTGCCACAGTGATGCAAGCCACACCCCCTACTTGGCGCATGCTTCTCGAAGCGGGCTGGAAAGGCACTCCGCACTTGAAGATTCTGTGTGGGGGCGAAGCGATATCACGCAAGCTCGCAACGCAGTTAATGCAAAGAGGCAGTTCCTTATGGAACATGTACGGTCCAACTGAGACCACCATCTGGTCCACGTGCTCTAAGGTTGGGTCCGAACAGGAAGCAATAGTGATCGGCCGACCGATTGCAAATACCGAGATTTTTATATTGGACAAGCTCCTCCAGCCAGTGCCGATCGGTGTCGCAGGCGAATTGCACATCGGTGGCGACGGACTGGCCCGAGGATATTTCAAGCGGCCGGATCTGACTGCGGAGAAGTTCATCGCCAGTCCATTCGCTCAGGACCCCGAAGCGCGCCTCTATAAAACCGGGGATCTGGCCCGCTATCTTCCCAACGGAGACATTGAATGTCTGGGGCGGATCGACCATCAGGTGAAGCTTCGGGGATTCCGCATCGAATTGGGTGACATTGAAGCGGCACTGAGACAACATCGCGACGTAAACGATACCGTTGTTGTCGCCCGCGAGGACATCCCTGGCGACAAACGCCTAGTCGCATACTTTGTCCCCTCGCAGGAAACACCGCCGACGGTTGGTGAGCTGCGCAATTTCCTAAAAGAGAAGCTGCCGGAGTTCATGGTGCCCTCAGCTTTCGTAGCACTCGAAGCGATGCCGCTGACGCCGAACGGAAAGGTCAACCGGCGCGCGCTTCCGGCCCCGGAGCAGCCAAACTTGGCGCCCAAAGAGAATTTTGCGGCGCCAAGAGATGGTCTCGAGTCCCAGTTGGTAACGATCTGGGAGAGTGTTCTGGGTGTTCGGCCGGTTGGTATCAGGCACAGCTTCTTTGAGCTGGGTGGTCATTCATTAGTAGCAGTCAGACTAATGCACCGCATCGAGCAGGCATTTGGAAAGCACTTGTCGATCGCCACACTGTTCCAGGCTCCGACCATCGAACAATTATCTGTGATTCTTCGCCAGAAAGGATGGTCGCCCGCCTGGTCGTCGTTAGTGGCGATTCAAACTGGCGGCTCAAAACCGCCTTTCTTCTGTGTTCACGGAGTTGGAGGTAATGTGCTCCGTTTTTACGGTCTCGCACAAAATCTCGGTTCGGACCAACCTTTTTATGCGCTGCAGGCGCAAGGGCTGAATGCGAAGTATCCATGTCATACACGAGCGGAGGACATGGCGGCCCACTACCTCAAGGAAATACGCAGCGTTCAGTCGCAAGGGCCTTATTTTTTGGGAGGCTACTCTTTTGGCGGCACGATTGCGCTTGAGATGGCTCAGCAACTGATAGCAGAAGGCGAGGAGCCGCCGTTGGTAATCCTGTTCGATACTTTTTGCCCTGTACGAGGGAAGCCGTCTTCTCGAAAGCTCTCGTCCCCATTCCTCAAGATCCTTCGGATTTCGGGATCGGAAAGGCGCGCTTATCTTTCGCGCGTCGCCACGGCCCCACTGCGAGTAATTCACTGGGGACTGCACGTCGCGAGACTGCCACGCATGGTCAGGAAGGTCCGAAATGCCTGTCTAAGAGCTGCAAGATACTACGTGCCGCGAGCTTACCCTGGGCGGGTCATTTTGTTTCGGTCGAGCCGCGAGCCTCTAGGGGGATTTAGTGATCCGTATGCGGGCTGGAGCGAATACCTTGCTAATGGACTAGAGGTCTATGAAGTAAAAAGCGATCACGACAACATTCTTCTCGAGCCGCAAGTTCGATTTGTGACCGAGCAACTGAGAACTTGTCTGGACGAGGCACAAGCAGCCGATCAGGCGACTCAGCAGCCGCATGCGATAGAAACAGTAAACGCGAGCGTCCAGCTCTTAGCTTAGTTCGAATAAGTTCGAATAGAGCTTTGGCGCTTGCTCTAGCCCGGGATCTTGCTCGCACGTAAATGAGGCAGCGGGGCCCACATGACGACGCGCAGCTTTCGCTCGCAAACCTGTTTCAATTGAGAGGACGGTCAAGTGACCGGAGTAGGACTTCAGGAACCCACACCAACCGTTAATCCCGTATCAGCAGAAGGCACTGTCGGCCGATTCCCCCTGAGAAATATCTTGTCAATCGATCACGCGGGTATACTCCGGAAGCTCATTCCTTGGGTGATGAAGGGCGGGCTGGCCATCCTGGACCAAGGACTCTTCGCAGGATCTAATTTTGTGATGAGCATTCTGCTGGCTCGGTGGTTGACGCCTGAGCAATATGGGAGCTACGCGGTCGCGTTCGCGGTCTTCGTGTTCATCCTGATGTTCCACCAAGCCTTGATGCTGGAACCCATGTTGGTGTTTGGCAGTTCAGCGTATCGTAATTGTCTCCGGGAATACCTGAAGGCCTTGCTCTTACTTCATTTGGGCGTGAGCTTGGTGATTGTCTTCGTTCTGGGTGTCGTAGCCGCTGCTGCGTTTAAGCCGGGGCAAACGAACGGCATGCCCGATGCGCTCGTCGGTGTCGCTGTCGCAGGGCCATCGGTCTTGCTGCTCTGGTTAATTAAGCGAATCTTCTATGTGAAGCTTTCCCCGGGACCCTCCGCCGGCGCAGCGCTTCTCTACTGCGTTCTGACAATGGGAGGACTGGCTTTAGTCTATAAGCATAATTACCTTTCACCCTTGTCCGCATTCCTGCTGATGGGACTCGGGAGCTCAGTGACCAGTGTCGTACTGCTCGCTTATCTGAGATCGCGGCTTTCCTCGAGCCCAGAAGCACCCAAGCTACTGGACATTTGGCGACGGCATTGGCGCTATGGGCGGTGGGCTATAGGGGCCAACGTTATGATGTGGGTTCCTCTAAACGTCTTCTATCCCTTCCTCAGTAGCTTGTCCGGCATGGCGCAGGCGGGCGAACTCAAGGCATTGATGAATTTTGCTTCGCCTATGTATCAAACTAGCGGGGCGCTTAGCCCGCTCATGCTTCCTTACGCCGCTCGCGTGCTAGAGGAGAAAGGCCCTGCCGGCGTTAGCTCCGTTCTGAGGCAACAGACCTTGCTAAGCATTTCTTATACAGTCCCTTACTGGGTTGTGCTACTTTTGTTTAAGACGCCCGTTTTCCGAGTGCTTTACTCGGGCCGGTACACGGAAGTAGCCTATTTGCTGCCCATCGTTGCGTTGGCATGTGTGTTCGGCAGCGCGTTTTTCGGTCCGGCAAATGTGTTGCGCGTTATGGAGTCTCCACGTTTGGTTTTCGCCGCCGTTTCCGTTTCGAGTTGTGTCGCAGTCGCAATCGGCGTTCCTATCACTTGGGCTCTGGGAGTTAGAGGCGCAGCATGGGGCATGGCTTTGTCGGAAGTACTGGCTTTTGTGGCGGCTGTCGTCCTGCTCCGTCGCAAAGCCCGTAAGTCATCCGAGGCGGCGTTAACTGCGCCTTGTACTTTGCCCGTTGGAGAACTGGACAGCGGAAGTTAGTCAGGCTTGGGCCTCCGCCAGGGGGCGTGAATGTAGAGGTAGCCCAGAGTCAGAACCCCGGAGGAAAGGCGGGAGATAGTGCCAGAAGGATTGAAAAATGCCTGACATAGTGACCAATTCGAGCGCTAGCCTCAAATCGAGCCCCCGTCTGACCAGAATTGATCTACGCACTGTCGCTTGGTTTTCGCTCTTTTTTTTAATAGGCAGTTTGGCGATCCTTTATCCCCTCTTCGTGCTGGGCTGCATTGCAGCTGCAGCCGCGTTGGGTTTCTGCCGGCTGGCAGTTACTCAGGTGCAGCGCGCGAATCTGGAATTCTGGCAGGTCCTCGCGCTGGTTGCTCTGAGCGGTTACCTGTTGTTGAGTCGTGGATTCGAGAATCTGACCCTTCATGTCGGCGGGGTTCCGATAATCATCGGTTATGGACTAATCTACGCCTCCCTCGCTCTGGCAGTTTTTTCCCGTCGGCAACTGATTGCAAGAGCACTGAAGGAACCTCCCGTGGTGTGTATGCTAGCCTTGCTTGTCTTCGCTGTTCTTCACCTCGTCGTGGATATTCCTTCGTATGGGATTTGGGCCCTACGCGACAGCACGATGTGTCTCGACGGTATGTTCATGCTTGTGGGGCTGGCCTGGGCCATGAAGAGCAATAACAGCGTTTTCTTAGCACGATGGATGTTGGGCCTCTTCGTGGTGAACCTGATGTACAGCTACACTATGCCTTGGGGTGAAAAGTTTTGGTCCTGGTCTCCTGTAAGCGGCGTTTTTCTCAAGGTGCCGCTACTGGGAGATTTCGTTGGCACGGGCGACCTATTAGTGGCAGGCGCCTTGTTTTGCATCTGCGTCGGCAGTTACCTGGTCCGCCGCCCGAGTTGGTTGATGCCAGCTCTGGCCTTAGGGCAATTCTTGGGAGTTTCGATCACGCAGGGCAGACGGACATACGTAGGAACCGTGGTTGTTCTTGTTATCCTTGTCCTCCTTGGCGAAGCCAAGAAATTTGCGAAACTCATCATACTGGTCCCTTCAGCGCTAATAGTGGTTTTCTTGGTAACCACCGTCGGGGGCCTTAAAATATCGGGCCGCATCGGCGAGGTAAACCTCGATTTTCTCAAGGCCCATCTTCGAAGCATTGGGACCTCTGAGGGAACACCAGGAAGCTCCCGTGAGACCCGCATCGACATGGTGGACCAAGCATTACAACATTTTTACGTGCACCCGGTGCTAGGCGAAGGGTTCGGTCAACCGCTGCTTACCGATACTGATCCAGAAAATGGCGCGGTTACGCGAATGCCTCACAACTCGAGCATAAGCTATCTGGCCAGGCTGGGGTTGATTGGATTCGTTATTTGGATTGCCTTTCATTTCCTGTTGATAAAAAGATTCATCAGCGTGCTTCGCCGGCGAAATACCTGCGACGACAAGCGACTCTCCGCCTTCGTGCTGTGGCTTTTTCTGTTTTACGTGCTTTTTATGATCACTAGTTTGGTAGAGGGCCCTTTCGAGTTCCCTTCAGGGGCTGTCCCCTTTTATTTTTTCACGGGATTCGCTCTTGGATTGATGCGTTGGCACCTGTCCGACAAGAACAAGCGTGAACATCGGGCACTTGCGTTCGTGAATAGCGCACAGAAAGCCTGACCGCAAGTCAACTTCGAAAGTAGATTCTGGATCACCTTATGCTCCTCTCGAAGAACAAGAATTTGCGTTTATTTTGCGGTGTGCTTGAAACGATGAACATCCTTTCGCTCAAGCTGGCCTGGAAGAATCCATCGAACCTGTGCTCGTTCCCGGGAACAATGTTCAGGACTTATATGAGTTTGGTCAAGCAAGATAAGTGGCTGTGCAAGACCGTCTTCGAGATATTCCCGGGTTCTGAGGGTGTACGTGTGACCTTCGAGCATCTAAAGGAACCAAACATCAACACTCCGCTCGACGACCTTGCGCGGTTAGCCCTTATAACAAAACTCCTGGAACCGAAAAAGGTGTTTGAAATCGGAACATTTCGAGGAAGAACAGCCCTGAACTTTGCTCTGAATTCCCCGCCAGATTGCACGGTTTACACCTTGGACCTACCACCAGCAGCAAAGCAATCGGCAAGGCGACGGGCATTTGCGCACGATGCCAAGGTAATTGACGGAAGCCTTCCCGGGCTGCGTTACGAGAGCAAGGATGTCTCCGGGAAAATCGTGCAGCTCTATGGAGATTCGCAGGATTTCGACTTTTCGCCTTACTTTGGCAAGATGGACATTGTGTATGTTGACGGCGCTCACCATTATGATGCGGTGAGGCAAGACACGATCAATGCGCTCAAAATGCTGAGCCCCAATGGCTTGCTCCTGTGGGACGATTTCGCCGATTATGGGGATCAAAACGATGTAACCCGAGCGGTGCTGGACGTCATTCCTGGCAAAGAAGTGATCCAGGTGGACCAGAGGCACATTGCCTTGCACAGGCCTGACCACGTTGTGCGCTAGCCGAGAGACAAACTCAGAGGGAAGCGTTCCCGGTAAGAGGCGTTAAGAGCCCCGCAAAAGAGGGTACCCCGCCAGCAAAACAATGGAAATACCAAGAATCGTAACTACCAGCTGGGATGACGGCGACCGCGCGGATCTGAGAGTTGCCGAGATGCTCCGATGCAGGGAGATTAGAGGGACTTTTTACGTTCCTAATACTCCCTACGGGACACGTCCCTCGCTTAGTCACGCTGACTTGAGGGCCTTGTCGTCCGAAGGTTTCGAAATCGGCGCTCACAGTGTTTCCCACAAACTTCTCTGGGGGCTAACTGCAGAAGAATTAGCCAAGGAAGTGAGCCCGTGCAAGCCGATGCTGGAAGACATCCTCGGAAAGGAAGTTCGGATGTTCTGTTATCCCTGCGGTCGGTACGACGCGAACGTTATGCGTACTCTGAAGGAGGCCGGTTATTGGGGGGCGCGAACAGTACGGATGCTGGCAACGCGGCTGGAGTTCAACCCCTTCGAAATGCCGACAAGCGTGCAGATAATCCCGCATCGGAAGTCCAGCTACATCAAGAACGTGGCCAGGGCAGGAAAAATGGAAGGCCTACAAGTTTTTCTGGCCCACATGACAAGTCTGAACAATTGGCTCGAACTCGGTAAAAGGCTCTTTGATTCGGTATTGCAAAACGGCGGGATGTGGCACATATACGGTCATTCGCACGAGATTGAAAAACTGGGGCTGTGGAGAGATCTGGAGGAGATGCTGGACTACGTGGGCAATCGGAAAGGGGTGATGTACGTTCCGAATTGCGAGTTGATCCGGCTTCTACCCCAGCAGGGCAGCCATGCCGGGAGCGGCAAATCATGAAGATACTCCTCGTTCATTGTCACTACCTGCAAACGGGAGGTGGTGAAGACGTCGTCTTCGAGAAGGAGCGTCAACTACTCGAGCGCGCCGGACACCAAGTCCTGGTCTACTGTCGAAGTAATGTCGAGGTGGACTCCTATCGTGGCGTCAAGCGGCTGGTGCTTTTGCAGAAAGCAGTGTGGAATGCCGACACGCGAAATACCTTCGCTGAGCTGCTGCGCACGGAGAGGCCAGATGTCGTCCATGTCCATAACACCTGGGTCATGATCTCGCCATCGATCTACTCGGCGTGCCGCGAAGCCGGTGTGCCGGTCGTGCAAACCCTCCATAATTACCGCCTCTTGTGTCCCGCTGGAACCTTTTTCCGGGATGGCATAGTCTGTGAAGACTGCTTGGAGCATTCTTTATGGGGAAGTGTCCGACACCGGTGTTATCGCGACTCTTACGCCGAAACTGCCGGCAAGGTCCTGATGCTGGCTGTGCATCGTGCCCGTCATACGTGGGATCGGGAGGTGGCATCCTTTATCGTCCTCACGGAGTTTGCCCGGGACAAATTTCTGCAGGGTGGGCTGCCTGCGCACAAACTATTTGTCAAACCGAATTTCGTGGACCCTGATCCGGGGCCGCGGGCTGGTGATGGAAGCTACGCGATATTTGCAGGTCGGCTCTCGCCCGAGAAGCGCGTCAGCACGATGTTATCTGGGTGGATTCGCCTTCGCAGCCGCGTCCCTCTTGTAATCGTCGGCGGAGGGCCCCAACGCGATGAGTTGGAACAAGAGGCGATCAGGGCAAACCTCAGCACGGTCGTTTTCAAGGGCAAGTTGCCACACGACCAAACACTGGCGGCCATCAAGGGAGCACGCTTTCTGATTTTTTCCAGCGAGTGGTATGAGACATTCGGACTCACCATGATCGAAGCTTTTGCCTGCGGTATTCCGGTCATCTGCTCCAGGATGGGAGCAATGCAGGAGATCGTGGACGAGGGTCGCACCGGCTTGCACTTTACGCCCGGCGATAGCCAGGATCTAGCCGAGAAAGTTGAGTGGGCCTGGAACCACCCGGAGCGTATGCAGCAAATGGGAGAGGAAGCCCGACGCGAATACGAAAGCAAATACACCGCTGAGAAAAATTACCCCATGCTGATGGAAATCTACAAACGTGCGATTGCGGGACCTGACTTGCAATCGCCGGAGCTTGATCGCAATCGTTCTACCTCAATAATGGCTGAGACTAATGTTGGACCTTTGACCGAATAACAATTGACAGGAAACGCTACGTCGAGCTCTTCGCGCTTGGCGAGTGAGGAATGGGCAGCTGAAGATCGTTGTTGCCTATAGCTACTGCCGATTCCTGAGGGTGAAGATGAGAGTTTCCGTAGAGAGCAAGAGTTACTCCCCTCTGACGGTCACCAAGTGACGAAGTTCATTTCGCCGGAATAGCGAAATTACGCTATCTGAGCGCGCCATGGCCTCTGACTCTCAACAGTCACACCTCATTCAGTCCTCCATGATTTTTTCCTGATTCTCAAGATGGCCATGAAACATAAGGACATTTCCGACGCCCCGAATGGCACGCTATTCGTCTCGAGTGGAAACGCTCAAGTCGAACTCGAGGAGTTTGCATGAAGCATAGGCCTGACATCGACGGTCTTCGAGCTGTCGCCATTATTCCGGTCGTTCTGTTTCACGCCGGCGTTCTTCACGTCGCGGGTGGCTTCGTCGGGGTAGACGTCTTCTTTGTTATATCCGGCTTCCTCATTACGGGAATTCTTTTCGAAGATATCCGGAAAGACCGCTTCTCGATCGCAACCTTTTACGAACGCCGCGCCCGCCGCATTTTGCCCGCACTGTTTGCAGTGCTCTTGTTCGCGTCGCTGGCGGCTTACAAGCTTCTGCTTCCCAATGATCTGCATGACTTCGGCCGCAGCCTGGTCTCCACGTTATTCTTCGCCTCGAACATCACGTTCTCCAAGGAAATGGGTTACTTCGACGGCCCGGCGGAGTTGAAGCCTCTGCTGCATACGTGGTCCCTGGCAGTCGAGGAGCAGTTCTACATCGTTTACCCGCTCTTTCTGTTCCTGGTAACTCGCTTTTTCCGAAAACGATATGCGACCGCGATCGGTTCCGTGCTCGTAGTGTCGTTCGCTTACAGCGTTTGGCGCGTGCACACTCAACCTGTTACCAGCTTCTTTCTGGCCACTACGCGCGCCTGGGAACTACTGATCGGCGGAGTTCTGGCGATTCAGGGTATTCCGAAACTGCGGCACAAGCTAACGGCCAATCTCTTGGGATTTCTGGGTGTGGGTCTGATCGCATATGCTGTCTTCGCTTTCTCTGCAGCGACGCCGTTTCCCGGCTTGCATGCGCTCTATCCATGTTTGGGCGCCGCCCTCATCATCTATAGCGGGATGGAGGCTGAAACGCTGGTCGGACGCATTCTCAGTACTCGGCCCATGGTTTTCGTTGGGTTGATCTCGTACTCGCTCTATTTGTGGCACTGGATGATCATTGTTTTCACCAAGCACTACCTCGATCGTCCTCTGAACGGCCGGGAAACCGCGGCCGTAATTGTTGCCCCGTTTCTCATCGCGAGCCTGGTCTGGAAGTTCGTCGAAAACCCATTTCGAGGCCGCGGGGCGGTTGGAACCAGGGCCTGGATCTTCTCGGGCGCCGCGGCAATAGCGATGCTGTTCGCTGTCTTCGGCCTCAGTGCCTTCGTGAGCAAAGGTTTTCCCGCACGCTTCAGCGGGGAAGCGCGGCTCCTCATGAATGCGCGGGATGACTTCTGGGGAAGGCGCGACGAGTGTGAAGGCAAGATTTGCCACGTCGGAACGCCTGGCGCTGAGGAGACCTTCCTTCTATGGGGGGACTCACACGCCGGCGCCCTCGCTCCCGCGTTCGAACACCTGGCACTCTCTGACAACCTCGCCGGGGCTGTGGCTTTCCAGTCGTCATGCGCTCCCCTTCTCCAAATGAAGCGTTACGATGTGGGTGGCGGGGATTGCACCGACATCGGTCAGTCTGTACTCCACTACATCGACACTCATCACATCAAAAACGTTTTCCTCCACGGCCGGTGGGCTCGGTACACGGAGTCCACGTGGCACGAGCAGGACCTTCCGGTACTCCTGACACCCGATCTCCGGCCGGAAGAGAATTGTGCGGTGTTTGACAAGCTCATCCGCTCCACTCTGGCCGAACTGCGAAACCGAAACCTGAATGTCGTCATCATTGCCAGCGTTCCAGAGGTTGGAAAGGACGTGCCGGCAACGTTGGCGCGCATCGTACTCTCAGGGAAGCAGATGGAGCTCGCACCCCGGCGCGACCAGTTCATGAAGCGCCAGCAGCGTGCCTTCCAACTGCTGACGAGCGCGGCTGACGACTATGCTGTGCAAATTGTCTATCCCCACCAAACTCTATGTTCGGCTTCGGAATGCTCTGTTGAGAAAGATCAATGGCCTTTGTACGTCGATGACGACCATCTCAGCGTTCACGGCGCGCTGGATCTCTCGCCAATGTTAGAGGGCTTGCTCAAGAGGGTGTCTGGTTCACCAATCGCCGGCAATTTCTAACAATTCACGCAGTGCCAAACCTGAGCTGCAGACACGTTTGAGACATTTCTGATTTATGGCGCTTGAAACAGTTCTAAGACATCGCCGCAGCACCGCTCCGGGTCGGGGGAGTAGCCTGACCATGGCTGCGCGGGACGCCAAAGCGCCCAAAGGGAACACTATTCCTTTCGCAAAAGTACGCTGGTATCTCTCCCGGCTTGCCTCCATGCAACCGGCGGAGGTCGCGTGGCGCGCCCGGTCGGCGGCTACAATGCCCGTTGACTGGGCCCGCTGGAAAAAACAGCCTGCGGTGCCAGCTGCTCGCTGGATGCCGCTGCAAGCCGGCTCCTACCCCGTAAAACTACACAGTGGCGGGGCGCCGATGGAGCACATTCCTGTGTTCGATCTCGAGTTTCCGGTGGGATTCGAGTTCGACTGGCATCGTGACTACTGCAACGGACGGCAGGTCGAGCGCGGCTTCGCCACTACGCTGGACATCCGCGACACCGCCGCTGTGGGCGACATCAAGTACGTGTGGGAGCCCAGCCGGTTCCAGCATCTCTCAGCGTTGGCATTTGCCGCGAATGGCGAAGAGCATGCGGACTATATAGTGCAGTCGATCGACTCTTGGCTCGACGCCAACCCGTATCTTTCCGGCGTCCACTGGACCAGCAGCCTGGAACTGGCCGAGCGCGTAATCTCCTGGGCCTTCCTGTACCCGCGCATCGCGGACCAGGTGGCGCGCGATCAGGATTTCCGCCGCCGCTGGCTCGACTCGATTTACCTGCACCTGTCGCGCATCACCCGCAAGCTGAGTCTTTATTCATCGGCCAATAACCATCTGATTGGCGAACTGGTTGGCCTGTTTGTGGGGGCGTCCTCCTTCAACTTCTGGCCGGAGTGCAGCGGCTGGCGCCATCGCGCCCAGAAGTTACTAGAGCGCGAAATCCGTCTTCAGGTTGGGGAAGACGGTGTGAATCGCGAGCAGGCGATGTCGTACCACCTCTTCACCATGGAGCTGTTCCTACTTGCATACGCGATCGGCCGCAATACTGGATTTCCATTCAGCGAAGGATACGCGCAGCGGCTACGCGGGATGGCACGGTTCCTCGATACGGTGGCCACATCTGGCGGAGACCTGCCATGGTACGGCGATTCCGACGATGCACGTGGGTTCGTGTTATCGGAGGACGAAAGCGGGCTGGAAGTGGCCATGCAATTGGCCGGGTTGCTTTTTGGCGAAGCGCAGTGCCCCCGTTTCGGCAAAACGCCTACCACGGCGGCACGAGCTCTTGTTCCTGATCTTCTTCGGAACCTCGATCCGGGCGTGACACACACCGTTCAAGCACGCGAGCTGTTTTCCAACGCTGGCCTGGCTTGTGTTCGCAGCCACGACGACAACGTACGTCTTCTCATGGATTTTGGTGCGCTGGGTTTTACCAGCATCGCCGCGCACGGGCACGCCGATGCGTTGTCGCTTTGGCTGGCGATCGGTGATGAATATTTCCTGGTCGACGCCGGAACCTATGCCTACCATTCGCATCAGGAGTGGCGGGAATTCTTTCGCAGCACGGCGGCGCACAATACGGCATCCGTGGACGGTGAAAATCAGTCACAAATGGCCGGCCGCTTTCTCTGGAGTGCGAAAGCGAATGCGCGCCTGCTTCGGTTCGAAACGAAATCTGAACACGTGACAATCGAGGCCGAACATGACGGCTACGCGCGACTGCAAGATCCTGTTACCCATCGGCGCAATATACGTTTTGACCGCACTACCGGGAATCTCTTGATTGAAGATAGCTTCCAGTGCGCCGGCCGGCACCAAGTCGACTTGTTCTTTCACATGCATGAAGAAACGGTTGTTCGTGCGGTTCGCGATGGCGAGGCCCAGGTGGAATGGCGCGGACGACAGATCGTGTTCTGGTCGTCGGATGGCAGCGGTCATTGGGAGATCTTTCGCGGGTCGGAAAATCCCAAGCTCGGCTGGCGTTCGTGCCGGTTCAACCAGAAGCAGCCCACTCCCACCCTACGCATTCGTACCCAAATCGAAGGTCCAACCACAATTCACACACATTTGAGGATCAACTCATGAATATCAGTATCGTCGGACTCGGTTATGTGGGCGCAGTCTCGGCCGCTTGCTTGGCCGACTCGGGACACCGAGTCTGGGGCGTTGACATCAATCCTGAAAAGGTACGCATCATCAACGAAGGCCGTTCTCCGATCGTGGAGAACGGACTGGCCGATAAGATCGCGCATGGGAAGAGGACGGGCCTGCTATGCGCAACTACAGAGATTGAGCAGGCCTTGCGTGAAACGGGGCTCTGCTTCGTAGCCGTAGCTACTCCGAGCCGCGCGAACGGGCAGATTGATCCCGCACATCTGTTTCGCGCCTGCAACCAGATTTCAGCGGCCCTCGCGAAGCTGCACCGCAAGCAGACAGTCGTGATCCGGAGCAGCGTGTTGCCGTCCATTTTCGACGAGTGCATGGCAATCTTCGAGTCGAAAGCGCCTGGCCTGGTCGAGCTGTGCGCCAATCCGGAGTTCCTGCGAGAGGGAAGTGCCATCCGCGACTTCCAGGATCCGCCGTTCACCATCTTGGGTACGCAGACTGCGGCCGCCGAACAGACTTTGCGCTCGCTCTATGCCGAACAGGCAGCGCCGATTTTCGTGCTGGAGCCGAGAGAAGCGCTAATGGCCAAATACGCGAGCAATGCCTTCCACGCTCTGAAGGTTGCCTTCTCGAATGAAGTCGCCGCGGTTTGTCAGAAAACCGGAGTTGACGCGGCAGCGGTCATGAACGTCTTTTGCCAGGACACCAAGCTCAACATCTCGCGACGCTATCTGATGCCGGGCTTTGCCTTCGGAGGTTCCTGTCTCCCCAAAGACGTGCGAGCCATCCTTCATGCAGGGAAAGAGTGCGATCTACAACTGCCGGTCATCGCTTCAACCTTGCTGAGCAACGAATGCGTGATCGAACGCGCCTATGAAAAAGTTCGTGCCATAGGGAAGCGGCACATTGGTCTGATCGGCCTCAGCTTCAAGTCGAACACTGATGATCTGCGGGAAAGTCCGTTCGTCGAATTAGCGGAGCGGTTGCTGGGGAAGGGCTATGAGCTGAGCATCTACGACCCCAACGTGATAGCGGCGCGATTGACAGGCGCAAACAAGGAATACATCGATGGCGTGATCCCACATCTATCGCGTCTACTCGTACGGTCGCTCGACGAATTGCGCGATGTCGAGGTGCTGATCGTGGGACACCATTTCGAAGGTGTGGCCGACTTGTTGCGCAACACGCCTGCGACCGCGATTGACCTGAATGCATATCCAACGGAAAGGTCGGCTACCGCTCTGGAATGGGAGTTGGTCCTCTGATATGACGCCTAAGCGAAACCTGCTGATCATCGTGCAGAACTTGCCGGTGCCCTTCGACCGGCGTGTCTGGCAGGAAGCTACTAGCCTGCGCAGCCACGGCTTTGGGGTGGCCGTCATCTGCCCGAAGAAGGGGAAATGCACCGCCAGTTATGAGCGACTGGAAGATGTGGACATTTATCGCTACCCGCTGATTTATGAGGCCGACAAGGGGGTGATCGGCTATTTCCTGGAGTTCGTATATTGCTGGTTGGCCAGCCTGTGGCTGGCGCTGAAGGCGTACGCGCACCGGCCGTTTCAAGCCATCCACGCCTGCAATCCGCCCGATACATTTTTCGCGCTGGCGTTGCTGTTTCGGCCGTTGGGAGTGAAGTTCGTTTTTGATCACCACGATCTGTGCCCGGAAATGTTCCTTGCCAAGGGGCGCAGTCGCACGGGGATGCTCTACCGCGGGCTGCTGCTGCTGGAGCGGATGACGCTGAAGTCGGCGCACGCGGTGATTGCGGTTAATGAATCTCACCGCGCGATTGCGCTGCAGCGGGGTGGCATTGCCGACGAAACAGTGACCGTCGTGCGTAGCGGCCCTCGAAGTAAGTGGGCCGATATCGACTTACCAGGCCCGGGACTGAAACGAGGTCGGCCGTACCTGGTAGTGTACCTGGGCGAAATGTGCGAGCAGGATGGCGTGGATCACTTGCTGCGCGCAATCCAGTCTTACCGCACGATGGCTCCCGACGACACGCTGTTCGCATTTGTCGGCGGTGGGCCCGATCAACCACGGATGAAAGCGATGGCCGAAGAGATGGGCTTGGGCCCGGTCGTGCATTTCACGGGGCGCGTTCCAGACGAGAAATTGTGGGAATATCTCTCCACCGCTGACTTATGCGTCGATCCGGATCCCTTCACCGAGTGGAGCAATATGTCCACGATGAACAAGATTATCGAGTACATGGCGTTCGGACGGCCCATCGTGGCGTTTGACCTGGTAGAGCACCGCCGCTCCGCCGAATCGGCGGCTGTTTACGTCGAGGGAAATGACGATGTCGCGCTGGGGCGCGCGATCCGCGAGTTGCTGCTCGATGTCGAACAGAGGAAGGCGATGTCGGAGTTCGCTCGCGAACGTTTCCGTGAGGTGCTGGCGTGGGAAAACTCTGAACAGCGATTGATTGCAACCTACCGGCAGTTACTGGATGTGGGATTGTCGAAGGCGGTCGTTAAACAAAGCCCCCAGGAATCGGTAACTACCGAGAATTCAGGCGCGTGATCATGTCACGGGTGTGCTGCAACAAATATGCTCTCCTCCTCGTTTTCGGCTTTTCTAATTTGTCGATTACCAATGAGAAAACAACATGAAAAATATACGATTCCGGTTGTTAGTTTTTTGCTCCTTTGTTGTCGCGATGTTTCTTGTGCCAGCGTCCTTGAGTTGGGCGCAAGGCCAATCGAAGACTGTCGTGGTGAAGGCCACAAAGCATGCTTTCGCGCCTCCGCTAAGCCAACTCGTGCCCATTCCGCCGCCGTCAGTGCAGCAGAGTTCGCTTGACGACGATGACAGGTTGTCAATACATCGGCCGCGCGCCACAAGCCCGGTCCAAGACTCGGTCCTTCAGGGATCGCCCCAAGCGACTCTTAACTCTGCTCTTTCCGCCCTCTCCACAAATTCGGGACTGAACATTCTCGGCATCGGGTTCGGCTTTCCTGGCTGGAGCAATCAAGCTGTGGTTCCCGACGCCAACTTGGCCGTGGGACCAACCCAGGTTGTTCAGTTTGTTGACCGCTCCTTCGCGGTGTTCAACAAATCCGACGGCAGTGTGGCTTATGGCCCGGCTTCCGGGAATACCCTGTGGCAAGCTCTAGGAGCACCTTGCTCCACCAGTCCGTTCTCTGACAATATCGCCCAATTTGACAAGCTGGCGAACCGCTGGGTGATGATGATGCCGGTCTGGACCAACCCCAATCAGCTGTGTGTTGCTGTCTCAACCACAGCGGACGCAACAAATGGCGGATGGAATCTCTATGCTTTCCCGATAACCACGGCCTTCGTCGACTACCCCAAATTGGCGGTTTGGCGGGATGCTTACTACGTAACCTACGCCCAAGGCCAGAACAATGTGTTTGTGGGTACCGCCGCTTGTGCGTTAGATCGCAATAGTATGTTGAACGGTGCGGCGGCCACCATGCAGTGTTTCCGGAAAATTCCCGTCTCTTATGGCGTTCTGCTGCCAGGGGACTTGGACGGCACCACTCCGCCTCCGGCTGGGTCGCCAGACTACTTCCTCAATTTCGACTACGGCAATCTTCAATCCCTCGACCTCTGGCAATTTCACGTGGATTGGACAACTCCCAGCAATTCCACGTTCACCGGCCCGACGAACATTCCGGTGGCGGCTTTCACTGAGGCCTGCGGCGAGACTGCCGCAGAACTCAACTACACGACCGGCGCTTGCATCCCGCAAAAGGGAACCACGGAAATGCTCGATTCTTACGGCGACCGTCTTATGTACCGGCTCGCCTACCGCAATTTTGGAGCTTACCAGTCTCTCGTCGCCAACCACGCGGTAACCATCGGGACAAGCAGCAGCCAAACTGGCATCCGCTGGTACGAATTGCGGAACACCGGGTCAGGTTTCGGGCTCTACCAGCAAGGAACGTACGCCCCCGATTCGAACTATCGATGGATGGGCAGCATCGCCATGGACAAAGCGGGTGACATAGCTATTGGCTATAGCATTTCCAGCGCTACCATGAGTCCTTCGATTGCTTACACTGGCCGCGTAGCCTCCGATCCGTTGGGAACGATGGAAAGCGAAATCGATGTTTTGGCCTCTGCGGGCGTGGCGACCGCTTCGCGAACCTATACCTACCGCTGGGGTGACTACAGCGGCATGGCGGTCGACCCGACGGACGACTGCACCTTCTGGTATACAACCCAATATCAAGCACCCGCTACTGCGTGGTGGAGTACTCGGATCGCTTCATTCAGCTTCCCGTCCTGTACGCAGACCGCTACGCTTACGGTAAACGAGGTGGGGCGGGGAACCGTAACCAGCACCGACGGCCAGATCAACTGCATCAACGGCGGTGGTAGTTGCAGCGCCGCTTACACGATTGGAACTGCGGTTAGGATGAACGCCACTCCAGCGACCGGTTGGACGTTTTCGGGATGGAGCGGGGCCTGCAGTGGGGCCAATCCTTGCCAGGTGGTCATGAACAGCAATCTGAGTGCGACGGCTACGTTCACCTCGACGAACTTCACACTCACGGTGAGCGAGGCGGGGCAGGGAACCGTGACCAGCACCGACGGCCAGATCAACTGCACCAACGGCAGCGGTATGTGTAGCGCCGTTTACGCGATGGGAACTCCGGTTACGCTGAACGCCACTGCCGCGAGCGGTTGGATGTTTTCGGGATGGAGCGGGGCCTGCAGTGGGGCCAATCCTTGCCAGGTCGTGATGAACAGTAATCTGAATCCGACAGCTAACTTTAAGGCCAACACTGCCTGGGCCCTTGTGCACAAAACAGGGAAAGGTGGAGTCACGAGCCTTACGGTTCCGGCCACCGGTTCCGGGCATTTGATTGCCGTAGCACTGATGTTCGATGGGGCGACATCGGTCGCAAGCGTTGCGGACAATGCCCCTGGTGGCAGCAATACTTATGTCTCAGCTCGTGCTAGGGGTTCTTCAGGCATATGGTCAACTGAGATCTGGTACGCGGTGAATTCGAAATCGGGTGCTACCGTTGTAACTCCTACGTTTGCCACCGCGCCTACCTCGATCATGATCGCGGTTTGGGAGGTGTCAGGACTTGCAGCTTCCCCTCTTGACGCAACCAAGGTTACAACTGGAAACCTGACGGCCAGTAACACTCCAGGAGCTGCGGTCACAACCTCGCAGGTTGGCGACTTTATTTTGTCCATCATGTTAGCCAACACTTCTAACCTCAGTGCCATTTCCAGTGGCAATGAGTTTACCGACGATTTTGCGTTGTATGGAAACGGGTGGGCGCATATCACGAGTACTTCCCCTGCCGCGGGTATTCATCAGGCCAGTTGGTTTACCGCTGCTCCTTCAGGCATATATATAAGCAGCACGGCTGCATTCCATCAGTGACTCACCGGGCGAGGTGGTAAGCGGTAAGCTGATCTGCCGTCAGTGGCGGGCGCATGAGTTCGTTCGCAGAGATCAGGTAGCGTTTGTGGTTGAGGGCAATATTGCCGTCTGACGGTCAACCTTGCCAATGAGCAGAGTATGAAGCCAGTAACACAATTGCGGGTAGAGCTGCATTGTCACACGGTGCATTCCCACGACGGCCACATCGAATTCGATGGGTTAGTACGGGCCGCCAAAGGAAAGCTCGATGTTGTGTGCATCACCGATCATGACACCATCGAAGGTGCGCTGGAATTCCAGAGGAGAAGCGCGGCGTGCAAGGCTGATTTCGAGGTCGTCGTCGGCGAAGAGCGAACGCTGGCGGACGGCAGCCATGTAATTGGTTTGTTCCTCCAGCAGGCAATTTCATCGGACACGTTCGAAGACGCGGTCCGAGAGATCCGCGAGCAAGGTGGTCTCTGTACGATTCCTCATCCGTTTCGACACCGCGATGGAGCCCTGCGGTCGGTTGTGCGGCCCCTGGAAGGGATCTCCGGATTCGAAATCTTCAACCCAAAATGCTCGTTGGAGGAAAACCAAAAAGCGCGCACGCTCTGCGGTTCGGGTCCGGTGGCCGTCGGAGGCAGTGATGCTCACTACGAAAGCGATTTGGGCGAGTGTATTAACCTTATTCCTTACGCTGGCGATCTGCGTCGCAGTCTGGAACACTTTCTGCAAGGGAGAGGCGGTTATCGCGTCCTCGGTATACAGCAGAAGAATGGGGGGAAAGGCCGTCAGTATGCACCCCTTTATTATCGGGTGAAACCGTACGTGCGTGTTCCACGCTCACTGCTCCCTGCGGCGGGAAAGTTATACCGTGCGTACCGAAACTCGACATCTCGTTGGAGAACACCGGAACTGGAGATCAAGTATGTCAGCGAATAAGAAGCTGGTAAAAAACCTGGCGCGATTGCATGGATTTTGGATTTATAAGAACTTTCTTAGCCAATCGCAATTCTGGCCTGAGGAACGCCGTCAAAGGTATGTGATGGAAAATTTGCGACGAACCCTGGTTCGCGCCTACGAGGGTACGGCCTTTTATCGGGAGCAGTTCAGGAGCGCCGGTTTCAACCCCCTCACGGACCTTCGTTCACCCGAAGACCTAAGCCGCTTACCTCTGTTAACCAAGGACAACGTTCGGAAAAACATTAACGATATCATCGATCACCGTTTTGAGAAGGGAAGTATCCTAACACACACCAGCGGGTCCACCGGCGAGCCTTTGCCCATGCGACTCAATGAGTATTTCATGGCCTTCGACAATGCCTGCCTGTTCCGGCACTGGTCGTGGACAGGCTACACGCTTGGTGGACGCATGGCCGCGCTGCGAACCTATGTTCCCTCCAAGGCGAGTGAACCGCTTTGGCAGCATGACAAGCTGAAGAACACAATGTACTTCTCCGCTTACCACCTGACGCCGGCAAATTGCAGTGAATACGTTGATCGGCTTCTTGAGTTCCGCCCAAAGTTCATCAAAGCCTACCCCTCCTCAATTGCGGTTTTTGCGGAGTTCGCCTACGCCTATCGAGACAAGTTTGATTTCTTGCACGGCATTTTTACTGCTTCTGAAACTTTGCTCCCCAGCGAAAGGGACCGGATCGAACGCGCATTTGGCAAGAAGTTGTACAACTGGTACGGGATGACAGAACCGGCGGTGATCATCACCGAATGCGAGCAGCACGAAGGCATGCACATCAACTGGGAATATGGCTACCCCGAGTTCCTGCCTTCCGATGATCTGGCGCCGAACGAGTTTCGGCTGGTCACGACCGGCTTCCACAATCCCGTGATGCCTTTCATACGCTACGAGACCGGCGACATTGTGCGTCTCTACGACACACCCCGGAGATGCCCCTGCGGCCGCAATATGCCGCTGGTGCACTCAATCGTCGGGCGCAAGGACGAGTGCATCATCATGGACGATGGCAGACGGCTGCCTTCCATCAACTTCTACTCACTTTTCAGAGAGTTCCCTGAGATCCTGAAATTTCAGATCATCCAATACGGTCGTACGGAAATCCTGTGCAAAGTTGCCCTGCGGCCGGAAGCGCAGCACTCCTACTCGCTGACGTTGAAGTTGGAAGATCAATTGCGACAGCGCATCGGGCCGAAAGTTGCCCTCAATATTGAATACACCGACAAGTTTGTGACCAACTCAGATGGCAAGACTTTGCCTATCGTCCGCAAGCTCGGAACACGATCGATCGAAGAAATTGAGGAGTACAAGATCTCCTCGCAGCGGGCGTGGCAGATTGAGTCGAAAGGTGAGGAAGTATACAAGCTTGATTGGAACGAAGCGGATACCATTCCGTCGCCTGGCGTGATCTGCGCGGTTCAGGAGTTGTTGCAGAATCCGCACTCGATTCACTGGTACCCCGAAGCGACCTCCCGAGATCT
>Ga0070706_100001492_pt1 | contig 24563 bp, 27 predicted proteins | sample KBSK5501metaG_FD_65476 | JGI IMG/M metagenome (GOLD analysis project Ga0070706, IMG submission 65476) | Corn, switchgrass and miscanthus rhizosphere microbial communities from Kellogg Biological Station, Michigan, USA - KBS K5-50-1 metaG | ecosystem: Host-associated > Plants > Roots >... | reverse complement strand
TTTGGCGTTTGGCGTTTGGCGTTTGGCGTTTGGCGTTTGGCGTTTGGCGTTTGGCGTTTGGCGTTTGGCGTTCGCACGTTTCTTTGCATGCAGGTTCTTGCTCGAAAGTCACGATTAATCCAGAACCTCACGGGCGGCATCTGAAAGCAGCGCCAAACGGTTGACGGTCGACGGTCGACGGTAAACCGCGGCGCTGAAAGCGCCACATAATCTCTATTATTTTAGTAGACATTATCCGATCTTCCGCTATGCTTTCTCCGTTCTCCATCAGACTAGCCAAAGCAACAGGAGGAATTCGTGAGCACTGTTTTCTCTGCTTCCCTTGATCAACGCGCCGCATTGAAACAATCGGAACTCTCTGATCAAACATGGAGTCCGCTTGAAGTCCTGGCGGATGATTCTCCGAGTCTCGTGAAATGGCGCAGCGTCGCGCTGCACCGGCGGACGATACCAAGCTACGTCTTAATTGGTCCCAGAGGTGGCGGTATCCCGATCCGGCTCGGTTTGATGGGTGGTCTCGATTCGGGCGACACCATTAGCATGGCGGCTGTCGTTAAGATCCTGGTGGAGCTCGATTTGGCTCCCTGGCTGGCGCAGGACTACGCGCTTTTTAGTTATCCGTTTGCCAACCCGCCCGGACGAGCCGATGAACGCGATTTTGAAAACGATTTCTGGCAGCAAAGCAGTGATCCTGTGATCCACTTCTTTGAACAAGAATTAAGTAATAACGAATTGGACGGCGTGATTGCGGTCAGAGGAAATGAGCCGATCTCCGGGTTGCAGGTTTGCGTCTCCAGCCGGGTCATTGCGACGGAAGTTCTATGGCCGGCGCTTGAGTTGGCTCAGAAACTTGTTCCTCTTTCGAGCGAACCGATCCAATTGCTTCCTGGTCCCGACCGTGCGAGGCACGCCTTTTACAATCTGGAATCTGTCCGTCCGCATCCCTTCAGCATCGTGATTCGAACACCTGCGCACTTACCTTTTGAGAACCAGGTCTCCGCAGTCACGTTCAGCGTAAAGCGTATTCTTCACGACTATCGAGCCCTGGTCGGCCACGCGGAGAGCATCTAGCCGTGCTTACAACACGGCTGTTGTCGGTTATCGGTTATCCGTTTTCAGTTTTCGGTTCTCCTCGCTGCCGGCGCGCGTGGGCCAAACTGAAAACCGAAAACTGAAAACCGAAAACTGATAACAGCCGCGCTATTAGCGCGGCTATTCGGGCTTTGGCGGATCCCAGCCGACGTCGGCATGCCGAACGCGCTGTCGTTCATTTTCGAACAACTCTTCCAATGTCTCGATTCGCTTACGAGCTCGGGTCAAGAGTTCGTCCGGGTTTTCGCTGTACTGGGCGAGCTCGCGCACCCCTTCTTCGTCGTATTTTCGGAAGGCGTTGACGATGCGTCGCGCTTCATAGGCGCGCACGCCTAAAAGACGAAGGGCTGCGTCCGCAGCATCGAGCGAGCTGCCCAAAGTTTCACGGAAGATGTGATCTACCCCTTCGCGGACCAGCCGGTAGGCGTGATCCCGCCCTTTCGCTCTGGCGAGGATCGTCAGGTTTGGAAAATGTTTTCGCGCTGTCTCAATTATCTGCATCGACTTTTCCTCGTCGTCGATTGCCAGCACGAGAATTTTCGCCCTCTCTGCACCTGCCGAGCGCAGCAATTCTAAGCGAGAAGCGTCACCGTAAAATACCTTCAGACCAAGCCTCCGGACTAGATCCACTTGATCCGCGTCCAGGTCGAGTACGGTCGTTTTGATGCCCTGGAGATTGAGTACGCGTCCGATTATGTGCCCGAATCGGCCGAAACCTGCCAGGATCACCGGATTTCCTTTTTCATCAATTTCGTCGGGTGCCCGTTCCGGTAATCGGGAAGAGAATCGTGGCTGAACGAAGTTGTCGTTTATAGTGAAAAGGAACGGAGCAACCACCATGGACAGGGCCACAGTAGCGACAAGAATGTTGCCTAAACGCTGATCAAAAATCTGGTTCTGTGCGGCAAACGAGATCAGGACAAACGCGAATTCACCTCCCTGCGCCAGGGCAAAGGCGAAAGTAAAATTTTGACTGCGCTCGAGCTTCGATAGCTTGCCGACCACCAGCAATATCAGGAACTTTACCACGATCAGCCCGAAGACCAGGCCTGCAAACAGGAGCGGTAACTGAGCGATCAGGCGAAGATCAATGCTGGCGCCGATGGAAATAAAAAACAATCCAAGCAGCAGACCTTTGAATGGTTCTATGTCGGATTCCAGTTCATGACGATACTCGCTTTCGGCCAGGACAACTCCCGCGAGAAAAGTGCCGAGGGCAGGGGAGAGTCCGACCTTTTGCATGGCCAGAGCGATACCGACCACCAATAGCAGAGCTGCGGCGGTAAAGATTTCCTGTAATTGAATGCTGGCGAGATAACGAAAGACGGGGCGAATCAGGAAACGGCCACCTGCGACGATTGCGAGCACGACCGCAAGAATCACTAACGCTCGTTGCCAGGGCGGCCCTGAGTCAATGGTTTTGACACCGGCACCGGATACCGCGAGCAGGGGAAGAATCGCCAAAATTGGAATCACAGAGATGTCTTGAAAGAGCAGTACGGAAAAAGAAGTTCTTCCGGCCTTGCTGACGAGAAGATTCCGTTCGCTCAGACTTTGTAGAACGATCGCGGTTGACGATGCCGAAAAGATCATTCCAATCGCCAGCCCGACTTGGATTGGCAAGCGGAACAACATCGCGATCGCAGCAATCGCGATAGTCGTCAGCACCTGTTGCAATCCTCCTGAGCCAACGATTGGTCCTCGCAGGCCCCACAACAAGTTCGGGCGAAGCTCGAGGCCGACCAGAAAAAGCATCATCACGATTCCGAATTCGGCTACGTGCATGACGCCGCCTTCGCCGCGACCGACCAGCCTGAGTACTTGCGGGCCGACAATAACACCTGCGAGCAAATAACCTAGAACTGATCCCAAGCCCAGCTGCTTGGCGATCGGTACAGTGACGACAGCAGCCAGCAGATAGATGAACGCTTGAAAGAGGAGACCTTCGGATTCCATCGCTCAAACAAGGTCGGTCTGACTAGCTAGAATGACGTTGAAATAATCCGGTAACTGAGACTGCGTCAGATCAAATCGATCGTCCCGCAAACCTTCAATCAGCCGCCGATACGCAGCAGCATGCTCGGCGAGTTCCTCCTCGTCGAACAATCTTAGCGAGCCAAACACAACGAAAGGAGGAAGATATTCCATTTTACAAAAGCGCGCCGTCTGCTCAAAAGGGGTGAGGAATTCACGAATGGTAAAATAGTTGTAGCCCGCTCTGCGGTAGGCTGTCTCGGGACCTCCAGTTGTAATTGCAGAGAGCATTCGCTTACCTGCAAGTCTGGTTCCGCCGACTCCGTAGGCGAATCCATACTCGAGAACAAGGTCTTCCCATTCCTTAATCAGCGCCGGGCTGCTATACCAAAAGAAAGGGTGCTGAAGAACAATCACATCGTGGTCGAGCAACAGTTGCTGCTCCCGTTTTACGTCGATTTGAAAATCGGGATACTCCTCGTACAGGTCATGGATCTTTACGTTTTCGAGTCCTTGGACAGCGTGCAGAAGACGGCGATTGATCCGCGATTTTTGGAAAGCAGGATGCGCGAACAGGATCAACACGCGAAGAGACATTTGGCGTTACAGTCTGATTCGATCCTTTAAACGGTTCAAGCCTGCGCGTTTGGCGTTTGGCGTCTTGGACGATTCTTGCGAGCAAATTTGCGATCGAAAGTCACGACTAATGCTAAACGAGCCATCGGTAGGCTTGGGCCATGATCGGTAGGGTCGCGATTTATCGCGACCTCGTACGGCCGCCACCCCGCGAGCCCCCTATGAAGCGCCAAACGCGAAGCAGTATCGCTCCATTCGAAAACTGAAAACCGAAAACGGAAAACCGTTAACAGCTGCGCTGTAAGCGCCGCTACGGTATCATCCGGACATGGAATGGTTCTTCTCGGCTTTGCTCTCGGCTCTGTTTGCCGGAGCGACTGCCATCCTAGCAAAAATCGGTGTCGCGGACGTGAATTCGAATCTGGCGACCGCTATCCGCACGAGTGTCATCCTGGTTTTCAGTTGGGGTATCGCGATCTTCACGACCACGGGATCCTCGATCGCAGCGATCGATAAGAAGGCCTGGATCATTCTGATCTTATCGGGACTGGCAACCGGTCTATCGTGGCTATGCTACTTTCGGGCACTTCAGGTGGGCGAAGTGTCTAAAGTTGCGCCCATCGATAAGTTAAGTGTGGTTGTCGCAATCGGGTTGGGTGTGTTAATTCTCCGGGAGAAACTCGATCTTCGGGAAGGAATTGGCGCCGGCTTAATTGTCGTAGGCGCACTTGTTTTAGCGTTGAAATGATTCGCGAAGCTGGTATTCCCGGTCGGAAGTCTTGTCATGAAGTCGACTGCTACACAACTTGGTGCCGCGGATAGCAAACGGTCTTTTGGCTGGATCGACTTGATCCTTTTCGCAGCGGTCCTGGGTTTGTTATGGAGCATCGCCAAATTTGGCAGCGGCATGATGGTTCGCTTCGACGCCACCTCGCAATCCCTGTCGATTTCAACCGATATCCGATACATTCCATACTACGCGGGCCGCACTTTGCTGCGGATGTGGATCGCTTTCGGGTTTTCGCTGATCTTCACATTTTCCGCGGGATACGCGGCCGCGAAAAACAAAATCGCTCGATCTATCATTCTTCCGTTCATGGACATCATGCAGTCCATGCCGGTACTCAGTTTCCTGACAATTTTCGTGACTTTTTTTGTGTCGCTCTTTCCGGGCAACATGCTTGGAGTTGAGTGCGCTAGCATCTTGACAGTCTTTACTGGTCAGGTTTGGAACATGGCCTTCGGGTTCTACCATTCGATGGTAACCACTCCGCAGGATCTGCATGATGCAGCCACCTGTTTTAGGCTAAGCGCAAGACAACGATTCCTGAAGCTCGAGGTACCTGCCTCGATGCACAGCCTCATCTGGAATGCAATGATGTCATTCGGGGGCGGGTGGTTTGCTGTTAGTGCGAGCGAGGCGATCACCGTGCTTGGCAAAAATATCCAACTGCCTGGCTTGGGTTCATACATGGCAAACGCCGTGGGCACCGGAGACAACCAGGCGGCATTTTGTGCAATCGTCGCGATGCTTCTAGTCATCCTCGCTACCGATCAGCTTGTTTGGCGACCGTTGTTGGTCTGGGCCGATAAATTCAAAATGGAACTGACCGAATCGGCGCATCCGCCGAAGTCCTGGTTCTATGATTTTTTGCGGAGAGCGTACCTCTTTGAGTGGATTGAAACACAAGTCGTTCAACCTACGGTCGCATTATTGGATGAGCTTCGGATGAAGCGTCACGCACGCCGCGCTCTACAGCCTGCGCGATCCAATCGGATCGGAAAATATATCCGGCAAACAATTGGCGTCCTGTTGTTGATCGGTTTGCTTTACCAGGTTGTTCTCGGTGTAGTAGCAGGCTACGAGGCGGTTTACCGGCATATCTCTCTTGCTGAAATTGCCAAGATCGTTGGTCTGGGCTTTATAACTCTCTTGCGTGTTGTGGCGGTGACAGTGCTCGCAACCCTGATTTGGACGCCGGTCGGGGTTTGGATCGGTTCGAGGCCGCGCATCGCGCAGATCGCTCAGCCACTTGTGCAGATGTTTGCTTCATTTCCAGTCAACATGACCTTTCCTTTGGTAGTCGGCCTCTTTGTCCGGTACAATGTAGACATGAACTGGGGATGTATCCTGCTCATCGCGATGGGTACACAATGGTATATCCTTTTCAATGTTATAGCTGGCGCGATGGCGATTCCGAACGATCTAGCTGAGGCAGCCAGGAACTTCGGATTGCGCGGGTGGCCGCTCTGGAGAACGCTGATTCTGCCTGCAATTTTCCCATTTTGGATCACGGGCGCTTGCACCGCTGCCGGCGGAGCATGGAACGCAACGATTCTTGCCGAAATTGCGACTTGGGGTGATAAGACTTTGAAGGCGACAGGATTAGGAGCCTATATCGCCGAGGTCAGCTCCCAGGCAGGCAACACCGGCAGCGCAGCTTTGATCTGCGGAACGGCAGTGATGGCCACTTTCGTAGTAGTGATTAACAAGCTGGTCTGGAGACGGCTTTACAAGTACGCTGAACATCGTTTTCACCTCGACTAGAGCATCATGGAAACTGCCACTGTTGAGACTCCGCGACCAACTGCCACCGCGCGCCGGACGATTGTTGAGCTGTGCCACATCAGCAAGATGTTCACAGTGGCTGGCGGCCGGGAACTCAAGGTATTAGATGACATCGATCTGGCGATCCAGGAAGGCGAGTTACTCGCCCTCCTCGGACAGTCTGGTTCAGGCAAATCAACCCTCCTGCGTTGCCTTGCCGGATTGACGGAACCCACCAGCGGGCGTGTGCTGGTCTACGACAAGGTACACGAAGGAATTAATCCCCACGCCTCAATCGTTTTTCAGACTTTCGCTTTGTATCCATGGCTAACCGTTCAGCAGAACGTGGAGGTCGGGTTGATGGCGAAGCCGCTATCACGTGCCGAGAAAGAGGCCGCCGTTAATAAGGCAATCGACCTCATTGGCCTGGATAACTATCACGACGCCTATCCGCGAGAAATCTCCGGAGGCATGCGCCAGCGTGTCGGAATCGCTCGCGCGTTGGTATCTGAACCGCAGATTCTTTGCCTCGATGAAGCCTTCAGCGCGCTTGACGTTTTAACGGCCGAGAATCTTCGCAGCGAAGTAGTGACCCTCTGGCAACAGCAGGCTACCTCTTTGAAAAGCATTTTCATGGTGACCCACAACATTGAAGAGGCCGTTGAAATGGCGACCCGCATCTGTATTCTTTTTCCGCATCCTGGCCGGCTGGGCTTGGTCCTCGATAACCATCTCCCGTACCCTCGAAACCCGAATGACCCCGGTTTCCAACAGCTGATGAAGGTGATTCATCAGACAATCACGATGCAAGCACTGCCGGATATCCCACCGGAACCGCCAGCTATCTCCGGGCGGCCAGTTTCGCGGGCACGAAGTCGCATGGAATCCATTCCATGCGTCCCGGTCGGGCAGATTCTCGGACTGCTCAGTATTCTCGAAGATAATCCGGACCTGGTCGATATCTACGATCTGGCAAACGAAATTGGAAAGGACTTCGGCGAAACGATTGCTCTTGTGAAAGCAGCCGAGATTTTAGAGCTCGTAGATACTCCAAAAGATGAGGTCCGTTTCACAGAGCTCGGCAAGAAATTCATTATTGCCGATAACGACACTCGTCAGAAGATCTTTGCCGAACAGGTGCAGAAGCTCCGCCTCTTCCATATCATTCTGGCGTATCTGGAAGTCCAGGACGAGATCGACGAGGAAACAGTCTTGAAAGACATATCAGTTGCGTTGCCGTACGAAAATCCAGAAAAGATCCTGCAGACGATGATCGCGTGGGGGCGTTATGCCGGGCTGATGGACTACGATGCGGCAACAAATATGGTCACGCGTCCGGAAAAGCCGGAGGCGGAACTTGAGGAGACAAAGACGGAGTGAAAGGGACGCGAGTGAGCGCCGATACCGCGCGACAACGCCGGCAACGAACCGAAACCACAGGAGCGCGCGCCAAAGCATAGCGCCGGTAGGGTCGCGATTCGTTGCGACCTTGTGAGGCCGGCGCGCGAAAAACGCGCGGCATAACGCCTTGCTAACTAATGGAATCTGACATCGCAGCATCCCCTTCCAAGGCCATGGTTAACAAAACGGGCGATAAAGCCGTCATCACCATCGAAGGAGAATGGAATCTTAGACAGGTCCAGCATGGCGAAGTCGAAAAGGTAATCTCCAGCCTGGATAAACAAGGCTCCGTGGCTTCAGTCGAATTCGACTGTGCACACCTTGGGTCGTGGGACACAAGTTTACTGATCTTCGTCGCTCGAATCGAAGAGTGGTGCCATCAACACCGGGCTAAGTTTGCGCGGGAAACGCTTCCGCCAAATGTTGCCAGTCTGATCGCGTTGTCGGAAGAAGTCCCGGAAAGCAAGACCGGCCGTAAAGAGCAAGGCAGAGAGTCCCTCTTCGCAATGATCGGAAACGCGGTCCTGGCAGGTAGAGACGGCTTTCTGGCCACTTTGGCTTTTACCGGCGAGGTGGTATTGAGTCTTGGAAGAATGGTGCAACGCAAGGCCGCGTTCGATTGGCGCCTGTTCTGGCTAACAATGCAGGAGTGCAGTGCCCAAGCTCTGCCCATCGTGGGATTGATCAGCTTCCTGACCGGAATAATTTTCGCCTTTGTCGGCGCTATCCAGCTCAGACAATTCGGTGCCGGCATTTTTGTTGCAAACCTGGTGGCGGTCGCCATGACGCGAGAGATGGGCGCCATCATGACCGGAATTATTATGGCTGGCCGCACCGGCGCTGCATTTGCCGCCCAGATCGGGAGCATGAAGGTGTCGGAAGAAATTGATGCGCTGAAAACATTAGCGATCTCGCCGATGGATTTCCTGGTTTCGCCGCGATTAGGAGCGCTTTTCTTGATGATGCCACTTCTGGTCCTTTATTCAGATCTGATCGGCATTCTTGGCGGTGCTCTTGTTGGAGTCGGGATGCTCAAGATCACCTGGACGCAATATTGGAATCAAACCATCGGCTCATTCGGGATGTCAGACATCCTGACCGGATTAGTAAAGAGCTCTGTTTTCGGCGCGATCGTTGCGATAGCAGGTTGCCAAAGAGGCATGCAGTGTGGCAACAACGCTGCAGCGGTTGGGAATGCTGCGACTTCTGCCGTTGTAGATTCTATCACTTGGATTGTCGCGTCAGACGCTTTGATTGACGTGATTCAAGAAGCGATCAAAGCCTACTAATTTCGAATGAGTTCCGGCGACGCGCCTGCACAGCAACAAAGCCATTCTCCGAGCTCGAGAGTCGCCATCGTAGTCAAAGATCTCGAAATGGCGTATGGCTCATATGTGGTGATGAGCGGTGTTACATTCACCGTGCAAGAGGGAAAGATCATGGTGATCATGGGCGGGAGCGGCTGCGGCAAGAGCACTCTCCTAAGATATCTGATCGGGCTGAAAGAGGTCGAAAAGGGCGAAGTCTTCTATCACCAAAAGAACTTTGCCAAGGCGTCCGAAGAAGAAAAAGAAGCAATCCAGAGGACTTTTGGAGTGCTATACCAAGCTGGCGCTCTTTGGAGCGCGCTCACGCTCGCCGAAAATGTTGCTCTCCCGTTAGAGCAGTATACGAAACTTTCCACGAAAGAGGTCGCTGAGGTCGTAGGCATCAAACTCGCGCTGGTAGGCTTGAAAGGGTTCGAAGAGTTTTATCCTTCAGAGATCAGTGGAGGTATGCGGAAGCGGGCAGGGCTAGCTCGAGCGATGGCGCTCGATCCAGCACTGCTGTTTTTTGATGAACCGTCTGCCGGCCTCGATCCGATCAGTTCGCGCCGGCTGGACGATCTAATTCTTCGGTTGCGCGATAGTCTCGGGACGACCATTGTGGTCGTCACGCATGAATTGCCCTCGATTTTTGCGATCGCCGATACATCAATTTTTCTAGATGCAGAAACGAAGAGAATGATCGCACAGGGCGATCCAAAGGAGTTAGTGAAAGACGGCGATCCCAAGGTCCGCGAATTTCTTTCGCGCGGCGAAACCCCGAGGAGAATAAACGGAGCATGAGCTGATGAGCCAGAAAGCGAACCCTACTTTCATCGGAGCATTCGTCTTTGGTGCTGCTGCGATTGCGCTGGGCGCCGTGATCTTCCTTGGAACAGCGAACCTGTTTGTAAAGAAGCAGGGGTATGTGACTTACTTCGAGCAATCGGTAAGCGGGCTAGGAATTGGCTCTAACGTCAAGTACAAGGGCGTAACGCTCGGAAAAGTTACCCAGATTGTGCTCGAGTTCGAAGGGGAAGGCAAACCGCCAAGTGTTAAGGTGGTATATGAGATTGATACAAAGGCCATTATCTCAAAACTGAATCTCCCGATCGATTTCTCCAAACGCGACGCCTATCAGAGGAGCGTCGAAGGTGGGCTGCGGGCAAAACTGGATTTTGAAAGCATAATCAGCGGCCAGTTATTCATCTCACTGGACGTTTACAAAGATGCGAAGCCCGCGCTCATGCACAACGATCCGCGCGATGTGGCTTATTTCGAAATTCCGCCGCAGCCGTCCGATATCGATACGATTGTTGCCAACCTGACAAAGGCGATAAGCAACCTCGGGAATGTCGATTTTCTGGCAATCTCCAAGGATCTTCAGGCGCTGATTGCCAGCATCAAAGATAAGGTCGAGTCGCTCGAACTGGAAAAACTGGGTCCGTCACTCGCCCGGACCTCAGATTCGGTTCACGATCTGGTGAGCGGCGAACAAGTCAAAGGGACTCTGAAAAGCATTCAGGGATCCTTTGATCAATTAACCGATACGCTCAAGCGTATGGATCCGTCGGTCGATAATTTGAAACCCACGCTGGAAGAAGCAAAAGCAACGCTGGCGAATCTGCAGACCAGCACAGCTGAGCTGGCCCGACTGCTCAAGCCTGATTCAAATTTGCGATATCAACTGGATGGTTCGCTTTCTCAGATCAATGCGGCGGCCGAGTCGATTCAACGGCTTTCAGAGTTTCTGCAGCGCCATCCGAACTCCATTTTGTTTGGCCGAAAGCTGCCCAAAGAAGAGCGCCCATGACGTTCCCCATCACGACGCCCACACACCGACCTGTCCACCGTAGCCTTGGCGAAGGTGGAAGCCTTGGCGGAGGCGGACACACCGGCACGCCCAGACGCCGATACGCCGACACGCCGATACGCGAAGCCATACGACTTGCCGGCTTAGCCATTGCCACTGTCATACTGGCGAGTTGTGTTGCAAGAGAGCCGTTCCCGCGCTTTTATTTGCTGACTTCGACTTCCGACTCAATGAGGAGTCATCGCGGAGGAACGACCGTCTTCGTGCGCAGAGTTCAGGTTCCGGCATACCTGGTGCGGCTTAGTCTTGTAACGATGCGAGGAGGTAGCCAAGCGGACTATGCCGAAACGGCGCGTTGGGCAGAACCGTTGGACCAAGGCGTCGCTCGCGCTGTAGCGGAAAACCTTAATCAGCGGTCCGGAATTACGGCGATCGGTTTTTCTCCAGCCGCGCCACCGGGACCTCATCGCTACGATGTCCAGATCCGATTGGATCGATTTGAAGGAACTGATAGCGGCGACGTGGTGCTTGCTGCTCATTGGGAAGTTCTGACGTCCGGTGGATCGTCTGTTGCCAATCGAAGCTTAGAAATTCGCCGCAATGGATGGACGCCTGGAGATTATCCGGGGCTGGTCAAACTCCTGAGCGAGGAAGTTGCGGAAATGAGTGCGCAAATAGCCCGCGCGATTCGATAGGAATGTTAGAAGATCAGATTGCGTTCCTGGTTGAGGCGGACAAACTCAACACTGTTCTGCGGCGCAACTACACGGTTACAGCCGATCGGCGTGAGAATTCGGCAGAGCACAGTTGGCACGTTGCTCTGACGGCAATGTTGCTCGCCGAATATAGCAACGAACCAGTGAATGTAGATCGTGTCGTTAGAATGCTGCTGGTCCACGACATTGTTGAAATCGACGCTGGGGACACATTCATCTACGATTCGGTGGCCAACACCAGCAAAGAGGCCCGCGAACAAGAGGCAGCGAAGCGGTTATTCGGATTGTTACCTGAATCGCAAGCTAATGAGCTACACGAGCTCTGGGACGAATTCGAGGCCAGGGCAACGCCGGAAGCGAAGTTCGCCGAAGCAGTCGACCGATTCGTCGCTGTTCTCCACAATTACGCCACCCATGGGCGCGGCTGGAAAGAGAACGGCATCACGCGTTCACGAGTCCTTGCGGTTAATGAGAGGGTGGCAGAGGGATCGAAGACGCTCTGGGCAAAAATCCAGGAGATGACCCAGGAAGCGGTTAACCAACGGGAGCTTGCGGAGTGAGCGAACGTTCGACCGTCGACCTGGAAGGTCAACCCACGGTCAACCCAGAGGGTTGCGCCCAAGCCTCCGGCTTGACCGTGGGTTGAGCTTCTAGCTCGACGTCGATGGCGTCTTAGGTCTAAGGCAACCCATAATCGCTCTCGCTTTCGAACCCCAGCATCAAATCAATGTTCTGTACCGCCGCCCCGGACGCGCCTTTACCCAAATTATCCAACCGCGCGACCAACAGAATGTGTCCATCCGAAGCACCTTCAAAAACGAACAATTCCATCCTGTTTGTTCCGTTCAAGGCTTCCGGCGCAAGATGCGGAATAGTCGCCTTTTCTGTTGGGACAACTTCGATAAAACGCTGGCCGGCGTAGTACTCCGAAAGGACTCGATGAAACTCGCTCCCGCCGGCTCGTTTTGGCAGGCTGGCGGCGTGAAGCGGGATCTGAACTAACATACCTTGCGCAAAACTGCCTACCGCCGGACAGAAAAGCGGGCTGTCAGTTAGTCCCGAATAGACATGCATCTCCGGCACGTGCTTATGGGAGAGCTCCAGCGCATATAAGCGGACTGGGTCCGGCGACCCTTTTTGGTACGCATCGATCATTTTTCGGCCGCCTCCGGTATATCCCGACAAAGCGTGAATAGATAGCGGATACGATTTCGGTATCAGCCCTGCGTCGACTAACGGTCTCACTAGCGCGAGGGCGCCGGTTGGATAGCAGCCAGGGTTGGTAACTCGAGTCGCTTCGTGAATTCGATCCGCCTGGTTCGGCAGAAGCTCTGGAAAGCCATAGACCCAGCCAGAGGCCACCCGATGGGCTGAGCTCGCATCGAGCACCTTTGTACGCGGATTCTTGATCATAGCCACTGCCTGCCGAGCTTCATCGTCCGGTAAACAGAGCACCACGATATCAGCCTCATTCAGCCAACGCCGGCGTTCCTCCTCGTCTTTTCGCTTCGCAGCGTCCGCATGCAGCAGCTGGATATCTTTACGACCCTCCAGCCTGCCTCGAATCTGCAGCCCGGTAGTGCCTGCCTCGCCATCGATAAAAAGTGTGGTTGCCATTGCGCTCAACCGCTCCAGTAACAGAGGATCAAAAGCGATTCAACTAAGTATCGTGTCATCGAAATAGCATGGCTTTGGCCGCTAGTCAGTTGGTTGTTTTTCCAGGCTGCAGCGACGAGCATATGAGAAATTCATCCGTTAGGAGCCGGGGATAGAATACAAATGCTTGGCAGATCCGGTTCGATTCAGGCTAAATAGTTGTATGCGAGACATTGTAGCGTCGACTGCCAGCTACGAGGCGTGGTTGGCAAAGCAGATCCCATTGATGCAGGAAGATGTTGAGATCAAACACGCCAAAATGGCGATGGATCCGTTTCAGTTCATGCGTGCCACTTTCTATCGCTGGTGCGAATTGTGGCCGGTTGTGAATCCCGATCTCGCCGGTGCGAAAGAAGTCCTCGGCGTTGGCGATCTTCATATCCAGAACTTCGGTACCTGGCGGGACGCTGAAGGGCGGTTGGTCTGGGGGGTGAACGATTTCGACGAAGCGGCTCCTTGTTCATTTATGGTGGACCTTGTGCGAACCGCCGCGAGCGCTCAGCTTGCCGCCGAACAAGACACCTTACTCCTGCTTTCGCTCAAAGAAATTCTCGACTCGCTCTGGACGGGCTATCAAGGAGGATTAGAAATGGGCGGGCGCCCTTTCGTTCTGGATCGGCGACATCCCTGGTTGCTGGCTCTTGCCCAAAACGCTTTGAAACAACCAAAAGAATTCTGGGTTCGATGGATGCGTCTGAAAACCGAACCAGTTCCGGACCACGGAACTGTGCCGGAGGAAGTCCGGGAGGTCTTGCTCAGCGATCTCCCAACACGTGACGCTGTCGCGTTTCGCTGGAAAAAGCGTGGCGCGGACCCAAAGGGCTTGGGCAGCCTAGGCCACAAACGATTCTTTGCTCTAATCGATTGGAAAGGGGGGCCGCTGATCCGCGAAGCCAAACAGTCTTCACTCTCTGCCTGGCTCTGGGCGAGGAACGCCGATTCCGGACAAAACCAGGTACTCGAGATCATTAACAAGTCGATTCGGTCGCACGATCCGTATGTAAGGATGGAAAACAACTGGCTGATTCGCCCGATTGCTGCCCACTGTGGCAGAATCGACTTGGACGAGGTCGACGCAGATCATCCGATGGCCGTCCGCAAAACTGAACAGATGAAGCTGCTGCGCGCTATGGGGTTTGAAACCGCAAACGTTCATCTTGGCTCTGTGCCTGCAAAAGAGTTGGTCTCGGCTGCCAAAAAATTCACGGTTGACGATCTTCGCCGCGGAACCAAACAAATGCTTGCTGCGATCAAAGCAGATTTCGATGTTTGGCGAAACGCTTACAAGGCGTCAGTGAAAGTTAAGAAAAAGTCTGGCACCGGCGCCAAGAACTCGGACGCCGGAAAGAAAAAGAAGTCGTAACGCGGGATTTCACGCAAAGGCGTAAAGAGGGATCTCACGCCAAGGCGCCAAGACGCAAAGGTTAAGAGAGGTCACTGAAAATCGCCCTCGATCTCGTCCGTGCGGTCTAATCTAGAACTAAAATAAGGCTCGCACCGAGAACTACGGTGCGAGCCAACAATCGTTTAGCGAGGGAGCTAACTATTTCTGCGGGCTACTGTTTTTCGTCCTTCGCCGCGTGGGCACCTGCCTTCTGAGCATCTGCCTCGCTCATGTACTTGCCGTGCTTGGTTCGCCCGTACCAGCGTGAACCTTCCTTGTGATAGACATTACTGTCTGTATTAACCCAAACTTGGCCGTTACCGCCGCCGGGAGCTTGTTGAACCTGTGGAGCTGGAGCTTTGCCCTTCGCTTTTGCCGGCGCGGTTGCCGGACTGGCAGCTGCGTTAGCAGCAGGACTTGCGGCCGGGCTCGCTTCTGTCGCAGCGGCTTTCTTTCCGCGGTGTTTCTTGGCGGCAGGTGACGCAGCCGGGCTGGCCTCCGGGGATGCTGCCGGAGAGGCCTCGGTCGCGGCGGCCTTTTTGCCTCTCGCCTTCTTGGCCTTTGCTGGAGACTCGGCCGGGGAAGCTGCCGGGCTAGGCGTAGGAGTCGGGTCTGCGGCCTTCACAGCCAGCGGTGCTGCAACGAACGCAGTAGCGATGATGAGGGTGATAAGAGAGCGCATATTTTATGTTTGTAGTAAAATTAACCCGCCAAATGCAAGGCGGTTTCGGTTTTTCCTAACGCCCGATGGGGGAGCGCCGGGAACGCCGGGAACGCCGGGAACGGTGGAGGGAAACGTTGGGTAATTCGAATCGACCAGAGGTTAACAAGAACCGCGGAAACAGGGAATCAAGCCACAAGGCCTGGTAGGTCTATAGTCGGTAGGGCTGCGCTTTAGCGCAGCCTCGTGCGGCGGCTACCCCATTAGTCGGCTTCTTCCGATTCCCGGCGTTCCTACTTACATAAGCTGCTTATATATCCGAGTCCCGCGTTCCCGGAGCCAGTTAAGCTCGGCCAAGGCGTTAGCCGGCGCTTTCTGAGAGCTATCCTTCTCTAGATCAGTCAGCAAAGTCGTTTCGAGGTGCTGCATCCTTTCGGCTGGGAAATCGTTTAAGTGGAGACCGAGTTCGAGTCCTTCTGGCGTTGGAAGCTTCCGATGGCCGATCTGCGCCTTGAGCTCCGGAAGTTCTTTTTCGATTTCGTCCTGCAGCTCTTTTTTGGCTCGGATATACTCCTGCATTCCTGTGGCCAACTCGTCCGGCGTATGGAACTCGCCGATGCGCCGTTCTAGTTGAGTTGCCGCAGCTACGAACGACTTCTGCGCAGCGATAACGCCCGCCAACTCGCCGGCCTGAGCCGACAAGGAGATCACCGATAACAGTAAGATCGCTCTCAGCACGCAATTCCAGTAGCTAAGAAGCGGACGGACGCAATCGGAAAAGCGGGTCGACGGCGTTGGCAGCTCGCAGGATCTGATCTGCAGACTCAATTTTCGGACAAAACCCCTTCGAGATAGGAAGTAAGCACTCCGCGAAACTCGGTAACGATCAAAGGTTGGGCTTTCGCTTCCGATTCCAGATAAAGGTCCATCATGCCTTTGACGATCTGGACCGCAACGTTCGCGGCTAGTAGTGCTCGCGCCGATGAGAGAGATGAATTCTTAGTCCGAAACACATTGGCAATGATTGAGCGCAGTGCTTTGCGGGCTGCCGGATCACGGCGGAAGCGAATGGGGGCAGTGTGTAGATTCAGATAAGCGGGCCGTTCCTGCATAAATTCAGTGACACATTCGATGAACGATTCAGCAAACTGAGCGCTCGACAGTTTCTCTGCATGCTCCATCAGGGTTTTGAAACACCACTGCAGTTCTTCCGCATATCTGCTGAGAAGAGTGGCGGCAACCGACTGCTTGTCTGGAAAGTAGTTGTACAGAGCGCCGATGGACGATTTACTTCGGTCGGCGATTGCCTGCATGGTAGTGGCTTCGAATCCGATTTCCGCAAACAGTTCTGCGGCCGCCTGGAGGAAGGCGGCCAGCCTGCGGGCTGAGCGCTTCTGCTGAGGCGCCACCCGGACCGCGCTTGACGAAATCGAGGATTGCCTCATATTTTCAATTATAAATCGAGGACAGTCTCGATTTCAATCCTATTTTTTTGCTATGCCTGACCTTTCTTTCGATTCACCAAAAACGGCGCTGGTCGCTATCGATCTGCAGAATGCGCTCATGGGAATCAACGCAGCCCCGCATCCAGTTGTGGAAGTGGTGAGGAAAAACCGGCTGATTGCCGAGGCGTTTGCGGCTCCAGAGCGGGCTTGTCGTATGGGTGCGGATTGACCTCAAGCACTTCGTGCTGCTTCCGGTCGACCAACCCTCGCCGTTTGCTGGCCGGCCGTTTCCCGACGAGCTCGCAGAAATTGCGCCGTCCGCCGGATTCCAGGAAGGGGACTTGCTGATTACCAAGTACCACTGGGGCGCGTTCGCCGGCACACCCCTTGAGCAACAACTTAAGATCCGCAACATCGATACAATCGTGCTCACCGGGGTCTCTACCAATGCCGGGGTCGAATCAACGTTGCGCCAGGGTACCGGCCTCGGCTTCGGGTTCGTCGCCGACGAAGACGCCTGCTCCGGCACGGATGCCGATGAACATCGCTTTGCGTTTGAGAAAATCTTCCCCCGTCTTGCGCGGGTCCGCACCTCAGAGGAGGTCTTGAAAGCGCTTGCCTGAGCAGACTGAGGAAAGGCTCGATTCGCGGGTTTGGAAGATCGTTTTCGTTGCGGTGCTGGGCTCGTTCCTGGCGCAATTGGACGCTACCATTGTCAACGTTTCGCTCTCTAGCCTTGCCGTCGACCTGCTCACTAGCTTGTCCGTGATCCAATGGGTCACCAGTGGATATCTTCTTGCGTTGGCTCTTATGCTGCCTCTGAACGGCTGGCTGGTAGAGCGAATCGGGGTCAAGAGGCTTTACCTTACCTGTTTTTTCGGATTTACGCTCACCTCGGCACTCTGCGCCTTGAGCTGGTCCCCGACCTCCTTGATTGGGTTTCGGGTTCTGCAGGGAATTAGCGGTGGACTAATGGCGCCGATGACGCAACTGATGTTGGCGCGCGTCGCAGGTAAGCATCTTGTGCGCGTCGTTGGCTATGCTGCCGTACCGGTTTTGCTCGGGCCGATGCTCGGCCCGGTGATCGCCGGAGCCATTCTGCAGTATGGGACCTGGCGTTGGCTCTTCCTCATCCAGCTGCCAATTGGTATCCTGGCGATCCTGTTCGCGGTCCTGTTTCTTCCAGAGGATGATGACGTAAAAGTGGCGGCAAGACAACTCGATCTGCTTGGCTTTCTCCTTCTCTCACCCGGCCTGGTATTGTTTTTGTACGGATCGGATCATCTGGGGGGAGCGAACAGGGATTGCGGCGTTCCTACTGTCGGTTATTCTGCTGGCGGCCTTTATCCGCAGAGCTGCAAAGGGCCCCGAGCGAGCGTTGATCGACTTGCAACTTTTCCGAAGTAGAGTCTTCACCGCATCTGCGCTTACACAATTCGCGGCGAACGGCCTGTCATTCTCGGGACAGATGCTGATACCGCTGTACCTGATTCGAGCTGTGGGCGAATCTCCGAGCGCTACCGGCTGGCTTATGGCGCCTCTCGGTTTGGGGATGATGTGCACCTATCCATGGCTGGGGAAGCTGGCTCAGCGTTTTGGTATCAGAGGAACATCCGCTGGAGGGGCATCCGTGGCGTTTCTCGGCACGTTACCCTTTCTTTATTTGAGCTCCCAAAAATTCAATCTGGCGATTCTCGCGGCTACGCTGTTCATAAGAGGTGTGGGCATGAGTGCGGTCGGCGTTCCGTCGATTTCTGCCGCTTACGCGTCGGTACGTGAGGAGGAGTTGCCCATGGCGACCACCTCTCTGAATATTGTACAGCGTCTTGGCGGTCCCACTCTGACTACTCTTTGCGCAACTTTTCTGGGCTGGCGGCTGGCGGCCATTCATTCGTCTGCGGGTGTAGCGAGCGCGTTCACGACCAGCTTCGCCTTACTGTGCGTCCTGCACGCGCTGCTGATCCTGGCCGCGGCCAAGCTTCCGCTCTCCCTGGAAAGGATTCGGCGCCCGCTTGCTGCAGACCGTTTTGTCGCTAACCGCGATTCGATCGCCGAATAGTCCACCCCATCCTATAGATAAAGACCTTTGGCGACCCTAACGGGATTCGAACCCGTGTATTACAAAAGGCCGTTTATCGAGTTCCATCGAAGCTCGCAAACCAGCTTAAACACTTGATCTACGAATTTAGTGGACCTCGGTGGAATTTAGTATAAGTTACCATGCTTAGTTACCACGATTTCAAACGAAAACGGGTTTGATTATGGCAACGATTTTGAAGAAACCGACTAGCAAATTTTGGTTTGCAGCATTCCGCGACGCAACCGGCCGACAGCGCCGGCAAACAACCGGCACCACGGACAAAACAAAAGCCAAGCGTATCGCCGAACAGTATGAAGCTGTCGCTAAGCGAAGGGGAAATCCGCAGAAGGTGCGCGAGAACTTCGCCAGTCTCTACAAGGAATTTTTCGGAGAGGATCTCCCGAACATGACGGTTCGCCAATTCGTCAATCGATGGCTCGAGGATCGAAAAGGAGAGAACAAGTCCGTCGGGACCATAGCGATTTATGAATGCTCGGTGTCTCGTTTCTTAGCGTTCCTCGGTTCCGCCGCTGACCGAGAGATCGCTAGCGTGACCCAGCACAAGATCACGGACTACCGGAACGATCTGGGGGATAAGCTCGCACCGGCGACTGTCAATCGTGATCTAAAGATCGTAAAGATGATCTTCAGGAAGGCGCGGCTTGATCGCTACCTTTTCGAAGATCCGGCCGAAGGCGTTCCCATTGTAAAACGGCGCAACGAGGAGAAAGCGCGGCGCCCGCTGACCATTCCCGAAATTCGGTCTGTCTTGGCCGTCGCGGATCCTGAATGGCAATCGTTGATAAAGTTCGGGCTCTACACGGGCCAACGTCTCGGTGACCTTGCCTCTTTGACCTGGGCGAACGTTGACCTAGTCCGCGGCGAAATCCGATTGGTGACTCGCAAGACAGGGAAGCGCTTGCTGTTGCCGATTACCGGGCCTCTGCGTGAGCACGTTGAATCGTTACCGCACCCAGACTCTCACGACGCTCCAGTGCATCCGAGGGCTTATGAAACTCTCAATAGCCAAAACGGTCGATCGGGGACCCTTTCCAATGCTTTCACCGAATTGATGATTCAGGTCGGCTTGCGCCCCGCCAGAACGCACCAGAGCACAGGAAAAGGGCGTGGCGCTCGACGCGAAGGAATGGACATAAGCTACCACTCTCTACGATGGAGTGCTGTGTCGATGATGAAAGACGCGGGCGTGCCTGACGCTGTCGTAATGGCGTTAGTTGGCCATGATTCAACCGCGATGAGTCAGCATTACACCCACGTCGGCAAAGAAGCTTTAACCAAGGCTGCGAACGCCTTGCCAAAGATCTAATAGCCATGGCCAGAAAGCAGAAAAGCACCGCAACACCAAAAGGCTTCTGGGAAACGGTAACGGCTCGGGAGATGCTAGACGAGCTCCATCCAAACGCTCAGATGTTGTCCTTGCTGACAGCTCTTCTTGATGCTGAGGGTGTGATCAAAAAGGATGGAACCTCTCATCTCCCAAACGGATTGTTCGTGGCCGAGCGGTTGCTCCAGAAGACGCATTCATATCTGAAGGGAACTATTTCAGTCGGTGATTTGCCTTCTAACGAACGCCATTGGCGCCGGCTTAACCATCTCTGGAAAAATGGAGATCAGCTTGTTCAATGGGGGGCTCCTCGAGATATCGAAAGACGACCGGGCCCGCTATCCGAGCCCCGAGCGGCGCTTCAGCTTTGAAGAGGTAGTTCGTCAACCGTGGTGCAACCATAAGACGGTTCCCAACCTAATGAAGCTTCTTGAGCGCGTTAAATTTCCGCTTTTGGCTCTACAGAGCCAACTCCAGCCAGGGTGGCAAACTTACCTTACCGAACGGGCTTACAAGAAGGCTCTGGAACTTGATCTAGAGCGGCAGGTCGAGCTTGATCGTAAGCGAAAACAGCGGAAAAAAAGCGAGATCGCTACCGGAAAGAAGACGCCAAAAAGTGGAACGAAAAGGTCAACTTCCGGAAAAAAATAGCTAACTTCCGGAATGTAACGCACAACTTCCGAAGAGCCTAAAAGTTAGGACATCGGCATATGCGAAGATGCTTCCAATATGCCAGCAAACCTACGTGGACCTCAAGAATTCACGACCTCGTTAGTTCAAGCCGCGCGGGCAGCTTCATCGCCAGAATTTTTGGACGCAGCCGGCGTGGAAGCCTGTTACGGCTTGAAAAAGTCGCTCTTGTTTCGCTTCCTCGCCGAGCGAAAGATTCGGGCGGTTAGCCTTCGGAAACCCGGGACGACCCGCGGTAAACGTCTCTTCGATTGCGCATCGATCAGAGCATTCCTCAATGCAAACGTCGATGTCGATCCCGAGGCCAACAATCAGGAACCGGGGGCGTCATGAACGAGCCGCCGAAAAAAAACGCGCCCGGCGGGGCTGCCACCGACGCCAGGCGCACTAAACTCAAACTTCTCGAGCTAGCATACCATTTTCTCGGCATGTTGCAAACGCCATTTCGGTGCGTATTTTGGTGGCTTCAGCAGCGTCGTGACCAATTGGCTACTCGGGCGCTTCGACTCGGCAGCGATTCGACTGAGAAGGGTAAAAAATCGTGATCGCCTTTGACCAAATTCGCCAGCGGGTTCCGCTTCTCACCTATTGTCAGCACCGAGGGATAGCGTTGCGACACTCCGGGCAAGTTTGGATTGGGCGGTGTCCGATTCATCGCGAACGCAATGGAGCGTCGTTCGTAGTTTGGAGCGATGCGCACTGGTCCTGCTTCGGTAAATGTTCCCGAGGTGGTGATGTCATCGATCTGGAGCGTGCTCTTGGCGGGGGAAGTGTTGGCGAAGCAGTTGAACGCCTGACCGGGCGGATTCCGCAGTTTGTGCCACCACCAGAAGAGCCTAGAAAGATCACAAAGAAAAACGGTGCGTCATGGAACTGGTCGAGCGCCCTTCGGCATGGCAACGAGAACGAGCTCGCGACGCTCGCGTCAGACCGCGAAATCGATGTCGGCGGCTGTCGGTTGGCTCAAGCGCGAGGCTTATTGCGTTTCCTGGATCATCGCGAAGGAGTGGCGTGGGTCGTTACGGATTCGATCCGTGAAAACGCTGTCGCGAGACTACTGGGCGGACGGCTCTGGGCTAATGGTGCGAAAGCTAAGAACTTGCCGGACAGCAGGGCAAAGCGGCCGATTGGGATATTTGAAACTATCGGATTTGAAAACGTTACGATCGTTGAGGGAGGGCCCGATGCGCTGGCCGCTTTTCATTTCGCTCTCAAGGCCGGCACTGAAGATATTGTCGGCGTTGTTTGCATGACGAGTGCGAACGCGGAATTCAGTGCCGGCGATCTTGCAAGGCTGCGCGGCAAGTCAGTTCGGCTGTTCCCGCATGCGGACGAAAAGGGACGGGCAGGCGGTTTGCGATGGCTGGCACAACTTCGTCCGGTGGCCATCCACTTGGATGTTGCCGATTTTTCCGGCCTCATAAAATCGAACGGCGATCGCGCGAAGGATCTGAATGATTTGACCAGCCTCGCCCTTAACGATTGGGCCTCACGGCAGGAGCTCGACGAACTTATGGCGTTTGGGCCGATGGAAAGGATCGCGGCGCAATGAGTGTGATCATTCCGGCCGCACAGTTCCAAGGTGTCGCAGAAGAAGCTGAGCCACTTCCCCGCGTGATGCTGCCGAGCCTTAATCGCCCAGAAAGCCAGTTCGCAACCGAGATGGGGCATGTTATTGGCGATTGCCAGACGTTGTTCCGCCTCAACGATCAAGTCGTTGAGATCGACCAGGAGGAATTCGACGGCGACTTTGATAAGTTCAAGCTTGCTCGGGGCGGCTTGAAGTTCAATGCGATGACCGCGGTTCGTGCAAAGACCTGGCTGGAACAATTTGTCGAGACCGGGGTTGAACTCGAGACGAAAAACGGATCCGGCAAATCATTGTTTGCGGCTAAAACGATGAGAGAATCGCTCGCACGCTCACTTCTGGAGAGCCCACAATTTCGCAAACAGCTTCCTCGCATCGCTCGCATCTTGGACGTGGCGATCCCGGTTTATTCAAAGAGCGGCGAAATCGTTTTCCCAAGGCCAGGGTTCAACCGAGACCTCGGGATCTACGTGTCACCGGATACGCCAAAACTGCTCAAGATGTCGGCCGACGAAGCCATCGCAATTTTGAATGAGGCCCACGGCGGGTTTTGCTGGAAGAGCGACCAAAGTAGGTGTCACGCGTTGGCTCGAATGCTGACGCCCTACGCGCGAGGATTGATGGGCTTTAGCGAACGGTGGCCGCTCTGGTTCTATGTCGGCAACCGGCCACGTTGCGGGAAGGACTACGCCAACGGCGTCACGCAAATAACCTTTCTGGGCCACGCATTCGAGGACATAGCCATAACGGACAATTCTGAGGAAACCATTAAACGGATTGTGTCTGGCATGCGGTCAGGCCGACGAATGATGCATTTCGCCAATTGCCAGCATCACCTTGATGACGTCGGTTTTATTCAGGCCATCACGGCGCCGACGCTCTGCGCGCGTTCACTGGGAGCCAATGACGCCAAGAGCGATTTAGAATTGCTGAACGAAATCGACTATTCAATTTCGGCAAACATCGGTCTGACTTATCGCGAAGACGTCGAACCGCGGCTACGCAAAATCGAACTCGCGTTCTTCGAGGAGGACCCAAACAAGCGCCAGTTTCCAAAGCCTTTCCTACACCAGTGGGTCAGAGAAAACCGGGTCACAATTCTGTCGGCGATCTATTCGCTCTTTCAGCATTGGATCGATACCGGGGCGCCTGTTGGCAAAACGATTTTCAATTCATTTCCGCGCTGGGCTGAGATCATTGGTGGTGTCATGGCTGCGGCCAGGCTGGGCGACCCCTGTCTACCGCATGAGGGCGAAGATCTGATCGGCGGTGATCAGCGGGAACGGGCGATGCGCGCCCTCTTCCACGCCTGTTTTGAGGAATCGCCGGAGCAGTGGCTCAAGAAATCCGAAATCTACGAAATCGTCAGCAAACAGACTGACAACTATCCGGCGCTAGAATGGTTCGGCAATCTTGGCAGTGACTCGAACCTCGGTGACAAACGTTCAGCGACGACCCGAACTGGGACCGCTCTCACAGCCTTTCAAAATCGGGTTCTCGATGGGGTGCGGCTCATCGTCGATACCTCGAACACCAAGACGCAGTATTGGCGCTACAGATTCACAAAACAGGCCTTATGAACGTTACTCGGAAAAGGTTACGAAGGTTACGCGGGTTACGACTAGAGCGCGTATCGTGCGGAACCAGCGTAACGTTTTCAGCTCATCCATATTACTGTTTTTTAGGCCTCTTACCTCGCCACGCATTGGTTAAAAAGGTTACGCAGGTCACCAGGGTTACGCACCGCGATTGTTCCAGAAAGGTGTTCCTTTAGCATGCCGACGACCTACCAGTTACCGGCGTTGCGAGGGTTGGGGGAACTGGCTGGAACGAAGCCGGTGATTCTCATCGATTCGAGGGAACAGGTGCCGTTGAAATTTTCGCGCCTTGAGTCGCGCGTTGAGACGTTGGCAACCGCGGATTACTCAGTTGTTGGCCTCTCGGAATTATTTGCCGTCGAGCGGAAAACGGTAGCAGATTTCGTCTCATGCTGCGTCGGCGAGAATCGCGAACGTTTCGAGCGCGAGCTTCACCGGCTGAGAGGGTATCGATTCAAGAGACTTCTCATTGTCGGTAGTGAGCTTGAGATTCAGCAGGCTAGGTATCAATCCCGGATCACGCCAAAGGCTGTTTTCGGAACCCTGAGCGCGTTTGAGGTTCGCTACGATTGAAAAGCTCTGTCCATTATCTTCCTTACGCGCGCGAGGAGATCCGCACCTTGAATAGGAAAGAGTTAGAAACTGACCTAGAGCGTTTGACGCGCTTTTCACGCGGTCGGCGAGGGAAGTTC
>Ga0070706_100001491_pt1 | contig 24573 bp, 18 predicted proteins | sample KBSK5501metaG_FD_65476 | JGI IMG/M metagenome (GOLD analysis project Ga0070706, IMG submission 65476) | Corn, switchgrass and miscanthus rhizosphere microbial communities from Kellogg Biological Station, Michigan, USA - KBS K5-50-1 metaG | ecosystem: Host-associated > Plants > Roots >... | reverse complement strand
GAGTTTGAGTTGAATTATGCGATGTGTGAACGTCTTAGTGGTCTGAACTTTTTGGGGGCACTCCAGTGTAGGGTAACATAAGACTTGGGTACTCTTCGCGGGGTTTCAGGCCACTGCCACTTTGCAAATCCATTGACAACAGGTATATACAATGAAGCGGCTGAATCAGCCTCGCGGAGTGATTAACTTGTATGGATAAGCAAGCAATTGCGACTTGGTATGACGAATCTACTCCCTTGTATCGATATTTCTGGTACTTAAACTCAGACAGTTTTGCTCTCCACTATGGCTTTTGGGATAACAAGACTAAACACATTGGGGACGCACTGCAAAATACGAACAAAGTTATGGCTGAGCAGGCAAATATTACGCAACATGATCGGGTTTTAGATGCAGGGTGTGGTATTGGAGGAAGCGTTTTATGGCTAGCAAAGTATAAGAATGCAGGTGTTGTAGGTATCAGTATTAGCGCCAGACAAATAGAAAAGGCAAAGACTTTAGCAAAACAGGCAAAGGTTGATCACCTGGTTTCATTTTCTGTAATTGACTATTTAGTTACAGGATTTCCAAAAGAATCCTTTGATGTTGTATGGGCTATAGAAAGTGTTTGTCATGCAGAAAGGAAGGAAGATTTTTTACAAGAAGCGTATAGAGTATTAAAAAAAGGCGGAAGAATTATTATTGCAGACGGATTTATTAAAAGAGTGCCAAAAACGGAGAGAGAGAAACGGCTAGTTACAGATTTTTATAAAGGAATGTTGCTTCCTAATTTATATACCTTTGGTCAGTTTGAAGATACTATGAAAAAAACGGGATTTAAGCATGTTACTGTGATTGATAAAACAAATGAAATTGTGCCATCAGCAAAAAGATTTTACCTCATCTGCCGATTTATGTATCCTCTTATTGTCATTGCAGCGACTTTTCGAATAGTACCCAAGATCTTTATCGCTGGATGCAAAGCTGGAATTATACAGTATGAAGCAGTGCAAGCGGGAGTTGGAGGATATGGCATTATGTTCGGTGAAAAGTAGGTGGATTGCAGGCGTAGGTCTCTACGCTGCTCCTGGTCCACTTTGGATAGATGATGACACATGGGCAGGAAAGCCACTGCTGAGTACCACTCTGGCGAGGTTTGACCTTTATTTTGGTTCTCCCGCACGCTCGCTGATGGAATGGTGATAGAATGGAGAGTTCTATTGCCCAAAAATTTTGAGGGGGGAAAATCACGCGAGCATTTTTTGGAAGTCAGGCAACACGCGAGCAAAGCGGCACCTTCTTGCTGGTTTGAAAGGCGAAAAGAGAATCATGCCTTCTTCCACGTCTTGTGTGAAAAATGTTTGCAACAGACTCCTTCGAACGGCGCGCGAGAGGGAAGTCCCCGCATCTGAAGAGAAGAAAAAGGAGTGAATGATGCAATACCGAACGTTAGGCCGAACAGGATTACCTGTTTCGGAGATCGGTTATGGGGCCTGGGGAATTAGCGGATCGGGGTGGATCGGTGCCCAAGACCAGGAATCGCTTCAGGCCCTGCAACGGGCCATCGACCTGGGTGTGAATTTCATTGATACCGCCTTGGCCTATGGTGAGGGACATAGCGAACGGCTGATTGGACAGGTCCTACGCAACAACCTAGACAAACGGATTATCGTCGCCACCAAGATTCCCCCCAAGAACGGTCTGTGGCCTGCACCGGCAGGAGTCCCAGTCGAAGAAGCCTTTCCAGGCCCCCACATCCAAGAATGTACCGAGCAAAGTCTGCGCAATCTTGGGACCCAGACCCTTGATCTTCAGCAGTTCCATGTCTGGAATGATGAGTGGGTTAGGCAAGGAGACTGGCTTGAGACCATCCAGCGACTCAAAGAGCAGGGGAAGATTCGCTTTTTCGGGGTCTCGATTAACGATCTTCAGCCAGACAACGCGCTCAGGCTGATAGAAACTGGCATAGTGGATACGGTTCAGGTGATTTACAATATTTTTGAGCAGAGCCCAGAAGACACGCTCTTTCCAGCCTGTCACCAGCACAACATTGGGGTCATCGTCCGTGTTGCCCTCGACGAAGGTGGTCTGACAGGCACGGTCACCCCCGAAAGCCGCTTCGATCCGCAGGATTTCCGCAGTAATTACTTCCGGGGGAATCGGAAACAAGAAGTGTACGAGCGCGTCCAGAACATGGTCTCCGATTTGGGAACTACAGTTGATGAGCTTCCAGAGATCGCACTGCGTTACGTCTTGAGTCATCCCGTTGTCTCAACGGTGATTCCAGGCATGCGCACCCTTCGAAATGTGGAACGCAACACCGCTGTAGGCGATGGGAGAGGACTCCCACCCGAGCAAGTCCAGAAGCTGAAGAAGCACCGCTGGGTACGAAACTTCTATGCATAGCTGGGGTGGGGCTACATAAAAGACGGGATGAATGTTACAGGGGGAAACGGTTCAGTCCGCCGCGAACGCCTCATGAGGCTGCATCGATCATCTTTTCCATCAGCGGGGATGCGTAAGATTCCTATTTCTTCCTCACAAGCTTCACTATTGAGAAAGGGAGCACACGCACATCTTTGAGCATTTTATGCCACTCCAGTATTATTTCTGCCCAGGCGCGCCAGCCTTTCACCCGCCAGGGTGGCGCAGTTCCCTTGATCTGTGGCGGGATGGTGAGCATGATCTCCTTGCTTGCCAGCTCGCGCTGTGACATTTGGTGCAGATGCACCGGGATGACGGGGCATTCCACGATCTTGTAGCTTCTTCCGGGGAGGGCATCGTACCAATCATTGGGAATGTATTCCTGTGCCGGATCGAGGAGCTCAGTGACCCCATAGGTACGTAGGATCTCATAGGCCACATCATTGCAATTGTGACGTACGACGTGATATGGCTCCCGACTCTCCCAGATCACGACCCTCCAGGCATCTTTTGGGTGAGGCTGCAGGACAGAAAAGAGCTTATACTCATTATAGGGGTGGCTCTGTTTCCGCATCAACACAGCAGGCTCAAGCGTGTGTGCGGCCCAGAATCCCATGTCTGCTGGCTTTGCGTAGATTTTGCCCGTTGGGTTCTCGACCGATCCCGCGTTAAACCATCCGTTGTTCCACTCGAAAGCCCAGGCGATATGGCCCAATCCATCTGCTCCAAGCCGCCGGACAAAGACTACCGCGCGCCGCGTGGTAAGGGGAAGATCATCAGGCAGATCAGGTAGGTGCCCTGATGGCTGGAAAGCTGATGCATAGAGGGTAGACGGTGCGAAGCGAAGAAGGAGTCCTCTTACGAGCAGATAGAGGCCATCACACAGGGCGTAGACGCCAATCAAGACGAACAGGAAGACAATGGTGAGAAACGGCAAGAGCAAGAGAACCACACCCGAGAGTATCAATAGCCCCCCATAGAGCCAGCTTACACCCACGTATGTACTCCGTGATCGTCGTGCGTCGCTGATCACTCTGACGCCTCTGATCACAATCCGGATCGCAATCATGAAGGCCAGTAATAAGACCGTCAAGATGGGCAACACAAAGCTGATCAGTCCAACCAGGATGCTTGTGGCAGCGGCAAGATAGGCACGTGCTTTGAGTCTGGCATGGCGTCTTCCTGTTGCAAGGCTATATACATCGAGGGAGCCATCAATGATCAGATAGACCCCCAGGATGTAGAGTAAGACATGCGTTGTGAAACTGTTGGCGAGAAAAAACAGGATACCGAAGGTGAGGGCGATGATACCTCGTATCACCTCTACCAGCCAGAGCCACGTATGTGTCTTGTGCATCGTCAGTGCTACTCCAGACCGAAGCTAGTAGAAGTGATTTTGCCTTTCATTATTCTTTCATTGAGAGGTTGGCTTTATTGTATCATGGTTCATTTATGATGGCTAGTTATGGAATTTTTCGGATCTCCATTCTTTAGGGTGATGGCGGGCGACCATAAAGGCCCACATACACATGAAGTGAGGCGGCCACAACCCCACCCCAGGGCGACCGCAAGGGTCCCATCCCCTCATCCACCCGACCCCCGCCCTTACAAAGACACGTTCGAGCCAATGCCCTCTTCGTCGTCTTTGTAAGGGCGGGGCGCTTCCCCTCGCTAAGTACGCTAACTTCATGCCTATGCGGGCGACCATAAAGGCCCACCCGGCCACTCCACACCGCCCTCGCCCCTACGGGAAAGTGTTTTTCACCTGGAAGGATAGAGAGTCCTTTCCAGCAAAATCTAGACTTGGACAAACAATCATGTTACACTTTGGAAAAGTATGCTGATGAGTTGCTTCACACTAAAAGGCGGTGCCTGATGCGGATAAGTGCTATTTTTGTGAGACAAGAGCCACTCTTTACAGTGCGAGGTGATGTACCGCGATCGGATTATCCGCGCCTGTACAGGGCTGGGTATCTCGATATCTCTCTTCATCTTTCACGCTCCAGAAGTGGAAGCTATATGTTACTCGGTATACTTACCAGCAGGAATGCAAGTGAGAATATCGAGGCTTTTGAGGGGATGGTTGTTGATCTCTACGCTGCTCCTGGCCCGCTTTGGATGGGTGGTGACACATGGGTAGGAAAGCCGCTACTGAGTACAAGGATTGATGATCTTGGACACATCGTATTTAGCGATGTGCCAGAGGGTGAATTCGTTCTGGTGCTTTATCTACCCGCATTTGAAGTGATCGTCGAAGGACTCACTATCCCTTAGAGAATTTCCTACCTATTCACTTCAATACAGGTCTGACAATGGTTGGTCCTCTATCAGTCTATTCAAGCCAGTATATATCAATTATCACTGGCTAACCCCGCCAGAATCTCCTATCTCTCTCGACAACAGCCATTGGTAAGCTTACAATAGCCGCGGTTTGTAGTGTAGAGTCATGGGAAGGTGAGGGTTGGAGAAGTGAGATGTGGTAGATGAGACCGCTTCCAGGGAGCTGATATTAATATAAATAGGGATGAGGAAAGTTAGACGTGCAGACACACAAGCAGATGATTACGCTCTTGATTTCATGCCCGGACCAACCAGGAATTGTGGCGGCTGTCTCTCAATTTATTTTTAAGTATGGCGGTAACATTTTCCAATCCGACCAGCATTCTACAGACTTGCATAATGGCACATTCTTTATGCGGATCGGTTTTACAGAAGATAGTTTCACGCTCTGTCAATCTGAACTCAGAAAAAATTTTGCTCCCATCGCTGAGGCTTTCCAGATGAATTGGAGCGTTCATTACTCACGAAAGCGCAAGCGGGCGGCTCTACTGGTATCAAAACTTGATCATTGCCTGACGGACCTGCTCTGGCGTTGGAATAGCGGTGAACTGGCGGTCGATATCTCTTGTATTCTCAGCAATCATCCAGACCTGGAGCCGGTTGCGCAGCGCTATGAAATTCCTTACTACCACTTTCCTATCCAAAGGGATCGTCGCCAGGACGATCAAATGCGTATGTTCGATTTCCTCTGTGATCGAGTAGATTTCCTTGTTCTCGCGCGGTATATGCAGATACTGGAGCCTTGCTTTGTCAACGCTTTTCCTCACAAGATCATCAATATCCATCACAGTTTTCTACCGGCGTTTATCGGTGCGAATCCTTATCAGCAAGCATGCGAGCGTGGTGTCAAGATCATTGGCGCGACGGCCCATTATATCACCGAGAATCTGGACGAGGGGCCGATCATTGCTCAGGATGTCATTCATTGCAATCACCGTGATACGCTTGATGACCTGGTCCGTAAGGGTCGCGACGTGGAACGGAGGGTGCTAGCCGAGGCTGTGCGCTTACATGCGGAAGATCGCGTGCTGGTGTATCAGAACAAGACGATTGTGTTTTAGCAGGGTCTGTGAATGATCCATAAACCGGGCACCCGCAAGGGGTGCCCCTACATTTCATGTAGAAGCATTGGGCTGGGATATGTAGATGTGACCCTGGCGGTCGCCCAGTACAATAGGCGCATTGCAGCATATTGCGGGATAATTCACAGGCCCTGAGTGTTTTAGTGACCTCTCTCGACAAACACTACTAATAGCTATACAATAGCCACGGTTAGTAGTGTAGAGCCATGGGAAGGAGTATCCCAACGGACGAACAAGCAGTATCGTATCCCTCATTGATCGCTGACACCTCGCTGCGCTTGCAACAACTGGTGAATGGATGGCGTGGAACAGAGCGAGGAGAGCCACTAACAGCGTTACACAATGCATGCGTCAACGCGGTTGGACCGGGTGGTCGTCACCTGGTGCCCGCAATTCTGCTACTCGTACAAGATCTGGATGTGACTAACCTGCAAATTGCGCTTCGCAAGCTCAATGGCAGGGGACAGGGCACTTCACTTCGTTTTCGTGTCAGGCCAAGCGGACGTTTTGATGCAGTGCTTGTACCTGCAAGGTCAGCAGGTGATGTGCCTGATCGCTGGCTACTGGCTATCGAAGAAAAGCTATCACTTCAAGATCAAGTGGCACTCTATGGGCATGCTCTCGGTCACCTGTTGTTGAACCGTGAGCAGGAGAAGATGGGGCGCTTGCCTCAACTAGACCCTCGTGATGAGTATGCCCACAATGATATGCTGGCCGAACTGCGTATGCTCGAAACCGTCCGGCAACCGTTAGATAGACGGGTACTGGAAGCTTATCCGCTGCTGACTGAACTACTCGGAGTGCGAGAGGAATCGCCAGCTGTTCTCGATCTTGTCACAAGCGACTTGCGTCAACGGCTTGCGCAATTTGGATGGCGCGGTCAGTTTGTCGAAACCCCTTATGTCTTTACGAATGGCCGGGTATTCATTAGAGGGACTTCTACGCGACATGGCCGTAAGTTGCGGGTCGATGCTTTGCTCCGTGCTGAGGCCTCGTTACCGATAGCTGTAGTCCAGACCATCCACGCAGGACAGGCGCGTGAGGAGGTTGTCCGGCGTCTCAAAGAGTATGCTCACAATCGCCTGGCAGTGCCGTTTGCCTACCTGCTGGAAGAAGACGGTACTATGCTGGAGTTCGATTGGTCTGCTTCTGAGGAGCCGGTACATACAACACTTACAGCATTACCGTCACGCGATGCTCTGTGGAACCGCTGGGCAGAAGCGCTCGGTCTGACCAGCAATCAGGCAAAAGAGGCGCTGCACTACCCCTATCAGCTCAGTGGCTCGAAGCCGCGCTACTATCAAGAGGCCGCGATCAACCGCGCAGTAATCGCCGTGTTACAGGCGAAACGTAATGCGCGCCCATCGCGCATCCTGTTGACGCTGGCAACAGGCACAGGAAAGACGAAAATTGCTTTTCAGTTGGTATGGAAGTTGAAACATGCACGGGCGATCCGCAACGTGCTCTACCTGACAGACCGTGACTGGCTGTTGAGCCAGGCTATGGATAATGAGTTTGCGCCATTCGGCGATGCCCGTGATCGCATCAGAGGCGAAGCGAAAACGAGTCGTGATATTCTCTTCTCAACCTACCAGGCTATGGCAGACAGTGAAGCGTACACTGGCCTTTATCGTGACTTCCCACGCGACTTCTTTGATGTCATAATAGTGGATGAGTGTCACCGGGGCAGCGCACAGGCCGATTCCAGATGGCGTGTCATCCTTGAATATTTCGAGAGCGCGGTGCAGATCGGCATGACGGCTACGCCCTTGAGTACCGATGCTGTGCAAACGGATGAGTACTTCGGGAAACCTATCTATACGTACTCTTTGCGTACGGGCATCAATGACGGATTCCTGGCTCCCTATCGTGTACGCTATGTGCTGATGGGTCCAAAGCAAGAGGATAAACTGCAAGGAGAGGCTGACAAAGCGAAAAAAACAGACGAATTTGTATCAGATGTATCAAATATATCAGTTGTATCACTTGTATCAGACGCATCGAATGATGAAGACGAAGATAGCCAAATCAGCAGCAACCCGATCTTAGAGGAAACATCAGCGACGTTACGAGCGCGCACCCAGGTAATTGCGCAGCATCTCGCAACGTACATGCAGCAGACGAACCCGCTTGCCAAAACTATCGTCTTCTGTGTTGATCAAAGTCATGCTGAGAAGATGCGCGAAGCGCTAGAGCAGGCCTGCGCAGAGTATGTGTCCCGCTACCGTGGATATATTGAACGCATTGTCTCGGATGAAGGTACCGATGGAAAGAGAGCTTTGGGGCGTTTCAGTACACCAGCTGAACGAACTCCAGTGATTGTCACAACCTCAAAGCTGTTGAGTACCGGCGTCGATGTACCAACATGCCAGAATATCGTGTTAGCACGACCAGTTGGTTCACTGGTTGAGTTCAAGCAGATCATTGGGCGTGGCTCACGGCTATATGAGCCGGATAAGACCTGGTTCACCATTGTCGACTACGCGGGGGCAATCAGGCTCTTTTTCGACCCCAACTTTGATGGCGATCCTGAACTGGTAGAGGTTGAGCCACTGGTGCCACAACCACAGCCGGAAAAGGATACCTCTACAGATGAAACTGAGGAAGAGGCTGTACAAGATGTATTACAGCCCGCGATCATACAGGTTCCTTTTGAACCAGCGGTAAAAGATGGAGGAGCAACCTACCCACAAGATCAGGAATCAGCAGTAAGCCCATCTCCCTCTTCGGCGCCCTCATTGTCTCTTTTGCCAGCGGAAGAGGAGGAAAGGGGTATTGAACAAGGGAGTACTGGAGGAACTTCTACTCAACAGCCCGCGGATTTTCCTGAAGTTGGACAACCACCTGTATCTAGACATGTGAATGTGGGATCTACTACAACTGTAGAGCCACCGGTAATTGTCAAACAGTTAAAGAATGGGATTTCCATCCAGGTAATCGGCGAGTATGTCTATGACCTTGGATCAGATGGGAAAACGTTACACCCACGTTCATCATATCGTGACTATACAACTGCTGCTCTTACGAGCATGGTGACGAAACCGGAGGATCTGCGAGCGCGCTGGTTGAGCAAGGAACAACGCCAGGCTCTACGCGACCAGTTGCAAGAGGAAGGAGTAGACTTGCAAGCCCTTGCAACAGCGCTACACCTGCCTGATGTTGACCCGCTCGACATACTCTTGCACGTGGCTTTTGGGCAACATATGTTTACCCGCAGCGACCGTGTTGAACGACTGTATCGCGAGCATGCCGACTTTTTCAATCGCTACAAGCCAGAAGCTCGCGAGATTCTCAATGTTATACTCAACAAGTACGTGGTTGGTGAGGCACAGGATATCAGTGATACAGAATTGTTGAAGGTGCCACCGCTTGATGAGCGTGGCACGTTTATAGAGTTGGCGCAATCTTTTGGTGGAGGAGCTAATGTGCGTCGCGCACTTAAAGAACTACAAGATTTGCTTTATAGCGCCTGAGTGAGGATGCCTTGTCGATTTGCGATGTGGGCGTGGGGACGCAGGGCGACGCAAGTCCCCATGGGAACAACAAGCATGGGGACGCAGGGCGACGCAAGCGTCCCCACCCATCATCCCCGCGGCCCCCGCCCCTACGCGGACAACGAGCGTGAAATGGCCTGACAAGGAGTCGAGCATTACGCGATTATGGATGGTACCGTCAATTTAGGAAAGAGAAAAGGCTATTATGACAGATCTTGAGCAGGTTCCATTATTTCACCAGGATACCGAAGCGGTCAACGACGAGAAACGAGAGAATGGCACTTCTAAAGGAAGTACAAGGGGAGCCAGGAGAGCGAAGGAGCAACTCACGAGCAAGCAGCAGCTCAATTCGACGATTAAGAGCGTGCGTGATCTGCTGCGTAAGGATGCTGGACTCTCCGGTGACACCGACCGCCTACCACAGTTAACCTGGCTGCTCTTCCTCAAAAATTTCGATGATTTTGAGTACGCACAGGAAGAAGAGCAGGGCGAGGCTTATGAACCAATCATTGCTCATCCCTACCGCTGGCGTGACTGGGCTGCGGTCGAAGATAAGACACAACGACTGACAGGTGATGAACTGCTGGACTTCGTCAACAACCATCTTATCCCCTATCTCAGCCGCATCTCCGGCTCCAGTGATCGAGACATTCGCACCATCGTCGGCACCATCTTCCAGGGTACCTATAACCGCGTCCGCTCAGGGTACATCCTGCGCGAGGTCGTAGACAAACTGAGTGTCATCAATTTCAACTCATCAGACGATATTCATACGGTCTCGTTGTTCTACGAGTCGATGCTGCGAGAGATGCGTGACTCCGCGGGTGATGCAGGCGAGTTCTACACACCGCGACCTGTGGTACGCTTCATCATAGATCGGCTGGCCCCCAAATTAGATGAGCGCGTACTTGACCCGGCATGCGGCACGTGCGGCTTCCTGGTGGAGGCCTACGAGCACCTGCGCGAATCAGCCCGCAGTCCTGAACTGCACCGGTTACTCCAGGATTCATTGATGGGCATTGAGAAGAAGTCCATGCCCTACCTGCTGGGTGTCATGAACCTACTGCTGCATGGAGTCGAATATCCAAACATCGTTGAGCGCAACTCCCTCTCGACCAACATACGTCAGATCAGGGATGCAGAGCGAGTGGAAGTGGTCGCAACCAATCCTCCTTTCGGTGGCGAGGAGGAGCACGGCATCCTCAACAACTTCCCCGAGGGTATGCGCACCTCGGAGACGGCGCTGCTCTACTTTCAATATGTCATGGCGATGCTCAAGCGCCCCGGTGGGCGCTGCGGTATCGTGCTACCCAATGGCTTTCTCTTTGGTGGCGGCGTAGCCACAGAGGTCAAGCGACAACTGCTTACTCGCTTCAACCTGCATACCATTGTACGACTGCCCAACGGAGTCTTTGCACCCTATACCAGCATTCCTACCAACCTGGTCTTCTTCGAGGCATGTGCTCTCAAGAGCGAAGAGACCTGCACCAAAGATATCTGGTATTATGAGCTACCGCTGCCGGAGGGCCGAAACAACTATACCAAGACCAGGCCTTTACAGTTTGAAGAGTTCGCCGCTTGCATTGCATGGTGGGACAAGCGCGAAGAGAACGAACGAGCCTGGAAAGTGCCTGTTGAACAAATCCTTACCAATGACTGCAACCTGGACATCAAGAACCCCAATGCAAAAGAGGATTTCGAGCACCTGCCGCCCGAGCAGCTAGTTGATGATATTATGAGGAAAGAGGAGAGGATTGCAGAGGTTATGGGGGAGATTAGGCAGGTGCTGAGTGGAGGGATCAATGGGTAATGGTTTTCAAATGGTGCCATTAGGAAATGTCCTTCGACAAAGAAGCGAGTTCATTGAAATCAATGATTTCAAAACCTACAAACGCTGTCGTGTGCAACTGCACGCGCAGGGTATTGTCGAGAGAGATGTTCTTCAAGGCATTGAAATTAGAACGAAGAAGCAACAGGTTTGCACTGCTGGAGAGTTTCTAGTTGCAGAGATCGACGCCAAGGTAGGTGGGTTTGGCATAGTACCTGATAATTTAGATGGTGCAATTGTAAGTAGTCATTACTTCCTCTTCGATTTGGATGAAACTATCTTAGATCGGCATTTTCTTGAATTCTTCGTTCGTACAGCAACTTTTATGGAACAAGTTAGAGCGCAAGGAACAACAAATTACGCAGCAATACGTCCTGGAGACGTCCTTGGATATAAGATTCCTCTCCCATCACTAGAAGAGCAGCGGCGGATTGTAGCGCGTATAGAAGTACTGGCTGCCAGGATTGAGGAGGCGAGAGGGTTACGGCGGGAGGCTGTGGAGGGGACAGAAAAAGTAATTTCTCGCGTCATTTCTAACTTGCAATTTGACGAAAAATATTGGACGACAATCGAAGCAGCTATCCTTGACAAGAAAGGTTCTATACGTAGTGGACCATTTGGGAGCCAACTACATCATGACGAATTTGTTAATTCCGGAGTTGCGGCTATTGGAACTCGTGATGTGCAAGTACAGCACTTTACAATCAACAGTGGTTGGTTTGTAACACATCAAAAGTTTGAACAGTTCAAGCGTTATCAGGTTTTTCCAGGTGATGTACTAGTAACAATTGTAGGAGGATCAATTGGTAGGTTTTGCGTGGTTCCTGCAAACGTCCCTCTAGCTTTCACAACAAAACACGTTGTTGCACTTACATTAAATCCTTCCAAGGCTATACCTGAATTTATCTCATTTTTGTTAAATTTCCACACAAGATGCCGAACTAGTTTATTTTCACAGAGCGAAGGCTCTGCACAACCGAGCTTAAACTCAACCAAAATTCTAAGGACTGAGATCCTTCTCCCCTCGCTAGTTGAGCAGCTGCGTATCATTAACTATATAGATGAAATATACGCAAAAGTAAAAGTATTACAACAACTGCAATCCGATACCACAGCCGAACTCGATGCTTTGCTACCTTCTATTCTCGACAAAGCTTTTAAGGGAGAATTATGATATCGAATAATGATGAGATACTACAACAAGCTGCTGCTGAGGTGTTAGAACTTGGTGAAATGCTGTTTGATACGGCAATTGAAGCAGTGACACGACAACCAACAGAGGGCGAAGAGATTGAGGAAACGCTCAGAGATGAGATGCGTGCAGCCGCGGACGAGTTTTTTATGGCGTTACGGTTGCTTTTGGGGACAGAACTGCAATCTATTTCTGGTTAGGTTTCTGGATTGGGGTCCCAAATACTATTGGACAGGATAAGGGGTTCTAATGAGTTGTCAATCATCAAGTGATGGGAAGGGGTATGAAATAGTTGTAGGCGTGTGGGCGTAAGGAAGGGGGCCGATAAATCGGCGATGTGCACGATAAATCGGCACCTACGGCCGTCCCGAGTAATTTGTTAACGAGCATAATCGGGCACCTACGGCCTATTCGTTGCGTTTTCACCACCTAGTTCCGTTTAGCCGATTGCATACAAACAATTCATACACCCGTGGTGGGAGAAAATGTAGTGGCGCCCCTTGCGGGCGCCAGGAGATTACATCTATGAGCATTGAAGAGGACGTGATCGCTGCCTCAGAAGATATTCTTAAACATACAGCGACTGGGTTGACAAAAGAGGCGCTGGTACGCCAGGTAGAACCGCGATTGCCAAATCGGCTTCTACCTGCTCAAATTATCGGGATGCTACGCAAACAGCCCCAGCGATTTGTTGAGGGAGGCGATGGGCGCTGGCGGTTGCGGGAACAGGTTGGACTGTCTCCTCTTGACGAACCACTTGTAGTCCCACCGATAACCAAAGTACCTCAGCAGTTTTTGAGACAGGGTTGCTTTGTGGTTTTTGACTTAGAGACGATTGGCAGAGATACCCGTTCAGCGGCTACAGAAATTATCCAGATCGCTGCGTGGCGTTGGGTTGATGGCGTTCCCCAGCGGCCCTGGTCAACTTTCGTGCATCCAAGCGTACCAATCCCGGCAGATATCGTGGAATTGACGAAGATTTCAATGGACGAGGTGCGTGATGCACCCTCTGCCAGGGAAGCACTACAGGACTTCTTCGCGTATGTGGGTGATTTACCACTCATCGCACATAATGGCGCAAGTTTTGATGGGCCGATCATCACCGCTGTTTGTGAGCGGCTTGATCTGCCAGTTCCATCAACGTTTCTCGTGCTTGATACACTGCCATTGGCGCGTGCGCTGCTCCCGTTGGAGAAGGAACATAAAGTTGGTACACTCGCTAAGCGCTTTGATTGCGACAGGACCGATGCGCACCGCGCCGATGCCGATGTTGAGATGCTTGCGGGAATCGTTCAGGGCCTGGAACGCGAGATGCAGAGTAGCACTACAGGTGCTGCCGTCTATGAACTGCTGCGCCGCGCCGGTGATCCGTGGGCTGCTGTGCTGAGGCCGACTTCAGAGATTCCAGTAGCTTTCGAGATTATTGCCACCTTTGGCGCGAAGCTCATTCCGCTCCTACCGGAGCGCGAACCAACGATATCAAGATCGTTAGACTCTAGATCGGTCGATGAGGCTTTCGCGCATGCCGAAGCGTTGGGACGTACGCGGAGGGAGGCGCAGCTTGAACTGGCGCACCTGGCTGCTGACACCTTCCATCATGGTGGATATGCTGTGATCGAGGCCGGTACAGGGACTGGGAAAAGTCAAGGTTATTCGCTGCCTGCTGCGCTGCAAGCACGGGCCAACGGACGACCTGTTGCGCTCTCCACCTTTACCCGGGTGCTGCAAACGCAGTTGGTTGAACGAGAACTGCCTTTCGTGCAGCAGTTGGTGCCGGGTCTGACCTATGCACTGCTCCAGGGGCGCGCAAACTACCTCTCACTCTCGCGGTTGGCCGAGGAGGTAGAGGACGCGCTGGCTGAGACGCAACTCCCGGCTGCACGGGCATGGATGCTGGCAATGCTGGTGCGCTTCGCTGAAACGAGTACCCATGGCAACCTGGAAGAACTGGGCTATCTACCGCAAGCTCTGGAGGAGTATCTCTCAGCCGATGGAGCAGTGTGGCTGATCCTTGCCAGCGTGCGTGCCAGCCGGGATGATCGACACGCCTCGTATGCAGGCACGGATTTCTACCAGCGCGCGCGTGAAAACGCGGAACGCGCCGACCTCGTGGTTGTCAACCACGCCTTACTGCTCAGCAGTTTTCTCGGCACGGCTCCTGACGAGGAGCCGTTCGCTACACAGGTGGTCTGTGACGAGGCTCATACACTGGAGGAGGCTGCAACGCTTGCCCTGGAACAACGTGTGGAGGAGCAGAGACTACGTCGTCTCTTGCAGGCTATCTATCATTCGCAGGGGCGCAGCAGTCTAGTGCTCGACAGCCGGCGCAGGTTGGGGTTGTCCAGAGATGATCCTGTGCTACTCAGCATTATCGATGCTGTTGATGCGGCACAGGCAGCACTGGATAGCCTGGCGCAGCAGTTATACCGCTACGTGACCAACAAAATGGTTGTGGGGCGGTCTGATCTGGAGCGCTATGGCGTACGTGTGCGTATAGACGCTGGAGCGTTAGCTGCTGCTGGAGGTCCAGCACTTAAAAGTGCCTCAGATGCTCTCGAGCAAGCGCTCGTCAGGTTGCATGGCGGTTTGAAGCAACTAGTATACCACGCCTCTGATGCAACAGAACAGGCTGAGGGACAAGCGGCTAAGCGACTGCGACGCGTGACACGGTTGGCACACGCACTGCTGCGCGACCTGGACGAACTGGGCAAACAGTATCAGTGGTTCTGGTCGTTCAGCAATGCAAGCAGCTATGTGCGCATTGTTGAATTGGGCAAGATCGAGCCTGAGGCAAAACGACCACCAGTGACGATCAGTGGTGTCCCTATCAATGTGGGACCTCAGCTCTGGCAACGACTGTGGTCGCGCTTAGATGCTGCTGTGTGTACCTCTGCAACGCTGAGCGTCTTCGGACAGGAGTTTGACTTCATCCTCAGTCGTGTCGGCCTGGAGCCTTCACGAGTTGCAACTGCCACCAGTCCGAAGACTCTTGTAACCAAAGAACTGCCACCAGCCTTCGCTTACCATGAGCAAGCGCTGCTCATGCTGCCAAACGACTTACCTGCTCCGCGTGATAGCGATCTCAAGCGCAACTTTCCAGAAGCAGTGGCGGCTTTGTTACGGCGCTTCATTCCTTTCTTCAAGGGCAAGACGCTGGCGTTGTTTACTGCAAATGCCCGGCGCGATCTCGTCTACGAACGCCTGGCCGGTCCACTGGCGGAAGCTGGTTATCCGCTTTTGAGTCAGGGACAAGGGAGCATGCAACGCTTACTGGAGGATTTCCGAGAGGAAGAGAACACGTCGCTGTTAGGGTCGCGTTCGCTCTGGGAAGGAGTGGACGTGCCGGGCACATCGCTTTCCTACGTCTTTTTGGAGAAGTTGCCTTATCCAAGTCTGGGCGACCCGGTTGAAGCAGCGCGTATGAGCGCGGTGGAGAACGCCGGTCAGAATTCTTTTTATGACTACCTGTTGCCGAAGATGATCATTATCCTCAAGCAGGGCTTTGGACGTTTGATCCGCTCTGCCGATGATAGAGGAGCCGCGATATTATTGGACAAGCGGCTGCGTAACTCCCTCTATCGTACAGAAGTGCTGCGTTCCCTGCCCGATCCGACCATTAGTTATGAATCCGACGTGGACATGTTCCGGCGCATCGCCGAGTGGATGCATGAGCCGTTCGACCCGGCAGACCTGCCTGCGCCAACTGTCCCAGATGTTGAGCTTGTTCTTGTCGAGCAGCAACTGCTAACACCTTTCGTCGACGCTTCCAACTTCGAGCGTATCGCAAAACCCCGCTTGCTGGCTGTGCAGCAGGCAATCTGGAGCCAATCCGCGTTCCGACCCCTCCAGGAAGAGATTATACGTGATGTGCTGGCAGGAGAGGATGCCCTGACGCTCCTGCCTACCGGCGCTGGTAAGAGCCGCACCTATCAACTACCCGCGTTGATCCGGCCGGGATTGACACTGGTGATCTCACCTCTGATTGCGCTCATTCGTGACCAGGTTGAGAAACTGCGCGAGGTGCCTGGCATGACTCGTGTGGCGGCGCTGGTTTCCGGTATGGATGCCGCCAGCCAGGAAGAGGTACTGCGCAACGCCGCGCATGGTAAGCTGAGGCTTCTCTACGTCTCGCCCGAACGCCTGCGCGATCCACGTTTTCGTGCCTACCTGCCACAGTTGCCACTGATCCAACTGGTAGTCGATGAGGCGCACTGTATCTCTACATGGGGTCATGATTTCCGGCCCGACTTTCTAGATATCGCCAGGCTGCTTCCGACCGGGCCAGACGGCGCAAAGTTACCCGTACACGCGCTTACGGCAACTGCGACGAAGCAGGTTCAGGAAGAGATTAAAGCAACGCTTGGCATGGGAAAGAGTGGGACAACAGGCCGAGAACTGGTGGTACGCACAGGCGATTTCGTACGCGATAACCTTGTATTTCGGGTGTACCATGTCTCGAAGCGCGAGGAACGCGACACCCTGGCGCTGGGTATTGTGCAGCAACTGGTACGTGACCAGGTACGAGGTGGTTCAGGTATCGTCTACGTGGCGACGCGTAAAGCCGCTACGCAATTAGCTCGCTTGCTACGCGATCGCAACATCGCAGCCCAGGCCTATCACGGGGGTCTCCCCACGCCTGAACGCCACCAGATTCAAGAGCGTTTCATGCAAGGCGAACTTGACGTGGTTGTGGCCACCAACGCCTTCGGCATGGGTGTCGATAAAGCTGAAATTCGCTTTGTGTTGCACTATGACCACCCGGCCAGCCTGGAGGCATACGCGCAGGAGGCGGGGCGAGCGGGTCGTGATGGGATAGAAGCCTATGCAATCCTGCTCCAGCATGCACAAACACAGCGCACTACACGCTTTATCGCTCAGCAAGGCAAACCGAATGCACGGGTGTTGGACGCCTACCGCCAGGCATTGTTGAGCGCCGACGAAGCGGTTCCTTCGGCTGTACGCCTCGCTGATGGTTCCTTGCTCTGTGATCCTGATATACTCGCTGATCTTGCTGGTATCGACCCAACACAGGCTCGAGTGCTGCTCTTCTCTTTTGAGGAGGCAGGACTTGTTCAACGTGGCGCAGACTGTACGCTTGAAGCGACCATTTTGCTGAATCAATCATTGGAAACGATCCTGGCCAGCTTAGCAAATGAATCCGAGCGCGAAACAGTAGCGCTTCTTTTTAATACAATCGGTGCCAGGTTGGACAAACAAGCAACATACCATGATGCCAGGGCCTATAAAGAGACCGGGTTGGATCCACGCATGCTGGATCCACTGTTGACCCGGTTGGCCGAACGCGACTTGCTGCTTTACCGCCCATATAGCCGGGGTGTGACGCTCAAGATAGGGGAAGAATTATCTGACCAGGCGAATCTCATTGCCATAGAGCAAGGCTTCGCCGGTAGATATGAGCGCTTTGAGGAGCGATTGCAGAAGATGCTGGATTATATCTACCTGCGACCGGGCCAGAACCGCTGCCGCAGCGCATACCTGGTCAACTACCTGACAGGCACTTCCAATGCAACACCTTGTGGCAAGTGCGATCTGTGTAGCCCAACCAGTGAAAACCTTCCCTGGCGGCCAGATCTTACAGTTGCCGCTGAGCCGCTGCACATCGATCCAAGGCTGGTGATACTCGGGGCGGTCAAAGATCACAATAACATCTTTGGGAAATGGAGCATCGAGAAAATGGTGCTGGGCATTCCGCAGACAACATTCCAGGGGAAGGAGAGGAAACTCTCACCTATGGCGCGGGTATCAGATCACTATGGCGAATTAGAGAGCAGCGGCATTAAACCGGATCATGTGCGGCGTGCGTTAGATGGCCTCGTCGAGGCTGGATATCTGCAGATAGTGGAACGACCTCTTCGTACGGGAGGTACCTACCCGGCAGTCAAAATCACGCAAAAGGGGCGCGATGCCTTAGCTGGAGGCATAGATCTGCCTGTATCTCAAGATGCCGAGGATGTTGCATGAATGAAATCGATAATGAACTCACACAACTCCTAGATGGAGCGGTAGCCCGGCTCTCGATGTCACGCTCTACATGCACCGATGAAGAAGCACTTGGCCCTGTTTGGGAACATGGTTATGACATCTCACCCCAGAGTGATCCGCAGGGCCGCTTTGTGCTCGCCTTCGAAGCAGACGGTAAACATTCTCGCCAGTGGCGTCTGAACACACAAGCTCTGGCCAATAACCGGCTCCTGGATGCGCTTAGGTCAGGGACGTGGGATGGACAGGTTCTAGAAGCGGAGTTAGCCAGGCTCGATACTGAAGACCAGGTTCATTACGTGTTTTGCCCAAGCGACCCACGCTTCATTACGCTTCCCGGTGGAACACTGGAACCTGCTGATCTTGAACGCAACGTCGTACTTCATCAAGAGACGAGAGTGGAGCTTGATGCACTCGGTCCCAGGTTGCTGGAGCAATGGTGTCATGAGCATGCTGAACCCCTGACGGTGCGCCAGGTAACTGAGCGCCTGGGAAAGCTAGGCTGGCCTGAAGCCAGTGCGCGTAATGGCTGGCTGCTCGTTCGTGCATGGCTGTTAGGATGGTCAGAGGTGACCCGAGTGGGTCAAGACTACTGGATGCCCAACGATCAAATACCGAAAGAATCACAACACACACGCTTGCAGGTGTTGCCCGTCTCCAGCATATCAAGACCGGTAGAAGCACCGGATGCGGAGATTAGCACCACTATTCCGTCTGACTTCTCAGAGCGAGAAGCTGCTCCTAACATTAGCAAAAACCCTGAGATTCGGGGCAAGGCAGTAATAACCCATCCTGAAAGCTGGACGTATCCACTGCGCACCATTCACTTGCTTGAAGGGTTTGTGCCTGTACCGCCAAACGTGCGCAGCGCCTACCCGGCGCGTTCGGTTGGGGAAGGAGACAAAGAGGTATTACGAGGACTGTGGTATGACAATGACGAACCTATGTGGCTCTGGCTTGATCGAGTTCAAGATCGACTGTATGGTCCCGACATGGCTCACAAGCTAGAATGGCTTGAAGCGGGTGATGTGCTTCAGGGTATGTGGACGTCTGAAGTAGTCGTCTTCCGCATTGCTGGACACGATAATGAAGTGCAGCGTGAAGAGTCGCGCCTGGTTGACCCTCAAGCTCTGAAAGCGTTGCGTGGCGGTTTAGGCGAGACATACCGCCAATCTATACAAGCAATCTTGTCTGAGGAAACTGAAGGTCTCACGTTCGCACAAGTTGTAAGGGCATTGCGCGAGAGGCAAGGGCATGATGTTCATCGTGGCACAGTGAGGACTTTGCTTTATGCGGGAGGGTTTGTGCAACGCAATGGTCGATGGTTTGCTGCGCGACAGAACGAGGTTGGAGCGCGTAAGCTGCGTGCTGCGCTTGTTGAGTCGCTGTCGCCTGCTGAGAGGGGTGAAGATGCTGGTGAGGAAAGTGCTGAAGGTGAGCGACTGAGCAAGAGAGTGCAAGCTATCAGGGAGAGGTTGGGGGAGTTGGTGAAGATGATACGAGAGAGTATGCAAAAAGGGTATTAGTGAGTTTAGAGCAAAACGAACCGCGTGTCGGACTCATGCTTCGTCCGATTGCTTCGCACACAAACCATACACGTTCATAAACCATACCCATTGTCGCAGACCACGCGATGTTTATGTTAAAAAGAGCCTGCTGCTCTCAGGGTTTCGGTTTCCCCCTGGAAAACAGTTCCAGTCTTCATGGGCAGACGTGAAAACAAGGGAGCGAGAGCAAAGCGCCAACCTTGCGGGGATACCCTCACCCCCTTGTGTTCTCAAGCACCCCTCAGTGCACTGAAAACCAAAAGAACTCGGCAGCAGTTCACTATCGAGTTCCTGAGAGATCAGGCTAGCTTACCCTCTGGCTGGCCCCTGGAACGTGAGGCTTCCAGCTTTGCGCATCGCCTCCATCGTCTCCTCAACGGTGAACAACTTGGTCGTCTTGTATGCTTTGAGGTGCCCTGGGCTAACTGCTGCCAGCGCTAGTGCTGTGGCGGCGCTGTCATCGGGGAGTTCATAGAGCACAACGACATCGTACTCTCCAAAACAGAAGTAGAAGCCGATCAACCGGCCTCCAAGCTTCTGCAGCAGTTCCCTCACGGGTATGCTGCGGTCTTGTGGGTTTTTCGCCAACGTTGCCAAAGCTTCGGCAGTGTAAGCACCTTGAACCATGTAAAGCGCCATGATGTTTACCTCCTTTGTGGTTATTGCTTCCTAGCAAGGAAGCCTGTGAGCACGAAACTGAGAAAGATAACGGGAGTTGACAGAACAACGACGAGATGTGCAGAAATCGGAGTATCCATCAGCCAGTCTACCCCAAAAACACAAGAATTGCAATAAACGAAAAGGACCTGTATGATGAACAGGTCATCACTTCTCTGGCCGAGCAATCATTGCGAGTCCTCTATACCACGAAGTTGCGAGGCCGGGTCGGTTCGCATGAGATATAAAAGGCGCTCGCTGGCTTGTACGGGGATGTGCTTCAACTCTTCTTCGCTGAGGTCATGAGTAGGATCTCAGCCGTAGCGCTTGAGATCCACTCTCTCTTCGGCTGAGAAGACAATACCCTCTGCCTGCAGCAACTGGCGCATCGTCCCGCGTTGGCCGAATGCCCAACTGCCTGACAACTCGCCCTTGCTATTGATCATTTGCCATGGCGGCGGTATACATCTGTTAGGCCGCCGCCGTGGCTGGCATGGACACCGATGTAGTCAAGGCAATCCCCCTCTTTCGATGTACCACATTATCTTATAATATCACGCATTTATTCCAAAGATGTGCTAGACTCGAGTCCACAACTTTGAGGAATGCGGCACTAGACGAACAGGGGTACCATGCCCAATCGTACAACCAGTGCTTGCATCTGTTCGTCTGTTGGGCCTGACGCATCCACACGGAAGCGGCTGGCTGCATCGAGCACTTTGGGCAGGAGGTGAATATCACCGACCGTGTTCAGAAAAATGCCTGGCTGCTTGAGAACCCAGTGTACCGCTCCATCGATATCCTCCTGATCGTCCAATGGTTCATACCAGGTGCCGCGTGTGTGCTGGCGGCCCATCCAGGGTTGGTACGCAATGGACTTGATGGTCTGCACAGCGACATTGCGCTGCTGGCAAAGCGAAAGCAAAGCATTGAAGTTTTCGGCGTAGTAGGGGTTCTGCATCGTGATGTAGTTGTAAGGAAGCAGCACCGCATCAAAGTCGAAGCGTTCGAGGCTGCGCCGGTGGGTAGCGGCAATCTGTAGACCATGACCAGTGACGCCGATGGCTCGTACCAACCCTTGCTTCCTGGCCTCTATGGCCGCATCGAGAGCGCCTCCAGGACTCAACACCGTATCCCATTCAATGGGATCCGCCAGACTATGAAACTGCCACAGATCTACAGAATCGATGCGCATACGTTCCAGGGAACGGTGCAGTTCCTCTTTTGCTTCGTGTGCAGTACGAGCATCTGCTTTCGTCGCTACGTAGAACTGTGAGCGATAGCGGGCCAGCCAGGGAGCGATGCGCAGTTCAGCATCTCCGTAGCTCGATGCTACATCAATGTGATTGACCCCGTAGTGGAGCAATAGCTCCAGCGTTTGGTCGGCCTCCTGCTGGGTGACATGGCTAAGCGCTGCGGCTCCGAAAATGGTGCGCGTGCTCAAATGCCCGCTACGACCAAAGAGTTGAGTGGTAATCATCATCCTTTTCCTCCTTCATGCAAAGACAAGGCGCTCTTGCGCAAACGAAAATACAGGCTTTCCAGTAGCCAGGTGCCGGTGGTCATCAGTCCAGGACGTCAGCGGCAATTAGGTGCACTGTCTGAGGTGGCGGATCGGATAGGGCATCGGCCTGCTCTTCATACTGCCGGTCAGCCGATCATTGTGTTGCCTCAGATGCTCTTCCCAAGAGGGGACAACGAAGAATTCCACAAAGCGGTGCGCTATCTCGCCATCGCGATAGAGCCCCCACTCCACCGCCCCGGTTCGCAGCCGCGACTTTCGTACCCAGCTCATCGCGTGGAGGAACGGCTGCTCGTTCTCCGGTGCGATGGTGTAGGTCGATGTCACGAGCACAGGTCCGGCCTCCGGGTCGGGCTCGAGCACACAGAAGCGGAACGATTCCTCTGCGTGAATTATACCCCGCTTTCGCGTACATATCTATCACCGCCAACAAAGAAAGCAATATGATGCGAAAGGGTTAAGCACTCATTGCGAGTCCTCTGTACCACGATGTGGTGAGGCCGGGTCGTTACGCATGAGAAATAAAAGGCGCTCGCTGGCATTGACGGGATCGTTGGCGGCATCGTCAAGAATGTGCTTCAGTTCTTCTTCGCTGAGGTCACGCGTCGGATCCCAGCCGTAGCGTTTGAGGTCCACGCGTCCATCGGCTGAAAAGTCAATCCCTTCCGCTTCTAGCAACTGGCGCATCCTTTCGGGCGAACCGAATGCCCAGCTGCCTGATAACTCGCCCTTGCTATTGATTACACGCTGTGCCGGTACTCCCTCCGGCGTTTCGTTCATAATCCAGCCGATCATGCGCGCTCCACGAGGGTAGCCAAGCGCTTTGCCGATCCAACCATAAGTAGTGACGCGCCCTGCAGGACATGCTTTGACCAGTGCAAAAACCTGGGCTTTAAGCGTGGCAACTTGTTCATTCGTAGATGACGTTTCGTTGGACATTGCGTTCACCTCTCTGTGTTTCAAAGAAAACAATGTTTCTCGTGTAGGTTCAGCGATGGGCCTTTGGGCACTGCCCAGCTTTTCAAGACGCCATCGAGTTCCAGCCGGAAATCGTAATGAAGACGAGAAGCCTGGTGCTTTTGCACCACAAAGACGAGAGCGTCTTGCATGCTCTTCACCTCCCCTTCTGGTCAGATGAGGTATTCATATGATTGTATTGCTCACTCTTTGTATGGCTGTTGCCGTTTGCACTGTTCTCATCGTTTTGATAGAGCTCTACAAGGAAAGATTGCATCGTTCACATGGTATATGGTATCATCGGCCCTGTCAATTATGCATGATCAGGAAGAGGAGTGAAAATGACAGCGTGTGTGTCACTGTTCCGCGGCATCAATGTTGGAGGTCACCATCATATAAGAATGGATGAACTCAAAGGGTTACATGAAGCGCTGGGCTTGAAGGATGTCTTACCCTATATACAGAGTGGTAACGTTGTATTTACCAGTGATGATGCAGACGTGGCACGACTCCGGGGGCAAATTGAGGATGGCTTTGAACAAAAATTTGGCTTTCACGTGGAAGTCTTCGTTCGTACTTCAGCCGAGTTAAAAGCTATCATTGAGCAAAACCCGTTTCAGAGCCAACAAAGCAAAGAGTCAAAATGGGTTGTCGTGATGTTTCTAGCAGCTCGCCCCGACGATACAGCACAGGAAGATCTTCTCAAATCGTATGTTGGCCCTGAGGAATTCTTCATCGTCGGCAAAGAATTGTATATCTATTACACGAACGGCATTGGACGCTCGAAACTCTCCAATAGTTTGATTGAAAAAAAGCTGAAAACAGTTGGAACAGCAAGAAATTGGAATACAATTCTCCAATTGCAGCAACTGATCCAGCGCTAAATTCAGTCGACACATGACTTTCTCCATACTAATGCTTTCTGGATCTCCAGGCCAGAAAGCACGGAGTTTATGTGTCACGCCGCAAGACTCCTGGAGGCACCTGAAAATGGCGCTTGAATGCCCGGCTGAAGGCGGCTTCCGAGCTGTACCCGAGTCGATAAGCTGCCTCACTCGCGCTCATGTGCTCCTCACAAATCCAACTCCTGGCGAGGGACATCCGCCAGCGTGTTACGTACTGTATAGGAGACATCCCTACCAGTCTGGAGAATCGCTCAGCAAAGACGGATCGAGACAGGTTGACTTCCCGCGCGAGGGAAGCCACGGACCAGGGTTCCTCAGCGCGACGATGGATCAACGCGAGCACATGCCCAATGTCAGGATCACTCAGCGCTCCCAGCCAACCGAGTCGCCGGTTCTCGTCTCGCTCTAGCCATGCTCGGATGGTCTGGAGTACGAGGATGTCTGCCAGGCGCGTCATCAGGGCAACACTGCCCGGTCGGAGTGACAGTGCCTCCGTACCTATCATCGTAAGCGTTGCGTCCAGCCAGGCATGCGCCCCTTGCAGCTCCTCACGATGCAGCAGGAGGACCCGAGGCAAGAGTTCTAAGAGCGGATGGGCGATCGGTCCCGCAAAGCGTACCCCTCCACAAATGAGCAGCGCCTCTGC